>ENA-OQHY01000906-OQHY01000906.1-human-gut-metagenome-genome-assembly--contig:-NODE-906-length-14591-cov-2.021433_pt1 | contig 14591 bp, 22 predicted proteins | sample MGYA00242570_ERZ504733 | MGnify/ENA primary metagenome ERZ504733 (study PRJEB26092, sample SAMD00036219) | human gut metagenome | host: Homo sapiens | study: EMG produced TPA metagenomics assembly of...
GGGACAGGTGCTTGAGCCGCAGGGCGATGTCATAACTGCCCTGAAAGAGGGCGTTATCCTCACCCTGGTGACCTACCGGGGGGCCCGTGATTCCCGTCTGCATGTGTCGGTGTGGGGAATGCCTTACACCGAGTGTTACTGTTTCCGCCCAACTGAAATCCCGCGCCCTGAAATCCACGGCACACTTCCGGCCCGCGTCGAGAGCCGGGAGAAGAACGACATTTACGCTCACCTGGACGAGCAGGGGCGCTACCGGGTGAAGCTGGACTTCGACCAGGAGGGGACGGAACCCGGATACGGTTACCTGTGGCTGCGGATGGCGAAACCTTATGCTGGTGACACGCTGGGCTGGCATACGCCGCTCATTGACGGCACTGAAGTGGCCATTGCGTATAGCAATGGCGATATTGACCTGCCGTACATCGCGTACGCACTGCACGACTCCGAACATCCGGACCTCGTGAACCGGGATAATCACACCCGAAATATCCTCAGAACACCCGCTAACTCAAAATTGCGGATGGAGGACAAACGTGGCGAGGAGCATATCAAGCTCGCCACGGAATACGGCAGGACGCAGCTCAACAGCGGGCACCTGGTGGACAATCAGGGCAAATCCCGCGGCACCGGTAGCGAACTGCGCACTGATGAATACGGGGTTATCCGCGCCGGAAAGGGGCTGTTCATCAGTGCAGATGCACAGGCGAAAGCGCAGGGTGAGGCGCTGGACATGGATGCCGCGCTGAAGGAAATAGACAGGCTTAATCAGCAACTGCAACAACTGGAAATAGCCGCCGAAAATGCACAGGCCCTGAAAGCGGATGTCGACAGCCAGATACAGATATTTGAGCAGCGGCTGAAACCGCTCAATGAAGCTGTGCATTTTACAGCCCCGGAAGGCATGGCCCTGACCAGTGGTGAAGATATGCAACTGGCCGCAGCACGAAACGTGGTCGTCAACGCCGGGGGCGATATCAGCGTCGGAACAATGGGCAATCTGACCGCACTGGCCGGAGAAAAACTGGGGCTCTTTGCCCGGATCGGACAACTGAGCGTCAAATCCGGAGAAGGACCAATAGATGTCCAGGCGCAAAACGCCAGTATGCGGTTGTTTGCTGAGAAGAAGCTGACGCTGAGCTCAGTGAGTGACATTTTGTTCGCCGGGAAAAAACGTATCACGCTGATCGGCGGCGGAAGCTATCTGCGACTCGAGGCCGGGAAGGTCGAGTATGGTACGACGGCGTCGTACATACGCAAAGTGAAGCGGACTATGGCAGCAGGAAGCAGTCCTCAGTCTCCAGAACTTCCATTTTTACCAGGGCCAGGCGATGCTTTTCGCAGGAGCTTTATTCTTGTTGATGATAGAACACAAGAACAATATCAAATATTGGATATGAATTAACATCGTCTATAGGTAAGGTAGTTAAAGGGGTTTCATGCGAGAAAGGTCTCACTGGCTTTATAAGCCATACAGAAGAAGCTGATATCGAGTTAACCATATTAAAGCAAAATTCATTATATATAGGATAGTTCTATGGTTGATATGAAAGTTAAATCAAAACTTACTAACCAGGATGAAAATAAAGAAATCATCTCCGTTAAGATATTCAAAATAACGGACATTCCTGATGTAATGGAGAAGAAAGGTTGGAAAATTGCAGCTAGTTTTATGCGAAAGTGGTTCAATGACCCGTATTATGAAATGAGTAAGCAGGAGAAGCTTAACAAAATCGACATCAGCACAATACAAAAACAGCACATTCTCGACGATTTAGAATTTGAATGGCTATTAACTTCATCCTCACGAATAAAACCAATCTATGATAACTTTGTAATGAAAGTTTCAAGCGTCATTGAGTATGACGATTTTCTGGGGCGAAAAAAGCAAATTACAAATCAGCTTTCGAATGGACTTTGCTATATTTTGAATAGGTTGGAAAAATCTGGGTTTTTGGTTAACAATGAGCTAAAAAGCTGTTATGTGAACTATGACAATATGTCAGCAATCGAATTGGATAAGACAAGCCAGTTTAACTTTATAAAAATTGGTAGTACATTGTGGGAGAAGGCGACTGATAGTCTGGATGATGTATACGGTGCTCTGGGCTCTTTCATAATCAAAGTTGCATTCACAAATCTAAATGTAACAAGAGATCAAAGAGGGTTTATGAGATTGGAGATTAGAGAGCTGGGACTGTACGTCAGGGACACCTACGAATTTATGAATGATGGTGATGACCAACCTTTGGGATATTGGGGAGAGTGTGGGGTCATCAAACCCGGGGTAATTAGCGAACTTATGAAAAAAGAATTCATCGATGAGGACGGTTGTAGATACTTTAGGATTACAAACTCATCATTTGTCAAATACAGGGGGAAATACAAGAGCACCTATAAAACTGGAGATTTTTTTGTATACTCTACAGTGAAGAAAATCCCTACAAATATTATCATTCATCTTAGCAAGATAGATATGGAGGAATATTTTTTCTGGAAGAGAAAAAAACATAAATGAATAATTACTTAAAAAAAATATTTTTCCTGATCTTTATCTCAGCGATCATTTTTTCCTTTATTTTAATGACTGTTAAAATCTTGGCTTATAGAGGCGCAATAAAAATGATTCAATATGGAGTCGAGATAAAAGTGCGAGCTGGTCACTTATATTCCTGATTATCGTCCATATGGTGGAATTGGACGAGTATTGAGGTTGTTTTCTAATCAATCCTTCTTTATTGTGTATGACCAGAATGGAAAGAAAATAAAAAACTCTGCATGGTATTTTTGGCAGTCTCAATTTTCTGATTTGGTGGCCCCAGAATGGCATGGACAGAACGCAACTTATCCTACAAGTGATGGATGGGACGGATGGCATATTCCTGAATGCCATTAACATCTTAGCAATTCATGTTTAAAACAATCAAATGACCAGGTGTAACAATATTGGCATTAAAGAACATTCGTCGATGGAATAAAAACATGCTTAGCTCAATTAAGCTCATAGTGAAATTGATACTCTGTTTTTTGTATCACTATCTATTATTGTTCTGTCAATAAAGACACTGACTTATAAGAAATCTACATCCAGTGAAAAAATATGGAATGAGGCAGCTCTTGCTATGCTATTACTTACATTCCTGACTACAATCCTTTTGGCGGGGTGGGGAGGTATTACGTCTTTTTTCAAATCAATCATTTTTCGTCGTCTATGATAAACTGGAGGAAAAATAAAAAGTTCAGTTTGGCAATTTTTGGAATATCAGTTCTCTGATTTAGTTGCACCTGAATGGTCAGGCATTGATTTTCTTTACCCTTCTGACAGCGGTTTTCAGGCTGGAACTTTACCTGAATCCAAAAAATAAAAATTTAGTAAAACTAATAATAGCCTTCCTTGGATGTGTTACCGTTCTGGCAGCGCATCATTGGGTTACGAATGGTACACAACTTACTTTACACCAAGGAGTAGGGGGGTAGGACTCGGATTTGTAATCTTCTGTATGAGATACATTATCATACCCATTACATTTCTAACAACATTTATAAAACCAAAGCACTCTTCAGTAATCTTTGGCCTGGTTATTATCTTTATGCTTTATTCTTGGTATGGAACAAATCCACTTCGAGTAATGTTGATATTTTGTTCCTCATTACCCGCTTGTTTAATAATTATTTTTGCAAAAAAAATCCTTAAAAGAAACATAAGGTAATTCACATCCCTTAGAATCTAAACCTCTATCATTTAAAATAATTTGCTATATTATGAATCAAAAAACGCCCTCTTTATATGAAATTCTTACCGGCAACTTTACAGGGGATCTTCCCCTTGAAGTTGTAAACGAAGAAGACCAGGTCATTTTATCTGTACTGGATAACATCCAGCGTATTTTGAACGCCCGAGCCGGGACTATATCCCATTTACCAGATTATGGTTTGCCGGATATGACTAAAATTCTGCAAGGCATGCCGGTACAGCCCACGAGCTGATCGATACGCTGGCCGGTGTCCTGCTCAAGTATGAACCCCGTTTGCAGTCCCTCAATGTAACTTTACTTGAACAGCACGTGCAGGAGAGTTGCGTTATGCCATTGATGCTGAGCTTAAGGCATTGGCCTCGTACGTTACGGCACCGAGTTTATGCCCGAAGGACGCGTGATGCTGAGGCACCTGAAGCAACAGCAGTATCTCGATACCGCAATTCGTGTGTAAGGCCAGACAGCTTTCATCAGTTCCAACATCCAGTAAGAGTCAGGCCGATATTGCAGAGTTTTGCCAGCGAATGCGCAGCTTCAGGAGTAAATGGACGCGTGGCTGGAGGGTACCGGATTGAACGAGGAGACGCTGACTACATCCGTTACGGATCTGCTGGTGGAGTACGGGGCTCTTGAGATTACCGATATCTTTCTGTGTGTAGATGACCAGTCTGTGAAATTGACACCAGTATTTTTGTACGGCCAGGGCGTGACCGGATGCGTGGAAGTGACCCTTCATGCAGAAGGCTGCGTGATCTCTCTGGGGCGCCTGTTCATACGGGCAGGTCATTTCAGTGACTGGACCTTTAATCCCCCGGGGATGTTGCTGCGCACAGTACAACCTTTTGATCAAAGTACTTCTTTTTGTCTGATTTTAGCGCTTCTTTCATAGCTGTTAACCTGGCAGTACCAGCAGACTTGTGGTGAAGCTGCATAAACAGGAAGTACAGCACCGCAACCTTCATTTGGATATTCAGCCATGAATGACATCAATCCACGAAAAATCAAAACCGGTGGCGATCCGCGCACGCTAGCGGATTATGCCACCCTGCGTGATGAACTGAGAAACTGACACATCCGGCCCGTCCGGATGTGAACTGGCATTATGTCGAAAAACTCTGCCTTTCACTGTTTGAGCAAAACGGTGTGGAGTTACAGACGGCGGCCTGGTACACGCTGGCACGGACGCAACTGGCCGGCTTATTCGGCCTCAATGAAGGCCTGGCGATACTGGATGCGCTGATAAGCCATCAGTGGGGCACACTGTGGCCGCAGCCGGTACATGCCCGCATGGAAATCCTCAGCAGTCTGAACCAGCGTCTTCAGCAACGGATGCGCTCGCTCCCGCTCAATTACAGCGACCTCAGACAACTGTATCGGGCTGAGCAACTGCTTGGCAGTCTGGGGGAGGTGCTTCAACGTCTGGAGCTTAAGCATCTGAGCCAGCTCGATACGTTGCGTTCCCTGATGCACAACAGCGCTGTCCGGCTGGAAAACAGCAACGATACAACCGGTACCGGGTCGAATATTCAGTCTGGGATTGTCCTGCCTGCCACCGTAAAGAATGGTGCAGTAATATCAACAGGCTCTCATACCGGTAGTCTCTCTGAAGAGACCCCTGCGCCAGACAGCCCAGTGAAGTGGGTATTCGTTGCACAGCCAGAACACCACGCTAATGTGGAAGTACTGACGGCAATGCCCACTCAGGTAAAAAAGTGGAAATCCTCGCTGCCGGAATGTGTACCATGCTGATAATAAGTACGGGCGCAGTGTGGAGCTGGCAATTTCTTCACCGGCCAGACCCGCTACAGACTCAGCTTGCTGCCTCACTGGCTCCGTTACCTGCACCTCTCGCGCCTGAAAAACTGGATATGTTGCGTCAGCAATCTCCGTCATCACAAACAATGATAGAACAAACACAGCAGCAGCTTGCCCGACTGGATAAATTGCCTCCTGACTGGAGTATTACTTACAGCCGAAAACTTATAGAACAGGCTCAGGTGCTGTGGCCGGAGCAAGCAAAACCCCTGATACAACAGTGGCAGCAACACCTTAATGCTGCCGCATTACCGGTAGAACAGCTCAATGGCTGGTATAAGGGGATGTTATCGCTACAAAAATTGAGTGACCAGCTGAACGGGCTTGATGAGCAGAAAGGCAAATACATGACGGTCAGTGAACTGAAGTCCGTTGTATTTTCCGTCCGGCAGTCTTTTAACCAGTCGATACCGGCTGAAGAGCAACTGCGTATCTTGTCAGAAAATCCTCCTGGTGTACCTTTACCTGCAGCTGCGAGGTCTCAGCTGGAAATGCATCTGAAACAACTGGCAGCCCGATATGCTGAAATAAAACGGAATGCATCAGAGTAAATCCATCGTTAAGATACTTTAAAACTCGTCATTATGACGGGAAGTTTCACGGATATTTCCCCGTTTTAAGATGATGACGTGTCAGGCCAGTTATGCTGCCATGAGGGATCGTTTTATCGTCTGGTCTGCTGTTTTTGGGGGTGATATCGGTGATTATGGACATGCTTTTTCTCCGAAACCCGGTATGCCGTTTGTTTTGACTATCCGTGGATCCCGCCAATCCGAAACCCTGCGATAGCAATATCGCAGGGTTTTTTCGTTCTACAACCCAATCACCAGTTCCCCTGAATGGCTTCGCGAGCAGCACAGCGCCACCTGCTGGTCTGCCGCGCTTTTCTCCGCCTCCGACTGCACGCTATCCCGGTGATCCACTACGCCGTCGATAACCGGCGTCAGACAGGCGCCGCAAATCCCCATTTCACAGGAGAGCGGTACCGCCACGCCGTTTTCCAGCAGCACCTGCGCGATAGTTTTGTCCGCCGGCACTGGCCAGCGCTCGCCGGTTGATGCCAGCTTGACTGTAAAAATCTCGCCCGTTTCATTACAGTCGGCGGGCGTAACGGGCTGGAATGCTTCGCTGTGAAGATTGCTCTCCGCCCAGCCTCTCCTGACGGCGATCTGATACACTTTCTCCATAAAACCTGCCGGCCCGCAGACCCAGGCGTGGAAACCGGGCGCTGGCGTGGGCATGTGCTCTGCCAGCGCAGTGCGCGGCTGATGGTATGGATGACACACTCGCCGCGTTTAAATTGCATGAGTTCACGCGCAAACGCCGCGTTGCCATGCTCTTTAACGTAATAGTGCAGCGTAAACGGGGTGCCGGAAGCCTCCAGCTGCCGGGCCATCGCATACAAGGGCGTTATGCCTATCCCTGCCGCCAGCAGCAAGAAGCGTTCAGCCTCGTGCAGCGCAAACAGATTGCGCGGTGAGAGATAAGCAGTTTCTGCCCCGGACGTAGCGTCTCGTGAACATAGCGTGACCCGCCGCGCGAGGCGGTTTCACGTCCTACGCAAATAAGATAGCTCTCGCTGTCGCTTGCGCCGGTCAGCGAATACTGGCGAACCAGCCCGCAGGGCAGATGCACGTCAATGTGCGCCCCGGGCTGCCAGCCCGGCAGGGGGGCACCGCATTCTGACACCAGCCTGACGGCGAGACTCTTATCCCCCTCACGCCAGAGACCGTCGACAATAACGCTTAACATTTCGCTCATCACGTTCCTCCGTCACACCAGGAAAAACTCGCCGAAGCCCATCTTTTTCAGCCCCCGGCGGTAGGCAATCGAGCTTTTATCCGCAGGGATGTGGGCTTCCAGAGTCAGATCCAGCGGCAGGCTTTCCGGGCGCTGCGTCTCAACCATCAGGCGGTCTTCTTCAAAAATACGCAAATTGAAGGCGTGCACTTCCTCTACCGGAATATGCAGGTCAAAGTTGCGCGCGATAGGGGCGAACATGCGGGTTACCCGTGAAGAGACGGGCGAGGCGGCGTTCATGATCACCAGCCTGGCTTCCCCCGGAAAATGGATCGTCAGCGTGGCGGTAAACGGCAGATGCATTTCAAAATGACGCAGCACTGGAAGCCTTCCGGGGCCTGGACATCGGAGCTGGCGGGGTAGTTGCTCACCGAGCTCCAGTAATCGGCAACAAAGCCAAACGGCGTCTCCTGGGCTGATAATGGGGAACCAGCGGATTATTGGGGTCAGCAAAGGTGTCAGTGTGGATCCAGGCAAAATGCGCCACGTCCAGAAAGCCTTCCACCTGACGGCCGGCGAAGCATTCACTTCAACGCCGGGCAGTTGATCTGCTGAAATCCGTCGTTATCCCAGTGCGGCATGGTGGGCAGCGGCATTGGGTTATCGGGATCAAACGCCAGGCAGGTCCAGATCAACCCAAAGCGCTCCTCCACGGCATAGTTAATCAGGTTAAGCTTCGCGGGAACCGGCTGGTCAGGGCTGGACGGAATGCGGTTGCAGCGTCCATCTTCACCAAAGCGTAAGCCATGATAAGGCAGATTATCCCGTGTTCATCGTGAAAGCCCAGCGTCAGCGGTACGCCGCGGTGCGGGCAAACGTCCCGGGCGACCACAACCTGGTCTTTGACGCGGTAGATAACCAGTTGTTCGTCGAGCAGGGTGGCTTTGACCGGTGCCGCGCCGATGTCGCAGGCGCGAGCAACCGGATGCCAGCATTTTGCCAGACGCAGCCAGTCCTCTGGCTCAAACGTACAATGGGCGGGTGGAGTCGGTTGTATTTTCATGGTTGTCCCTCTCGCGTTCAGCCTAAAGGCCCGGCCTGAATGGTGTCGCACAGACCGTTAATGATGCGCTCTCCGGTCTCCTCTTTGAGCTCCTGGTACCAGGCCCGGGTCAATGCCATGTCTTTGCCATGCGTGATATCACAGCGTTTACGGGCCTTAAGCACCAGGTCGCGGACCCGGTCACAGCGCAGCGCTTCGTACTGCCGCAACGCCAGTGCGATGTTGTGGTTCTCGCGCAGGCAGTCACCCAGCACCACGGCGTCCTCCATCGCCGCGCATCCGCCTGGCCGATATCCGGCGTGGTGCTGTGCGCGGCATCGCCAAGAAGCGCCACGTTGCCGCGCACCAGGGTGTCGAACGGTTCAATGTCGTGGATTTCGATACGGTTTGTGGTCTCGGGATCCAGCGCGGCGATGAGCTTCTGTACCGGTGGCGCCCAGCCGCGGAAATAGCCCGTGAGATCGGCGCGAAGGGTAGTGCGATCTTCCGCCAGCCGAGGGGGAGCGGAACATCAAAAAAGAAATAGAAGCGTCCGCCGCGACGGGCATCAGCGAAACGCGCTTGCCCTCGCCGACGAAGGTGGTCCACTGGTGCGCAGGGCAATCTCTTCATCAATCTTCACCAGCCCGTTCCAGTTGACGTAACCGGCGTAGCGGCGCTCGGCGTATAGCCCAGCACGTACGGCGAACCGCGGAGTGACTGCCATCGGCGGCAATCAGGAAATCCCCTGTCGCGGTAGTACCGTCGGTGAAGGTGACGGTGACGCCAGCCGCGTCCTCACGGAGCTTCAACGCGTTTGCCGAACTGAACGTTCTCGTGCCCCCAGAAGTTCAGCATTTCGCGCTGCAGTTCCGTACGCGACACGGGGCAGGGGCGACCGCCCGTGCGCTCGACCAGCGGGGCAAGGCTAAAGCGGGTGGAGGGTATCGCCGCGCCGGTGATCCTTATAGGCCATAAAGCGCATAGGGCCGCCGTAGGTCTCGATGATGTCGCCCATTCCGAGGTGCTGCATGCATTTCACCCCATTGGGCCAGATGGAGATGGCCGCACCGACGGGCTTCATCTCTTTCACGGCCTCAAACACGGTACAGTTGATTCCCGCCTTCTTCAGCGCTACAGCGGCGCTCAGGCCGCCAATGCCCGCGCCAATAACGATTGCTCTCATGCTTCTCTCCTTTTGCAGGGTGTAAAAAGGGAAGAGCAATTTGCGTACCAGGCTGCAGAGTGGCGAAAAGCGCGTTGTATGGGGTGGTTTTGCAATGCTAAGGTGCGCAAACGCGGTGAGAATGCCTTTTTATGAATCAATAATTTCCTGTTGTGCGATCCGGAATCGACTGTTTCATAGGGGATGGCAAGAGTGGCGTAGTTTGTGCAAAGCGAGAAAACGACGATATGACGGGAGTGAGTATGATTGCACTGCAAACTTTTAATCAACTGAGCCACGAAGAGGCGCTCGCGCGGTTGCAGCCCTGCGTGGCGTTGCCCGACTGGGCCGATGCGCTGGTGCAGGGGCGGCCCTATTCACACCGCAAAGCACTGTTCGACGCCGCCCGGACACTGGCACAAACCTGATGAAACGGCGCTTACGCAGGCCCTGAATGCGCACCCGCGAATTGGTGAGAAACCGACGGGCGCCCGGGTGGAGGCGGTGCTTTCGCGCCAGGAGCAGGGCGCCGTCGACAACCGCGACAGGCAGCTGGCACAGGCACTGCAGGAAGGGAACGCTCGCTACGAGGCCCGTTTGGACGCGTGTTTTTGATCCGCGCGAAAGGCCGTAGCGGTGAGGAGATTTACGCGCCCTCACGCCCGGCTGGAAAACAGCGATGCGCAGGAGGTACAGGCCGCACTGGAACAGTTGCGGGAAATTACGCTGCTTCGGCTGGAAGGAGTCATTGACGAATGAGTACGTTAAGCACACATATTCTTGATATTTCGACGGGAAAACCGGCGCAGGGCGTAAGGGTTTGTCTTGAGCAGGACGGCGTCGTATTGGCCACTGCTTTCACTAACGCCCAGGGGCGCATCACCGCGTTTATCCCTTTCCTGTCAGCAGGACGTTACCGGCTGGTGGCCGAGATAGGGGCTTGGTTCACCGAAACCGGCCGCGACACGCTTTACCCCTGCGCACAGATCGATTTTGTGACGGGAGAAACGGCAGACGAGCACTTCCACCTGCCGTTTGTGATTGCGCCGGGCGGGTGGTCAACCTACCGCGGCAGTTGACCACACCTGCACACCGTTGACCCAGGTCTCGCTAATATTGCGCTCGTCGCCCAGGGTCATCAGCACAAACAGCTGCTCATAAATGTCCTGACAGCGCCGGTGACGCAGGCGCTGTAGCGGCGTAACGGCCGGGTCGATGACGATAAAATCGCTTCTTTGCCGGGGGCGAAATTGCCAATTTTATCGTCCAGCCTCAGGCGTGAGCGCCGCCCAGCGTGGCGTGATAAACGCTTCGCTGGCGCGCAGGCGGTAGCTCTGCAACTGACCCACCTTGTACGCCTCCCCGAGGGTGCGCAGCATGCTGAAGGTGGTTCCGGCACCACAATCGGTGCCAATGCCCATACGCACCTGGTGTTGCCAGCAGCGGGTAAGCGGAACAGTCCGCTGCCGAGAAACAGGTTCGAGGTGGGGCAAAACGCCACCGCCGAGCCGGTATCGTGCAGACAGCGCCATTCACTCTCATGGAGGTGGATCCCATGGGCAAACACGCTGCGTTCGCCGGTCAGCCCGTAATGATGATACACATCCAGATAACGTTCATGTTCCGGCCACAGATCGCTTACCCAGGCCACTTCATTTGGGTTTTCGCTCAGATGGGTCTGCATCCACGTGTCGGGAAACTCCTCTCTGAGCAGGCTGACCGCGGCCAGCAGTTCCGGTGAGGAGGTCGGGGCAAAGCGTGGCGTAATGGCGTAGCCCAACCGTCCACGGTGGTGCCAGCGCTGGATCAACTCGCGCGTCTGCCGGTAGCTCTCTTTCGCGGTTTCACTCAGGTAGTCAGGCGTGTGGCGGTCCATCATCACCTTCCCGGCGATAAGGCGCATGTTAAGGCGCAGGGCCTCGGTGAACAGCGCCTCGACCGATTCAGGATGCAGCGTACAAAAACACCAGCGCGGTGGTGGTGCCGTGGCTGACCAGTTGGTTGATGAAAAACGCCGCAATCTCTTTCGCATAGGCCTCATCGGCAAACTGGCTTTCTACCGGGAACGTGTAGGTGGTCAGCCACTCCAGCAGTTGCTCACCAAAAGCGCCAATCATCTCCGTCTGCGGGTAATGGACGTGGGTATCGACAAAACCCGGGAGCAGCAGTTTGCCGCGCAGGTCGGTGTACCCTTTATAGGGATCAAGATACTGCTCGCCCTCCTGCCAGCCATCTGCGCCAGAATTTTGCCGTCATGGATGAACAGCAGCCCGTCTTCAAGGTAGCGCGCCTGTTGGGCGATAACGTCTGCACTGTCGCAGACCCGGGCAATATCAAAAAATGCACCGCGGATCGCAGTCTGGTAGTCCATCATGATTCCTGCCTTAGTGTTTGCGTAGCGGGGTGATGAGACTGAGCAAAAACGGTGCCAGAATGAAAAAGGCCGCAGAGGAACTGCGGCCCGAAGGAAGGGTTACTCTTTTTGCGTCGCCACGCGGGGGCTGAACGACGAGGCGTCTGCCGCTTCACGCTCTTCCCGCGCCAGCCAGCGGTAGGTGACCCCGCCCAGGAAGACACCGATAAACCAGCTAAAGTTTGCCACTTCATGCAGGGAGGGAATAAAGCTTATCACCAGTCCAACGGCAACGGATGGCACCAGCGCGCCGATGGCTTTCGGGTTGAAACCGTTGCGATACCAGTATTTGCCTTTTGGCGTGTCATCAAACAGATCGTCTACGGAGACTTTGCCGCGCTTAATCAGGTAAAATCGGCAATCAGAATCCCGAACAGCGGGCCAATAAACGCCCCGAGCACGTCCAGAGTGTAGTGAATAAGCTCCGGCGAGTTAAACAGGTTCCACGGGGTTAACAGGATAGAGCCGACGGCGGCGATCATCCCCCGGTGCGGAAGCTGATTTTTGCGGTGAACAGTTAGAGAAATTCAAACGCCGGGGAGACGAAGTTCGCCACGATGTTGATCCGATGGTGGCGGTGATCATGGTCAGCAAGCCAATGGCCACGGCCAGATCGTTGCCCACACGGCTGACGGTTTCAATCGGGTCAGTGATCATGCGGCCAAACAGCGATTGCGTACCCGACACAATCACCACGGTAACGATGGAGAACAGCAGGAAGTTAAATGGCAGACCCCAGCGGTTACCGCGGCGGATCTCTCCCATGCTTTTACCGTAGCGGGAGAAGTCACCAAAATTGAGCAGCGGGCCGGAGAAGTAAGAGACCACCAGTGCCGTGGCGGTGATCATCTGCCAGGTCTGCTCACCGGCGCTCAGGGATTTGCTGGCGAGGGTAAAGGAGATGCCGTCAAAACCGGTCTTGTATACAATCCATCCCGCCAGCGCCAGCATCACCACGTAGACCGCCGGACCGGCGATATCAATAAAGCGCTTAATGGCGCTCATGCCGTGCCAGAAGACCATCGCCTGCAGCACCCACATGATAGCAAAACAGATCCAGCCAAGATGCGACAGGCCCAGGAACGAACCGGTGGTGAGCGTCGCGAGTGAAGGCAGAACTTAAGCGCCACCAGCATCAGCGCGTTGGCGGCCAGGTAGGTCTGAATGCCGTACCATGCGAAAGCAATCAGCCCGCGGATCACCGCCGGAATATTGGCCCCGAAAACGCCAAATGCCTGACGGCAAATCACCGCGTAGGGTACGCCTGCCATCTGACTCGGTTTCGCCACCAGGTTGGCGCACAACTGCACAATGCAAATCCCTATCAGCAGGCAGAGCAAGACCTGCCAGCTTGCCAGCCCGAGCGTAAAGAAGCTCGCGGCAACAACATAACCCCCCATGCTGTGGACGTCCGACATCCAGAAAGAAAAGATGTTGTACCAGCTCCAGTTCTGGTCACGCGTCGGTGCCAGATCCTCATTGCAAAGCCGTGGGCTGTAAACCGCACCGGAATCAGCGGCCGTACCGTGCTGCGCGTTTTGTCTGTTTGGCATGAAACCTGCTCCTGTGAATGAAAACCCGTTAAGTGGAGTGCAGACGGTGTTGCAGGATCCAGGCCAAAAATAATAAATCTTGTATGCAATATTTTATTTTTATGTATACGATTCGATAGCGAAAAGTAAAAATCGGAGTGGTTAATGAACAACATAAACAGCCTGCAGACCGCGCCAGACCTGCATGACAAAGATGAATCCATCTTTCAGGCGCTGATGACTGCGATAGTCGAACATCAGTTGCTCCCGGGAAGTAAATTGCCTGAAGAGGCGCTGGCTGAGTCTTCGGCGTGAGCCGCACCGGTATTCGCAAGGTGCTGCAACGACTCGCCGCTGTGCAAATGGTCACCTTAACGCCCAAACGTGGTGCACACGTGGCCAGCCCGACGGTAGAAGAGGCGCAGCAGATCTTCCGCACGCGCGCGCTGCTTGAGGTGCTAACCTGCCGGACGTGCTGGCCCACTGTCAGCCGCCGCATCTGGCTGCACTGGAAGGGATTATTCGCCAGGAGCAGCAGGCGCATGAGGCGTATGACGGTCCCGCCGCAATCCGCCACTCCGCCAATTTCCATATTCAGCTTCAGGCCATTTCAGGCAATCAGGTGCTGACAGAGATGGTGACCGGACTGAGCCAGCGGTCGTCGCTGGTGATCGCAGCCTGGGGCGCGCCGTGGCGTCAGGGCTGCCGCTGCAATGACCACGAGCAACTGGTGGAACTCTTGCGCCAGAAGGCGCTCCAGCCCCTGAGTGAGGCCTTAATGCACCATTTGAACATATTGTCGCCAGCCTCTGTTTCGAACGGGCCGGTGAGTGCCTGCCTGATTTTGCCCGGCTGTTCGCCAGCCACAAGGAGTCGTAATGTCGTCTGTTTGTATACAAGTGATTAACCCCAACACCAGCCTCGCGATGACGGAAACCATCGGCGCCGCAGCCCGCGCGGTAGCAGCACCGGGAACGGAGATCCTCGCCGTCTGCCCGAGCGCAGGTGTGCCCTCGATAGAAGGTCATTTTGATGAGGCCATCGCCGCCGTGGGCGTCTCGAACAGATAAAACGCGGACGGCAACAGGGCGTGGATGGACACGTGGATTGCCTGCTTTGGCGACCCGGCCTG
>ENA-OQHY01000907-OQHY01000907.1-human-gut-metagenome-genome-assembly--contig:-NODE-907-length-14571-cov-3.411936_pt1 | contig 14571 bp, 20 predicted proteins | sample MGYA00242570_ERZ504733 | MGnify/ENA primary metagenome ERZ504733 (study PRJEB26092, sample SAMD00036219) | human gut metagenome | host: Homo sapiens | study: EMG produced TPA metagenomics assembly of...
TCTGCTAAAACAGAATCTAAATTCTGCTTCCTCTGTTTTTCTTGCAAGTCAGTCTCTGGTTTAACTGAGCTTTTCGGATGTTGACCTGTTCTTCCATCGTGTCAAACCGCTGTTGTCTTGCCTTAATGGAAGCCTTGCTGTTCAACAGTTCAATCAATTCGCTTTTGCCTTTTTCCATGCCTTCCGTACATCTCGCGATCTCTGTCTGCAATGTCTGAAGTGCTTCTTCCGCTGCTTTTTTCTTTTCCTCAATCTCAGAGATCTGTGCGTCCAGAGTAACCTTTTCTTCCTCATAAGTCTTTCCGGAAGAAATACGTTCTTCTTTCTCATGGTCGATGGCATCCAGACGGCTCTGCATATGTTCATCCGTATGCTCTGCCGAACGGATCTGCTCGTTTAAGATCTCGATCTGGCTCTCCAGCCTGTTCTTTGTCACTGCAGACTGGCTCATCTCGTCACGGATCGCATTGATCTTTTCGTCCTCTGCCGCCATATCCTGTTCAAGCTTTTCATATTTCTGTTTTTATCTGCTCATAACTTTCTTTGCTTCCTGATAATCACGATCCGCAATCGAATAGTTTTCTTTGACTTCCTGTAACTGTCTGTCAATACGCTCCATTTCCAATAAGAACATATTGACATCAAACGTTTTTAACTCTTCTTTTTTCTTTAAATAAATACGGGCTTTTTCCGCCTGGCGCTCCAACGGACCGACCTGACGCTCTAACTCTGCCAGAATATCATTGACACGCACCAGATTTTCCCGCTCGTTCTCTAACTTTTTCTGAGCAGTTGCTTTTCGCTTTTTATACTTTACGATTCCTGCCGCCTCGTCAAAAAGTTCTCTTCGCTCTTCCGGTTTACCATTTAAAATACGCTCAATCTGTCCCTGACCGATAATGGAATACCCCTCTTTACCGATACCAGTATCATAAAAAAGCTCTGTGACATCTTTCAGACGACACGGACTTCCATTGATCAGATACTCACTCTCGCCGGAACGGTAAACACGTCTTGACACCGTAACTTCCTCGAAATCAATGGCAAGCTGATGATCTGAGTTGTCCATAGTGATCGCAACATATGCATAGCTTAAAGGTTTTCTGTTTTCTGTACCGGCAAAAATAACATCCTGCATGCTTGCACCGCGAAGCTGTTTTGCACTCTGCTCACCCAATACCCAGCGCACTGCATCTGCAACATTACTCTTACCACTGCCATTTGGTCCAACGATCCCGGTGATCCCATTGTGAAAATCGAATACGATCTTATTTGCAAATGACTTGAATCCCTGAACTTCTATACTTTTCAGATACATTTCATAACTCCGTTTCCTGCATTATTTTTTCTGGACCGGTTTTAAAAACAGCAGTGCCTGATAGGCAGCTTCCTGCTCGGCAGCCTTCTTTGTATGACCGATTCCTGTTCCGATCACCCGCTCGCCAATCCTTGCCTCTACTGAGAAGCGTTTGTCATGGTCTGGTCCTTCCTCTGAAATTAATCTGTAATTCAGTTCTTCCTCATAATGTCCCTGCACGACTTCCTGTAAACTTGTCTTGCAGTCATAGAAAAGCTTTTTATGTTCAATATCTGTTAAAATAAATTTATGGATAAACGTTTTTGCATGTTCAAATCCACCATCCAGATAAATTGCTCCGATCACTGCCTCTAATGCATCCGAGAGAATCGAATTGCGGTTTCTTCCACCTGTCAGATTTTCGCCCTTTCCAAGGAACAGATATTTGCCAAGTTCCATCTCTCTGGTACAGATTGCCAGCGTCGGTTCGCAGACCAGACTCGCACGCAGCTTTGTCAGATCTCCTTCCGACTTGTCCGGATATGCCTTATACAAAAAGTCACTGGAAACGATTTCCAACACCGCATCTCCCAAAAACTCCAGTCTTTCATTATCAGAATGTTTTCTCAAATGTTTCTCGTTCGCAAAAGAGCTGTGTGTCAATGCCTGACGCAGCAGTTTTTCCTGTTTGAATTCATATCCAATTTTATCCTGTTAATTCTAAAAAATTTGCCATATTTTCTCCTCTCACAGAGGATTTTTCGTAATACCTCAGCCACCTGAGCCATTACCAAAAAACCTCTCCTCTTTTCTTATCAGTAACGTAAAGAGGCTGTCGCACATAGAAAAGATTTCGTTGCGACAGCTGTATGCTTAAAAGTTATATTTATGAGTTTAAAGCATTTTTGATTTGTTCCACTGCGTCTCCAACTGTTACGATTTTCTCAGCTTCTTCATTTGGAATCTCAATATCAAATTCTTCCTCTAAGCCCATAATAATCTGGAAAACATCCAATGAATCTGCTCCAAGATCATCCACAAAAGTGGTTTCCATTGTGATTTCCTCTTCATCCACATTTAATACTTCAGCGATAATTTTTTTCAGTTTTTCGAATTCCATAATTACATTCCTTCCTGTTCTGCAGAACCTAAAATATTTTTCTTGATCTTACCATTAATATCCTGTTCTTTAAAAGTAACACACTGAATAAATTTGAATTGGTAACTTCCTTTTGCCTTGGCACTTCCATGCGTCTTCACCACAAGACCATTCAATCCTAAAAGCGGTGCACCACCATACTGGGAGGCGTCAAATGTTTTCAGTGTAGATTTTAAAGCCGGCAATGCAAGCGCAGCGCCAATTTTGCTTCGCAGAGTACTCATCATACCCTTCTTGATTGCGCCAACCAGTGTACCCGCCAGTCCTTCGTACAGTTTTAAGATGACATTTCCCACAAATGCTTCACAGACAATGACATCTGCCTCGCCATGTGGAATCTCCCTTGCCTCAATACTGCCTACAAAATTAATGTCTGTACACTCTTTTAATAATGGGAATGTCTCTTTTACAAGCGCATTTCCCTTTTCCTCTTCTGCTCCAATATTTACAATTGCAACTCTTGGATTCTTAATTCCAAGAACATTTTCCATATAAATGGATCCCATCTTTGCAAACTGAACCAGATGTGATGCCCTCGCATCTACGTTCGCACCACAGTCGATCAATAAAGAGACTCCCTTTTCCGTAGGATCAATGGTGCCAAAGGCGGTCTCTCAATTCCGCGGATTCTTCCAACGATAACCTGTCCTCCGACAAGGATAGCGCCTGAACTTCCGGCGGAAACAAAAGCATCTGCTTCTTTCTGCTTTACCATATTCATTCCAACAACAATTGATGACTGTTTCTTTTTTCGAATTGCATTCACTGGAGGTTCTGCTGTCTCGATCACTTCCTCAGCATGTACCACTTCAATCTGTTCTTTTGGGTAAGAATACTGTTTCAGTTCTTTCTCAACCACATCCTGCTGTCCTACCAACAGCACCTTGATGTCCGATCTGCCATTCACAGCATCGACTGCACCCTTGACTAACTCTCCCGGTGCATTATCTCCACCCATTGCATCCAGTGCAACTCTCGTGATTTCCTGTTGCATACACTTCTCCATTTCCTGCGTGTTAACTGCCTTACGAAAAGTGCTCCTTACACGTCTATAAGAAAATATACTATAACTTTTCTATAAATCAATATATAATCACATTTGTGTGATCACAGTTCTCAGTTGAAATACTCCATGTTCCGTTCCTTCTCTGCTTCTAAGTCTTCCGGAGACATATATTTCTGAAAAATCTTTTCCAGAATGAAATTAGCAAGCAGCATATATACACATGGAATTATAAATACTGCCGGTGGGAATATATAAACTGCAAATGCTGCTGCAAGGAGCAGGACAAAGAGAAGCAGTGTCTTCCACAGATTTCCCAGTGCGATCAGCGCCGCATTTTTTAAGATCATCTTTGTCTGATTCTCAAATCGCGCAATATAAGGAAACAGGTAAATTGCCCACATCGTTGCAAACATCATCAGCACTGCAAATACAATATATATTTTTCCTAACGCAACACCTGCTTTTGCATACTGATACATCACATAACAGTCGAATCCCATGATCGCATATAATAAGAGGAGGATCAGCCATACGATCGTTGACTGCCTGAAATTCGTCTTAAATGCATGCCAGAACTCCCTGCCTATGTAACTGCGGTTGTTCCGGATCACTTTATTCACCGTATAATACAATGCTGTGGTTGCCGCCCCGGCTGTCACGATCGGGATACATAAAAAAAACCAGAACGCACTCAGACAGATCACATCAATGATCTTCCCCAATCCTTGAAAAAACTTGTTGTCAAACATTAAAAAAATCGCCCATATTTATTCCCTTCTTTGATTCGTGATAGAGCAATACTGCCCATTGGTAACACTCATTATAGCATAGCCCGAGACAGTCTACAATGACTGTAATTGTTAAAAATCGGTAAAGAAAAAAGGACTTTCAATCTCTTGAAAGTCCTCTGATCTTCTTAAAAATTAGTCCTGAGGAATAATCTCTTTTTTGTTATATGAGCCACAGTTCTTGCATACTCTATGAGGCATCATTAATTCACCACATTTGCTGCATTTTACTAATGCAGGAGCAGTCATTTTCCAGTTTGCTCTTCTTTTATCTCTTCTTTTATCTCTTCTTCCTTTGGAAGATTTATTTTTTGGACAAATTGACATTTACTTACACCTCCTTAAATTTGTTAAAGACATCTTGGATTGCTGCCATTCTTGGATCCAGTTCTGTTCTCTGGCAATTGCAGTCACCCTTATTCAGGTTCATTCCGCACACTTTGCAAATTCCTTTGCAATCCTCTTTGCACAGAACTTTCATCGGCCAGTTTACCAAAATCTCTCCATAGATAAGTTTATCTACATCCAGATCAAATCCAATCAGGTAGTCTATATCCTCCATCTCTCATCATTGATTGCAGAATTTTCCAGACGGAACTCCTTGTCAATGTCGAAATGGATTCTTGTCGGAACTTCTTCCAGACAACGGCTACACGGTATTGATGCTGCCAGATCCACAGTGCCACTGATACGCAGCTTGCCGCCATCAATGTTTGCGATCTGTAAATCAATCGGTGCCTTTTCAATGATCGGGAACTCGCCTAATCTCGATACAAAGGATTCTAACTCGATCTGAACTTTTTCTGTTAAGGACTTGTTCTCACAAGTTACAATACTTGAAATATCTATAATCACAGCGCTCTCCCCAAAACTCGCTTAAGCCCAAACTCCTAAGCTGAGGTTTTTCACACCTAAATGATTATACATAGGTGTCTTTCTTTTGTCAACCACTTTTTTTCACATATTGTCAAGTTTTTTTCCCTTGACAGTGTTTTTCTAGCCGGATCTGCCGTTCATTTTCCATCTTTTGCACCGCAGATTCTGTCTGATCTCTCATTATTTTACAAGCGCAACTGTCTCTCTTGCAATTGCAAGCTCCTCGTTTGTAGGGATCACGCAGACCTTCACTTTGGAATCCGGTGTGGAGATCACTGCCTCATCACCGTGAGTTGCATCATTGACTTCGTTATCAATAGTAATTCCAAGATAGCCAAGGTAAGCAGCGATCTTTCTGCGGACCAGATTGGTATTCTCACCAATTCCTGCGGTAAATGCGATTGCATCTACTCCGTTCATGGCTGCCACATAGGAACCGATGTATTTTGCAACACGGTAGCAGAATACTTCGATCGCATTGATCGCATATTCATTTCCCTCGTTATAGGCTGCCTCAAGGTCACGGAAATCAGAAGAAATGCCTGTCATTCCCTGTACACCGGACTTCTTATTTAAAACATTCATAACACCTTCAATATCAAGGTTCTCTTTCTTTGCAATGAACTCCATGATTGCAGGATCGATATCACCGGAACGGGTTCCCATGACAAGACCTTCTAATGGAGTAAGTCCCATGGAAGTATCAACACATTTTCCATTGACACTGCGCTGACAGAAGCTCCGTTTCCAAGATGTGCTACGATCACTTTGGAGTTATTTAAATCCATTCCAAGGTACTCTACCAGACGTTTGGATACAAAGCTGTGGCTTGTTCCGTGGAGGCCGTATCTTCTTACTTGTATTTCTCATAATATTCATGAGGCAGACCGTAAAGGTATGCTTTCTTAGGCATTGTCTGATGGAAAGCAGTATCAAATACACCAACCATAGGCACGTTTGGCATTAATTCCTGGCAGGCACGGATTCCGATCAGGTTTGCAGGATTGTGAAGTGGTGCAAGATCGTTACACTCTTCGATCTGAGCCAGAACTTCCTCTGTCAGAACAACAGAACTTGCAAATTTCTCTCCGCCATGTACGACACGGTGTCCGACAGCATCTACCTCTGCAAGGCTCTTTAAAGCACCTGTCTTAGGATTTACGATAGCATCCAGTACCATCTGGATCGCCTGTTTGTGTGTTGGCATAGCTGCTTCTGTAATCTCTTTGTCGAGACCTGTTTTCTGGTAAACTAATCTTCCGTCGATCCCGATTCTCTCGCAGAGACCTTTTGCCAGTACTGCTTCTGTTTCTGAATCAATGAGCTGGTATTTCAGTGATGAACTACCACAGTTAATTACTAATACGTTCATGATTTTTCTCCTCTATCAACTATATTGTGCCTTATGGCATTTTCTACTTTTTCGGGTCTTCTCAGACAGACCACATATGGTTTTAGTATACGCCTTTCTTTTCTGTGCGACAAGCCACTTTTTGCCATATTTCGTGTATTTAATACGAAACATCTTGTCAATTTTTTAACGATTCTACTTACCGTTTCATAATAGAAAACTACGCTGTCACGGCCAATTTCTTATCATCCGCATTACAATCACGAAACACGGTTCAACAGTCACTTGATTTTTCTTATAAAAATGGTTATGTTACTACTAAGTCATTTTGAGACAGCCAGGAAAGGATCATCCCATGAAAATTACAGGCATTATTGCAGAATACAATCCATTTCACAATGGACATGCTTATCAGATAGCAAAAATAAAAGAGGAAACAGACAGCGATTATGTCATTGTCGCCATGAGCGGAGATTTTGTGCAGCGGGGAGAACCTGCCATCACAGACAAATACGAACGCGCCAGAATGGCACTCTCCTGCGGTGCGGATCTTGTGCTGGAACTCCCTGCTCTTTTTGCCTGCGCTTCTGCAGAATATTTTGCCAGAGCAGGTGTCGCGCTCTTTACACGGATGGGCTGTATCGACTACCTGTGTTTTGGCGCTGAAAATGCAGACCTTTCCCAGTTAAATAAAATCGCCAGGCATTCTTGTCGATGAGCCTCGTTCCTATCAGGATGCCCTGAATATTTTATTTAAAAGAAGGGAAAAATTTTCCTGCCGCCAGGATTCTGGCATTAAAATCTTATCTCAGTGCTGAATCTTCCGACGCTGCCTTGCAGACAGAGCAGCTTACCAGCCTCTTATCCACACCAAATAATAATTCTTGGCATCGACCCACTATCACCTTCCTTATTTTATGCAAATTCTTTTTCGCATCTATCCAGTACAGCTGCAATAACCTGATCCATATCATAGTACTTATACTCGCCAAGACGACCACCGAAGATTACTTTTTCTTCTGCATCTGCCAGCTTCTTATACTCAGAATAAAGCAGGCCATTCTTGGCATCGTTGACCGGATAATATGGCTCATCACCAGGTTTCCACTCACTACTATACTCGCGGCTGATGATTGTTTTAGGCAGATCATTGCCATTTTCATCCTTACCGAACTCAAACCATTTGTGTTCAATGATACGAGTCCACGGAGTTTCACGGTCGGTATAGTTCACTGCTGCGTTGCCCTGGAAATTAGGCTTGTCCAATGTTTCCGTTTCAAAACGAACCGAACGATATTCCAGCGTACCCAGCTTATAATCAAAGTAAGCATCAATCGGTCCAGTGTACACAACCTTATCAGCCAGTGCATCCAGTTCTTCTTTGTTGGCAAGATAGTCGGTATTCAGCCGGACCTCGATGCGTCCAGCAGATTTGCAATCATCTTGGTATAACCACCAACAGGAATACCCTGATAAAGTGCATTGAAGTAGTTGTTATCAAAAGTCAGACGAACCGGAAGACGCTTGATAATAAAAGACGGCAGCTCCTTACAATCGCGACCCCACTGCTTTTCAGTGTAACCCTTGATAAGTTTCTCGTAGATATCGCGACCGACAAGAGAAATGGCCTGTTCTTCAAGATTCTGCGGCTCGCCAGTAATCTCCTTGCGCTGTTCCTCGATCTTGGCGGAAGCCTCCTCCGGAGTCACAACACCCCACATCTTGTTAAAGGTGTACATATTGAATGGAAGGGAGTACAATTCTCCTTTATAATTAGCAACAGGTGAGTTGGTAAAACGATTAAGCTCAGCAAACTGTGTAATATAATTCCAGACCTTCTTATTGTTGGTATGGAAAATATGGGCACCGTATTTATGAACATTAATGCCTTCAATGTTCTCGGTATAGATATTGCCCGCAATATTCGGGCGCTTATCTACCACCAAAACAGATTTCCCATGAGCTTTGGCTTCATGGGCAAAAATGGCTCCGTAAAGTCCGGAACCTACTACTAAATAATCATACATATTTTTCTCCTCACTTGTTATGTTTGATTTTTTTCAATAATTGATTTTCTATATCAATCACTAGTGGTTCTTTCATAACAGTCAAAATTCCAAAGTATACGCCAAAGAATACGACAGCAGATATGCACAGCATAGTAAAGATACCAAACGAGGTTTGTTTTATAAATACTGATAATATACTTGCGACTGCTAAAGCAATTACTAATGATCCATAATGAACATTTCTAAACGCATTTTTAATTTCATTTCTTAATGCAATATACTGCACCATTAATACTGCTGCCTCAGCAGCTAATGTTCCAATTGCGGCACCTGCAGAAGCCATTTTCGGAATCAAAAGCGCATTTAAAATAACATCTACTATAACGCCTGCAATTTCCGAATAAAGAACTGTCTTTTCTCGCCCCAACGGAACCAACATCTGAATACCCATTATATTAGTGAGTCCTATAAGCAATAATGTGGGCATAATAATCTGCATTGGAATAATCGAACCTGCATATGCCGATCCTGATAGAAAAAAGATTCCTTCCTTCGCAAATATGATGAAATATATCATCATCGGTGTAGCAACTAGAAAGACAAAATTTATAGCCTTCTTTGTAATACGATAAAATTCTTCCATGAGATTATGCTCAACATAATACGATGCTCTCGGCAGTAATACTACACCTAAGGATGTAACAATGCTGACTAAAATAGATTTGATTTTCACTGCTGCATTATAATAACCAACATCCGCATCCGATGTCATAAAACCAAGCATCACAGTATCCAAATGAGTATAAATTGTCGTTGCACACGACATTGCAAAAAATACTGCAACAGCCTTAAAATGTTGTTTGAAATTGTAGTTTCCTACCGGCTTAAGAGAAACATACTTATGCACATGGAAAAAGTTAAAAACATTAGAGGCTGATGCAGCTAGAATCGAAATTCCTCCATATATCACGTAATCACTCTTTTGATGAATTAATGCGAACATCGATACTAGAGCAATAAATTTAAATATGATAGACCTAACCGTTATATAAGTATATTGCTCCAACGCTTTATAAAGCCATTCCATTCCAATTGCGTTAAATAGAATTGTCAAACTAACAATCAAGAATAACACCTTATCTTGTTGCAATCTTGGAACAAAAGCGATTGCGCCAAACAGTGCAACATATGCAATTAGGCTCATTGTAAAATTGATAATAAAAAGTTCTTGAACTGTTTTTGTAAGCTTTTCCCGATTGTCTCGAACCTTTGCACATGCACGAATTCCATAAGTTGGAATGCCCAATTGCGCGAACATTGCAAAATATGATATCACTGAGGTTGCAAATGAAACTTTTCCTGTTCCCTCAGGTAATAAAATACGCGACACATATGGAAAAGTAATTAATGGGAATATGAATTGCGACATTGTTAAAATCGCATTCATTACAAAATTTAATTTCAAAGATTTTTGCTTCATGCTTATTCCTCTCGCAAACATTTTTTTAGCCATTTATCCTTATAGGCAGAAAATAGAACACCCAAGATAAAACTCATGCACGTTGTAACAATGAAGCTGTCCAATCCATATTTTTTCTCTCCATAAACGCATATGTAGTACAACGTCCAAACCCATAAATGTAAGAAATACATAACTGTACTACATCTCCTGCAAATCAAGGATAATTTATTGTGTCCAAAATTCATATTTTTTACAACAGCGAATAGCGAGGTTGAAAGGTAGACAAAGGCAAGTGATTTAGCAAATCCGCTTGTCAAAGTCGTAACAATCGCTCCCAATATCAACAATGCATATTTCTTTTTGTTTTTCATCATATTTGGCTAATAACATTCCGATACTTATATATCCGGCTCCCATAAAATTCTGCCACGAGGACCAAGGATAATCCATAAAAACTTCGTTGGAATTCCAAGAAATGCGGGAAGTAAATCCTTGGCTACAACTAATTCTGTAAATACAAATCCGAAAATCATCAATGTATTACAAATAATTACTATTTTAGAAAAGCCAACATGTCTTTTCAATAGCATATAGATAAATAGAAGTCCATAAACACAAGACAGCAAATACCATAGTGCGTACGAATTATAATGCTCTCCTACAAACAGAAGCCCTCTAATGAAATCTGCCGCATTAAAAAGAACTGATGAACCGTTATTGCAGTAGTAATAAATGGCTAATGGACAGTAAATCAACGTCCATATTAAATAAAGTTTTAATAGTTTTTTTAGATGCTGCAAAATGTAGTAGTTATTTTGTCCCCCCGAAATATTTCTTCCCAATTAGAAAACCGCTGGATAAAAAGAAAAAAGGGTTTGCGACACCAACCACCGTATTGTATATACTAACAGCCGTCTTGTTATCGCAGCTATATAGGGGATTCGTATGTATTGCAACAACGCATATGGCCATTATAAGTTTAAATAAGTCAATCGAGTTATAATTGTTTGATTTCTCCATTTATTCTCCTCCAAAATATTTTATACTGGAAACTTAATCATCTAACTAAATATTCCCTAGTATCATTTTCACAGAAGAACAGTATGAGCAATACCATAAAACATATGTAGTTATATGGAAATGATGTTGTTATAAAATAATATAAAAAGATCAATAAAAAGCCAATTTTTTTACTATTACGAGTAATTATTGCTTCATGTATCGATTTGAGCATTGGTACAACATACACAAACGCAAGATAGATACCACCTTGTGTGAGCACTCTAAAGATGGAATTTGAATACCCTATATCATTTAATCTAAAACTACTATAATGGGCAATCACATTAGTCATATTGAGATATCCAGAACCCAAAATGGGTTTTTCTAGCCATGCTGCAAATCCCGCTTGATAATTATCCATTCGCGTACTATAAGAAGCTGTCGATGCCTTCAGTGTAAACGTACTCTCAAAGTATGATGCAACCTGAGTTCCAATTCCAAAAAGCACCAGAACTAGTAATGCTCTAAAGAATAGACCTCTTTTTGATCCAGCTGGATATCTGACAAATAAATAGAGAATCCAAATTAACCCTATAGCATAAACTCCAGTCATCGACATTGTTGAAAGCGCTGTTATACTAAATATGATACAGCGTTTAAAGGATGTACTCCGTGCTATAAATAACTCATATGCAAGCATCAAAGATAAAAGTAAAACATATTTAGGTCCTTCGTAAAAGAAACCTGTATTCCTCCAAATTCCAGATGCCCCAAAAATCTCTTCCTTCTGCATCTCATATTGAAGAAAGAAATACGACTGTTTTACTCTTGGAATATCACTTACATATATAGTTAATTCCTGCGATGGATTAAACACATGTAATATGCTTCCAAAAAGCCAAAAGAATAATGAAACTATCGCCACAAAACATAAGATTTTAGAGCAACGCTGCATCACATCTCTTATATTTTCTTCATTATTAAAAAACAGCAACATTAGTGCAAGTGTAATTACAAGTTGAAACACGTCTATTATATGTGCTGAGTTAACCGCTACATTATATATAACAAGAAATGATAAGTAGAATCCCATAAAGATTGCTCGGTTCCTACTCCCATATCTAACTACAGCACCATCTTTTAGCAATAGTGCTATCAAGGACCCCACAAAACACAGTGTCAATGCCAAGCGAAAGTAGCCACTTCCATGCATCCACTTCCAAACACTTTCACAATCAAGAATAATGCAAATTGCCACTATATTCTCAAACAGGGTCTTTGTCTTTATCTTCATGAGCCTGCTTCCTCCGTATCTAATATCATGGCTTTACAGTTGGGCCGAGTCTACCAGATACACCGTCCTTCCAGCCTTTCAATATCATTTTTATTGTCTGTATTTTTTTAGGATTGTATTTTATTGCGATAAGGATTTGCCGAACATTTTGTCTGACATATTTTATCGGCTCTCCGTCTCTTTTAAACATATACGTAAAATTTCTTGCCCGATAATATTCTTTCCAAGGAGCTTCTGTACTTCCTTTTTTTGTTTTTCCTAATATTTTAAAGTATTTACGCTCTAAAACAGGATGATAATAATTCGAATCAAAAACCGTTGCTACAAATGCATTCGCTTTTAATGCTCTGTAATAGTAATCCTGCTCATCACCTTTTATAAAGAAATCCTTATTAGGATATCCTATCTTCTCAACAAGTTCTTTTGAAACTAAAGTACCGTTAAATGGATTAATCGTTCCAACAATCAGATTATTTTTTTCTCTTTCAGCTGCAATCTGTTTGGTCTTAATTCCACCATTAAGCCCAAAAGACAATATATCATCTGGACCGCAAACAAGAGAATTCAAGAGTAATAGCTTATTCGCAGAATACACTTTTTCTGCTCTATTAACAAGAATCTCCATCATTTTATCATCAGCAGGACGACCATCATCATCCATTAAACAGATAAAATCATAGCCATCTTCATAAGCCATTTTTAACCCAGTATAGAACCCACCAGAACCACCAATATTTTCTTTTAAATAAACATATTCAATTACCTGATTATCGAGAATACCTTCCTCTTTCAATAATTGCTCCGTATTATCAGAGCTATGATTGTCAACAATGTAATATCTATCCACAACATAGCTTTGTGACAGTATAGCCCTAATATTCTTTACAAGTTCCTCTTTTCTATTATATGTAACAACAACGCCCGCAGTTTTCATCTTTCATTCTCCTCGTAAAGTAAAGATTCCCATTTTTTACAAATTACTTTTTCATCCAAAAACTCTTTTAATTTTTCGGCTTCAATGGATAGACGATTTCCCAAGTCAACATTTTCAATCAAACGAATTATTGCCGCTGCCATAGCATTGCTATCACCAACCGGCACAAGTAACCCATTGACACCGTCCTGAATCATCATATGTGCGCCGCCAATAGGACAATCTGTGCAAACGCATGGTAAACCAATCGCCATAGCCTCAAGCATTGAATTGGATAACCCCTCATAGTCAGATGACGATAAGAATCCAGCGCAATCAAGTATACTTTCGTGAACTTTACTAGCAAAACCTTCCATTACTATGTACTTATCCGCTTGTTTTTTCTTGATATAATCCTTTATTTCGGTCTCAATCAATCCCGTACCATATATTCTCAATTTGTACTCTGGATATTTAGAATGAACTTGTACGAAAGAATCAATCATCATCGGAAGATTCTTTTGTTTATCAATTCTACAAAACGTTACAAATTCTTTTCTTCTTATTCCTTCAAATCTCTTTGGTAAATTCGGCGTTATGGGATTTGGAATAACACAGCCGTTCTTCTGTGCGCGCTTAGGGAAATAAGCCAATGCATCTGGTGTCTGATACACTGTTTTATACATAAACCCAAACATATGATCTCGAATCAGTCGAAATACAGCATTATGCGGTTCTGTGCGCGGATCTGTTCTCTCTGATCCAATCACTTTAATACTTAATCCCGTTGTATATATCCGAGCATATGTTGCCATTCTTGACATAAAAGCATAAAGATAAGCCCCAGGATGTTGCTTTAGAATTCTCCTTGTTTTAATACAAGGTTCAATCATATCAATCTCTCTTTTCACATTGCAATGCAACCATATAAGATTGATTGCTTGATTAAGCGGATAATCAACTGGGCTATCTCTCCAAACTATAATTGTTACCGGATAGCCTTTTTCTGCTAAATAGTTCGCCAAGATACAAATTACCCTATGCGCTCCTCCCCAGCCTTTTCCGCCTAAGCTTCCAATTACGAAAAAAACTTCTTTATTCATCTTCTACCCCATCGATTTAAATAATAACTTTCCATATATTTTGCAGTTGCGTCCATATCAAATCCTGCATCAATCACATACTGCTGCATATTGGTATGTGCTTTCAGATTCTGTGCCATTTCAAGTGCTGCATTCGCCCACTTTTCTGCCCCATCACTCAACAGTAGTTTCCGGTAGATTGGTGTAATATCCGTTTCCGGCGGCAATCCTTCAGAGCAGACAATAGGAACACCCGCCGCCTGTGCTTCGATTGCAACAATACCCAGACCTTCAAACAAAGAATGGGAAAACCAAAATACATCCATTGACTT
>ENA-OQHY01000908-OQHY01000908.1-human-gut-metagenome-genome-assembly--contig:-NODE-908-length-14559-cov-1.863082_pt1 | contig 14559 bp, 22 predicted proteins | sample MGYA00242570_ERZ504733 | MGnify/ENA primary metagenome ERZ504733 (study PRJEB26092, sample SAMD00036219) | human gut metagenome | host: Homo sapiens | study: EMG produced TPA metagenomics assembly of...
TGGTGCCTGGGGTGGCCGTTTACACTGAAGGGTGGGACCAGGCCGTCAAATCGGTGCGTGATGACGCAAAGAAAATCAAAATCGCCATCACCAATGAACTTATCTACCCGCCAGCAGCGGACAAGCCGTGGCGTTTGCCGCTGCCGATCCGTTGGCGAAATTTGTCTAATGCCCTTCTACCGCGCCTTACCGGCGCGGTTCAACGTGCGGAAGCGAGCGAACCGGCGTCTGCCTTTCTGGCCCGAAGGTGTGCGTAGATCAGCAGTGAACTCATGGCTGAGAATGAGAGCACAGCCGCTGGCAGCGTGACATAGCTCCAGCTAAAGCCAAGCGTGATCATCATCCCGCCAAAATACGCCCCTATCGCACTGCCGAGGTTAATGCCATTTGCCCGCCTGCGGCACCCAGCATCTCACCGCCCCTGGCATTTTGCAGGAGAAGAATTTGCAGCGGCGCAGAGAGTGCAAACAGCCCGGCGCAGCAGATAAAGCCCATCACCAGCGACGCCGTTTTATGTTCCCCAAAGGCGAATAGCAACAGCAGTGACGCGACAATGACCATGTCGGTGGTGGCGGCAATACGCAGCGGACTGAAGCGACCCGATAATTTCCCGCTCAGGAGATTACCTAACACCATACCCAGCCCCATCAGCATCATGATGACCGTCATGACGCCTTCGGAGAAGCCAGAGACGTTGACCATAAACGGTTTGACGAAGCTGAACCACGCAAACACGCCAGCATTGCCAAACATGGTGGCGGCAAAAATCAGCCACGGCTCCGGTTTTTTCAGAAAGGAAAATTGCGCGGTCAATTTGATTTCGGAGCGATCATGGATGTGCGGCACCCAGACCAGTACCGAGATGATCACCAGAGCATCAAACAGGGCAATCAGGAAGAAGGTATAGCGCCAGCTGAATTCATGACCCAGCCAGGTGCCCAGCGGTACGCCCACCAGATTGGCAACCGTCATGCCGGCTATCATGCCCGCCACGGCGACCGTCACCTTCCCCGGAGGCGCAATTCTCGAGAGAATAATCGCCCCGACGCCAAAAATGGCGCCGTGCGGTAAACCGGAAATCAGCCGCCCTATCGCCAGCCAGGCATACGACGTTGAAAAGGTAAAAATTGCATTACCGACGGCACACAGCACCACCAGAAACAACAGCGTGGATTTTAACGAGAACTTGCCTGAGAACAACGCCACAATCGGGGCACCAATCACCACACCAAAGGCGTAAAACGAAATCATATTCCCGGCGGCGGGAATTGAAATTCCGGTGTCATGGGCCAAGTTCAGTTAATAACGCCCAATAATGCCAAATTCAGCCATTCCCAGGCCAAACGTGCCAAGTGCCAACGAAAAAATTGTCTTTTTCATACCACAACCACTGGTTAACAACGCGCGACAGGCATTATTGAACAATCTTGTATGGTGAGCCAGTTCAAATCAGCTGGCTGACACGTTAATCCATTAATTCAGGTGGATTACACTTCATAGTGCGGCCCCGCTTTTTCCCGCGCCGGACAACCTGAGGATGACAATCATGGGAAGCAAGAAGAAAACCAGTGTCGCAGTTGATGTCATAAAGCATGAGCCGTTAAAAACGAAAGAGTATGAAAAAGAGCTTCGTCGCCTCCACGTTGAACTGGTTAAGCTCCAGCAGTGGGTCGTCGCAAAGGTTTAAAGGTCTGTATTGTCTTTGAAGGGCGCGACGGCGCCGGTAAAGGCGGAACCATTAAAGCCATCACTGAACGCGTTAGCCCACGCGTCTTCCGGGTTGTTGCGCTCCCCGCGCCGACGGAAAAAGAGAAGACCCAGCTCTATTTCCAGCGTTATGTCCCCCACCTGCCAGCCGCTGGCGAAATCGTCATTTTTGACCGCAGCTGGTACAATCGCGCGGGCGTTGAACGGGTGATGGGATTCTGCACACAGGAGCAGGTCGAGAAGTTTCTTGATGGCACGCCGGTGATGGAAAAAGCAATGGTGGATGCCGGGATCATCCTGCTCAAATACTGGCTGGAGGTCACGCCGAAAGAACAGGAGCGTCGTCTGCGCGATCGTATTAACGACGGGCGAAAGACTGGAAATTATTCGCCAATGGACATTAAGTCTTTTAATTTGTGGGATGAATATACCGTGGCGCGAGATGCGATGTTTGCTGCCACCGACACCGCTGGGCGCCGTGGTTTGTCGCCCGTTCGGAAGATAAAAAACGCGTGCGCCTGAACATTATTTCGCACCTGCTGGCGCAAATCCCGTACAAAGCCATTCACATCGAAGCGGTGAGTTTGCCGAAGCGTAAGATTGGTAAAGTGAAGCCGACCCAATACCCGTTCCGGTATGTTGAAGAGCGTTTTTGACTGAAGCGTTCGCGGGTCATTCGCTGACCCGCGAGCGCGGGACTTACGGCATCCCTTTCGTACTGTCCTGTTTCGCTTCCAGCCGCTCAACGTCACGGTACCAGCGCGGGTGGTGTTTCTGCGCCCAGCGGCGGCTCACTTTCCCTTCAATCATGCCTTTAATCGACCCTTTGACCCAGAAGGCCATATACATGTGGATCAGGATGGCGTGGATCAGAATGATGGCTGACGTCGCGTGAATAAGCAGCGCGTAGCGAATCACCTGTATGGGGAAGTAGTGCGCAAAGTACGGCCGCCAGATAATGACGCCGGTGACCAGCAGCACAAAAATCATGCTCATGATGGTCCAGAACATCATCTTCTGCCCGGCGTTGTATTTGCCGACCTTCGCAACCTTATGCTCATTGCCCTTCAGAACCTCAATAATCCCCTTCAGCCATGGAATGTCATGCTTGTCCGGAATATTGTGATGTACGAAGCGCGCCAACATAAACATCAGCACCACGAAAATCAGCACGCCGAAGAACGGATGCAAGATACGCCCCATCTGTGGCGTCCCGAAGGTTTCCGTCAGCCACTGCAGCGTCGGGAAGAAGAAGGAGATCCCCGAGACCGCCACCAGGAAGAAGCAGATCACTACCGTCCAGTGACAGGCGCGGTCGACAAACTTCGTGCGCACAATCCATGACTTACTCATGAGGTTCCTCCTCATCGTCATCCACCTCTTTGTTGGGTCCGATACCGATGTAGTGATAAATCAACCCGGCGAAAGTAGCGATAAAGCCGCCGCAGAGAGCGGTTTGAGCGCCCCTTTCCACAGGTTGATCGAGGTATCGATCGCAGGATCTTTCGGCAGATTGTGGTACAACTCCGGCTGGTCGTTATGGTGCAGAACATACATCACGTGCGTTCCCCCCACCCCCTGCGGGTTATAAATGCCCGCACTGGCGTAACCGCGCGCTTTCAGTTTGTCCACGCGCTGCTGGGCTACCTCCAGCATCTCTCTTTTTGTCCCGAAGTGGATAGCCCCGGTCGGGCAGGTTTTCACGCAGGCAGGCTCCTGCCCGACGCTCACACGATCGACACACAGGGTGCATTTGTAGACCCGGTTATCCTCTTTACTGAGGCGCGGAATATTAAACGGACAGCCCGCAATGCAGTAGCCACAACCGATGCAGTTATCCTGCTGGAAATCGACAATTCCGTTGGCGTACTGGACGATGGCCCCGGCTGACGGACAGGCCTTCAGGCATCCCGGATCTTCGCAGTGCATACAACCGTCTTTACGGATCAGCCACTCCAGCTTGCCGTTCTGATCGGTTTCGCTAAAACGCATCACCGTCCAGGATTTGGCACTCAGGTCCGCCGGATTATCGTAAACCCCGACGCAGTGTCCCACTTCATCGCGGATATCGTTCCACTCCGAGCAGGCCACCTGGCAGGCTTTACATCCCACGCAGGAAGTGACATCGATAAGCTTGGCGACTTCTGCCTTATCATCCCGCGCACGAGGCGCGGGGTGATAGAGTTGGTCGCGGAGCTTTAATAATGTCCTGTGTTTCCATTGCCATGTATTCGCTCCTTACGCTTTCTCGATGTTGACCAGAAACGCTTTGTACTCCGGCGTTTGCGAGTTGGAATCGCCGACGTTGGCGTCAGGGTATTGGCGAGGTAGCCTTTTTGCGCCACCCCTTCAAAGCCCCAGTGCAGCGGAATACCGACGGTTTCCACCTGCTGACCATGCACGTTCAGTGCCTGCAGACGACGCGTAACCACCGCAACCGCGCGAATAAAGCCGCGCTTGCTGCTCACCTTCACGCGGTCACCGTTGGCAATACCCTTCGCTTTCGCCAGCGTTTCGCTGATCTCCACAAACTGTTCAGGCTGGGCAATGGCGTTAAGCGTGCATGCTTGGTCCAGGTATGGAAATGCTCGGTCAGGCGGTAGGTTGTCCCGACATACGGGAACCTGTCCTTCTTGCCTAAACGCAGGACGTCCTCTTCATAGATACGCACCACCGGACTGGATATGACGTTCGGGTGCAGCGGGTTGGTACCGAGCGGCGTTTCCATTGGCTCGTAGTGTTCCGGGAACGGACCCTCCGCCAGCTTATCGAGGGCAAACAGCGTCCCAGCCCTTCCGGCTGCATGATAAACGGCCCGGTCTCAGTCCCCGGTGCGGCGGTGCTGAAGTCCGGAATATCGTTACCCGTCCATTTGCTGCCGTTCCATTCGATCAGCATCCGTTTCGGATCCCACGGTTTGCCGTTGATATCCGCAGAAGCACGGTTGTACAGCACGCGACGGTTCAGTGGCCATGCCCATGCCCAGCCCAGCGTATTGCCCAGCCCTGACGGGTCAGCGTTATCGCGGTTCGCCATCTGGTTACCCTGTTCCGTCCAGGAGCCGGTGTAGATCCAGCATGACGACGCGGTCGTGCCATCATCCCGCAGCAGCGCGAAGCTGTTGAGCAACTGGCCTTTCTTCGCCAGCAGCGTGCCGTTCGCGTCATACAGATCCGCCAGCGCAACGCCGTTATTCTCTTTGGCGACCTCTTCGGATTCAGGATGGTCCGGCTGTTTGTAATTCCAGCTCATCCTCAGCAGCGGTTCAGCGCCTTTCCCCCCTTCGGTGCGATACATTTCACGCAGACGATGGTAAATCCCGGCCAGGATTCGCCGTCGTTACGCGCTTCACCCGGTGCATCCTGGCCTTTCCAGTGCCACTGCAGCCAGCGGCCGGAGTTGGCAATCGACCCGTCTTCTTCTGCAAAACAGGTGGACGGCAGGCGGAACACTTCGGTCTGAATCGATGCGGGATCGACGTCGTTCATCTCGCCGTGGTTCTGCCAGAAGTTGGAGGTCTCGGTCACCAGCGGATCGATAACCACCATGTATTTCAGTTTGCTCAGGCTGCGAACGACCTTGTTTTTGTCCGGGAAAGACGCCACCGGGTTAAAGCCCTGGCAGATGTAGCCCGTAACGTTGCCCTTATCCATCATGTTGAAATACTTAATGACGTCGTAGGCCTGGTCCCATTTCGGCAACCACTCGAAGCCCCAGTCGTTTTCCTTCTGCGCGGCATCGCCATAGAACGACTTCATCAGGCTGACGAAGAACTTCGGATAGTTACTCCAGTAGTTCACCTGATCGGCACGCGTCGCTTTTGGCGTGTTGGCCGCCAGATAGCTGTGCAAATCAGTCTGCTTTTCAGACGGCAGCGTCAGATAGCCTGACAGGCTGGTCGACAGCAGGCCAGATCGGTCAAGCCCTGAATATTGGAGTGTCCGCGCAGGGCGTTCACGCCACCGCCGGCCATCCCCATGTTTCCGAGCAACAGTTGGATCATTGCCATGGTGCGGATGTTTTGCGCACCGACGGTATGCTGCGTCCAGCCGAGCGCATACAGGAACGTCGTGGTTCTGTCGGCGGCGCTGGTAGAGGCCAGTACATCACACACCTTGAGGAAATCTGCTTTTGGCGTACCGCAGATATTCTCCACGACGTCCGGCGTATAGCGGGAAACATGCTGTTTCAGCAAATTCCATACGCAGCGCGGATGGCTCAGGGTCTCATCGCGTCTGGCGTAGCGTTTTCATCGACTGGTAGTTCCAGGACGATTTATCGTACTGCCGTTTTTCCGCGTCATAACCGCTGAACAACCCCTCTTCAAAAGCAAAATCATCCCGTACCAGGAGGCTGGCATTGGTGTAATGCTTAACGTATTCAGCGTTAATTTTGTTGTTTTCAATCAGGTACAGCAGAACGCCCGAGAGGAACGTAATGTCCGTACCGGAGCGAATAGGCGCATAGATATCCGCCACCGATGCCGTACGCGTAAAGCGCGGATCGACAACGATCAGCGTCGCATCGTTATTATTTTTCGCTTCCATCGCCCAGCGGAAACCCACCGGATGGGCTTCAGCGGCATTACCGCCCATCACCATCACGACGTTGGCGTTTTTAATATCAACCCAGTGGTTGGTCATCGCACCGCGACCAAATGTTGGAGCAAGACTTGCTACCGTTGGTCCGTGTCAGACGCGCGCCTGGTTATCTACCGCCAGCATGCCGAGAGAGCGCACAAATTTTTGCGTCAGCATGCCGGTTTCATTACTTGCCGCGGATGCGCACAGCATGCCGGTCGACAGCCAGCGGTTCACCGTAACGCCCTGCGCGTTCTTTTCGATAAAGTTGGCGTCGCGGTCAGCTTTCATCAGTTTTGCGATTCGGGAAAACGCCTCATCCAGGAGATACGCTGCCATTTGTCAGATCCTGGCGCACGGTATTCCGGATAGCGCAGACGGTTTTCGCTGTGGACATAATCCAGCAGACCCGCCCCTTTCGGACAAAGTGCGCCACGCTCACCGGATGATCCGGGTCCCCTTCAATATGATAAATCGCTTCTTTGGCGTTCTTCGCGCCATCGCCCAGGCTATACATTAAAAGCCCACAACCTACGGAACAGTATGTGCAGGTGTTACGGATCTCTTTCGCGCGCAGCAGTTTATAGTTGCGTGCCTGAGCCAGCGCCATTTTGGGTGCAAATCCCAGCATTGCGGCTGTTGTTCCGGCCATACCGCCCGCGCAGATTTTAAAAAATTGTCTGCGGCTGACGTCCATTGTTGTCCTCGTTTTCATTTAAGACTTCGCGCCGCAAACTAGCAGTAAAGCCCCTGTTTTTTTTGCGTCAAATCAAGGTCACTTGTCTTCACCCCCTTAATAGTCACCCCCACGGAGTTTAAATACCTCTTTTTGATTAAAGACTTAAGAGAATAATTCGCGATGGCAGGAGGATTAATGCTATAAATTTTTCCTTTGATTTTTATAGCGATGGCAGGGTTATGGACAGAAAGAGAGCAACGCTCACGGGACTGGCGGCGATACTGTTGTGGAGCACCATGGTTGGCCTCATTCGTAGCGTCAGTGAGGGGCTGGGACCGGTGGGAGGCGCCGCAATGATATACACCCTCAGCGGATTACTGTGCCTGGTGACGGTAGGATTTCCTGATATCAGACGGTTTTCACCCCGGTATCTTATTGCCGGCAGCGTGCTGTTTGTCAGCTATGAAATTTGCCTCGCCCTGTCGTTAGGCTATGCCGCAACGCGCTCCCAGGCTATCGAAGTGGGAATGGTCAATTATCTCTGGCCAAGCCTGACGATTGTATTTGCCATTTTATTTAACGGCCAACGGTCCACCCTGTGGGTGATCCCGGGCTTAGCCGTCTCATTGCTGGGCGTCTGTTGGGTATTAGGCGGAGAGCAAGGGCTACATCTTGATGACATCATGCGTAATGTCATCTCAAGCCCGCTCAGCTACGCGCTGGCGTTCGCCGGGGCTTTTATCTGGGCGGCTTACTGCACCGTCACCAGTAAGTTTGCAACGGGCAAAACGGGATAACGCTTTTCGTGCTGCTCACCGCGCTCAGTCTGTGGGTGAAATATGCGTTCAGCGAACAGCCGCAAATGGTGTTTACTCTCCCGGTGGTCGTGAAGCTCATCATGTGCAGCGTCGCACTGGGGTTTGGCTATGCGGCATGGAATATCGGTATTCTTCATGGCAACGTCACGGTACTCGCAGCGGTATCCTATTTCACGCCTGTACTCTCAGCAGCACTCGCTGCCGTATTGCTGAATTCCCCCCTCTCGTTTTCTTTCTGGCAAGGCGCATTAATGGTTTGTGCCGGGTCATTGTTGTGCTGGTACGCCACGCGAAAATAATATCGCTCTTCTCTGCCGGGTCCATAATCGCCCGGCGGGAATTAACATAAATTTAATATGTGATCGCGCGTCAAAATAATGATCGGTGCGTTAGAAAAGCCGTTTAGATTCTGTTTATATTACCGCCCTTTCGTAAATCCCCGTCGTCTTTTATTGACATAACTTGACACCGTTACGTTATTAATCCCTTGCGAATATTAACAATGTATATAGCACAAAGTGCAATAGTGTGTTTCTGTGTGTTTCATGTCCAACAACGATTATCCCGTACAATTGAATAGTTAACACATTGATTTTAAACAACTTGAATTTATATCAAACGAGCAAAAAGACAGAAAATACCGACAATTAACAAAAGAAACTAAAACGGCCGAAAACTATATTGCGGCCAATGGTTTTGTTGAATAATTCATCAAAAAATGCACAAATCCCCACCATCTCATTCGTTACAGCCGCAATTTATCCGATCCGGATCACACTAATTGAAATTATTGCTAATATTTTGAAACTTATTATTGAAACCCTACTACAAGATTCTTAAAAATAGCATGCCATTGATGATTAGCCTCGTTTAGAAATCGTTCAAAGTGGCTCAGGAAATACTGAAGAAAATTATAAGGAATATTTAAGATGAAACTTAAATTAGTTGCAGTGGCAGTGACTTCCATGTTGGCAGCAGGCGTTGTAAACGCGGCTGAAGTTTTTAACAAAGACGGTAACAAACTGGATCTGTACGGCAAAGTAACAGGTCTGCACTATTTCTCTGATGACGCTGGCAACGACGGCGACAAAACCTATGTTCGTCTGGGCTTCAAAGGTGAAACTCAGATCAACGACCAGATGACCGGTTACGGCCAGTGGGAATACGAGTTCAAAGGCAACCGCTCTGAATCTCAGGGTTCTGACGGCAACAAAACCCGCCTGGCATTCGCGGGCCTGAAATTCAACGAATTCGGTTCTTTCGACTACGGTCGTAACTACGGTGTTGCTTACGACATCGGCGCATGGACTGACGTTCTGCCAGAATTCGGTGGTGATACCTGGACTCAGACTGATGGCTTTATGACTGGCCGTACGACTGGCGTTGCAACTTACCGTAACACCGACTTCTTCGGTCTGGTTGATGGCCTGAACGTGGCTGCTCAGTACCAGGGTAAAAACGACCGTAACGACATCACCGAAGCGAACGGTGACGGCTGGGGTCTGTCTTCTACTTATGAATTCGAAGGCTTCGGTGTAGGTGCTACCTAGCGAAATCTGACCGTACTGACCGTCAGGTTGCTGCTGCAAGCAATCTGAATGCAGGCGGCGAAAACGCGGAAGTATGGGCTGCGGGTCTGAAGTACGATGCCAACAACATCTACCTGGCAACCACCTACTCTGAAACCCGTAACATGACCAACTTCGGTAGCGGTTTCATCGCTAACAAAGCGCAGAACTTCGAAGTGGTTGCTCAGTACCAGTTCGACTTCGGTCTGCGTCCATCCATTGCTTACCTGAAATCCAAAGGTAAAGACATTGGTACTTACGGCGACCAGGATCTGGTTGAATACGTTGACGTTGGCGCGAGCTACTACTTCAACAAAAACATGTCTACCTACGTTGATTACAAAATCAACCTGGTTGACGACAGCAGCTTCACTAAAGCAGCTGGCGTTTCTACCGACAACATCGTTGCTGTTGGTCTGACCTACCAGTCTAAGATTTGTTAGTATAAAAAAGCAGCCTTCGTGGCTGGCTTTTTTTATTCGGTTTGACTGGCGTAATAAAGGAGCACGCCATGCATATTTTCAAAGGACGCTGCCTGTGTGGGATGAGCCAATTCAGCGTTTCCCTCAACAACTTCGACGTCTATGCCTGCCACTGTACCAGTGCCAGAAATGGTCGGGGGGAATGGCCATGTATCTGGAAGCGCAGGGTCAACCGCTTGTGGAAGAAGAGTCGATAGCCCCTTCTCATTTCACGTCATCTGCGCGCGGCGAACGCTGGTTTTGTCCCGGATGCGGTTGCCGCTGTGGTTCACACTGACCGCACGCTCAACGACGCGCTATTTCATTCCCTGGACACAGCTTGAGATGAGCGAAGACGAACGTCGCCGTCTGATACTTGCCGCTGAAATCTATACAGAAACGCAACCCGCATTCTTTGGCCTGACCGGGCAATACGCGCGCTTTAGCGGCACCGAAATTGAAGCACACGACAAGCGCTGCCTGCTGACTCCCCATGACGCACACTGAGGGTTGCCCGGTAAGCATTGCACCACCGGGCCTGATTTTACTGTTTCGGTACGTTTGCCAGGCTAAACCAAATCCCGACCGCCAGCACCAGTAACATTGCGCCAGCACTGCCTAACGCCACGCTGTGTGACGTGATAAAGGCCGTTTTTGCCGCCGCAATTAACGACTCCGCCAGCCCTGGAGTCAGGCTCTGTGCCACGTTTACCGCTTCGCCAATCGATGACGAGCCTTATCGGCCAGCGTCGCGCTCAGTCCCTGCGGCAGGACAATTGACGCCGAGAAGCTGCGGGTTAACAGCAGACCAAAAATGGCAATGCCCAACCTGCGCCCAGCTCATAGGACATGGTTTCAATCGCCCTGCGGCAGCCGCTTTCTCTTTTGGCGCAGCCGCCATAATTGCCGAGGTTGAGGCCAACAGCGCACTGGCGCACTGAAGCCAGCAGCACCATCAGACTCCATGCCTGCCAGTGCTGCGTGCTGAAGTCGAGCATCGACAGACCGATAAAGCTGACGGCACTCAACCCCATTCCGCCTGCTGCCACCAGGCGCAGCCCCAGACGACCGACCAGCACACCGGCAATCGGCCCGCTAAACCCGCTGGCAACCATCAGCGGCAGCATAAACATCCCCGCTTCAAATGGCGTAAAGCCATGCACAAACTGCAGCTCCTGGGCCATCAACAGCTCAAACCCCACCAGCGCGATCATGGCGGTCATCGCCATCACGACACCGCTTAAAATAATGCGATGACAGAACAGACGCATGTCGATCATCGGCACGCGGGCGCGAAGCTGGATCCGCACAAAGATCATCAGCATCACCGCTCCGGTGAGCAGCGTCATTGCCACCAGCCACGGAGAAAGCACCCCTTTGAGCGCGGTTTTCGCGCTGTAGACCAGCAGCAATATCGCCACAATCAGCATGACTGCATGGGCAATATTCAGCGGCTGTTCCGGGCGTCCCTGTTGACGAGGCACCAGACGCGCGGCAAGGGAAACAACGATGACCACGATCGGCACGTTGATCAAAAAGACCGATCCCCAGTAAAAATGCTCCAGCAACATACCGCCAATCAACGGACCAAACGCCGCACCGCCTGAACCGACGGCGGCCCAAACCCCAAGCGACGATGTTGCGATCGCGCGCATTAACGAACAACGTGCGGATCCCCGCAAGCGTGGCCGGGATGATCATCGCCGCCCCAATCGCCAGCGAGGCGCGGGCAGCTATCAGCCATCCTGCTGAAGGTGCAAACGCGGCTGCCAGCGATGACAAGCCAAACAGCGTACTGCCAATTATCAACAACCGTTTAAACCAATGCGGTCACCCAGCGCGCCCATCGGCAGCACCATCCCCGCCATCACCAGCGAGTATATATCGATGATCCATAATAATTCGTTACCGCTGGCACCCAGCGTCATACTCAACGTCGGCGCCGCTACGTGCAGTACCGTCGCGTCGATCGCCACCGGGATATACACCAGCACGATAATGACTAACGCTAACCACTGACGAAACATAAATTTCCTTTTCTTTTAAATCATGGACACATGTCCAGCTTGCGATCCTACGTAAAGTTGAACGAGTGTCCAGCTTTTTGTTACACTTGTTTCAGTCCCATTAAGAGTGAGTGAAAATGCGATATCTGAGCAAGGATGAAAGGCGGGAAGAGATTTTACAGGCCGCTATGCGCGTGGCGCTCTCTGACGGACTTTCCGCAATGACGGTACGGCGAATTGCCGCCGAAGCCGGCGTCGCCACCGGACAGGTCCACCACCATTTCACCTCTGGCGGAGAGCTAAAATCGCTGGCTTTTGTGCGGTTGATCCGTGAACTGCTGGATGCGGATGTGGTCGGCAAGCAGGCCAGCTGGCGACAGCAGCTGCATGCCATGCTCGGCAGCGATGATGGCCGGTTTGAGCCTATATTCGCCTGTGGCGTGAGGCGCAGATCCTGGCAAGCCGGGATACGGACATCAGGGGCGCATATGTACTGACCATGGAGATGTGGCACCAGGAGACCGTCGCCCTTATCAAAGCAGGCACTGACGCGGGAGATTTTACCCCGGGCGATCGGCCAGAAAATATTGCCTGGCGTTTAATTGGTCTGGTGTGTGCCTGGACGGCATTTATATATTAGATATCCCAGAGATGGACGACGCTGCCTTTAATAACCATCTTGATAAATTAATCTCTCTGGAATTGTGTTAATACTCACTTATGAGTATTAACAACTCTCACTTACAATTCGTAACACATTAAGCGAACCCTTATTTCCCCTCCCGACTCAGGGATTCGCTTTTTTATCTATCCTTTCAGATGTATCCCAAACCATCCAATAATTCCAGAAACACACTGTCAGACATCCACCTGTTTTTACTCCATTTTTTCTTTTTATGGTTAAGCAAGAGGGCGACATGTCACAACAAAGTGAGAAGAATAATCCTTATCTACTGAGCAACTGGAAACCCGAAAACGCGCAATTCTGGGAAAATAAAGGAAAACATATTGCCCGAAGAAATCTTTTAATTTCTGTGGCTTGCCTGTTATTAGCGTTTTGCGTATGGATGTTATTTAGTGCCATTGCGGTCAATCTGAATAAAGTTGGATTTAATTTTTCCACCGACCAGCTTTTATGCTAACAGCCTTACCCTCCCTGTCCGGTGCGATATTGCGCGTCCCCTATTCGTTTATGGTTCCTCTCTTTGGTGGACGCTACTGGACGGTGTTAAGCACGGTGATCCTGATTGTTCCCTGCGTCTGGTTAGGGATCGCGATTCAGGACACTGCCACTCCCTACTGGATCTTTATCGTCATCGCGCTGCTGTGTGGTTTTGCCGGCGCTAACTTCGCCTCCAGCATGGGCAATATCAGCTTCTTCTTCCCGAAAACGAAACAGGGTAGCGCCCTGGGGATTAACGGCGGGCTGGGGAATCTGGGCGTGAGCGTAATGCAGCTGGTCGCGCCGCTGGTGATCTTCCTGCCCATGTTCACCTTTCTCGGCGTAAACGGCGTGCCGCAGGATGACGGCTCAACGATGTGGCTGGCCAATGCCGCGTGGATTTGGGCGCCCCTTCTTTTACTGGCCACGATTGCGGCGTTTTTCGGCATGAATGACATCGCGAGCTCTAAGGCCACGATTGCCAGCCAGCTACCGGTATTAAAACGTTTTCACCTGTGGCTCCTGAGCCTCCTCTACCTGGCAACCTTCGGTTCGTTTATCGGTTTTTCAGCAGGCTTCGCCATGCTGTCGAAAACCCAGTTTCCTGACGTCAATATCCTCCATCTGGCTTTTTTTGGCCACTGATTGGCGCGCTGGCCCGTTCTGCGGGCGGGATGATCTCAGACAAACTCGGCGGCGTACGCGTCACCCTGATTAACTTCGTCTTTATGGCGCTTTTCAGCGCCCTGCTTTTCCTGACGCTTCCCGGTTCCGGGTCAGGCAATTTTCTCGCCTTCTATCTGGTCTTTATGGGCCTGTTCCTCACCGCCGGACTGGGCAGCGGGTCAACGTTTCAGATGATTGCCATCATTTTCCGCCAAATCACCCTCACCCGCGTGAAGCAACAAGGGGGAAGTGACGAGCAGGCGCAGCATGAAGCAGTCACCGAAACCGCGGCAGCGCTGGGCTTTATCTCCGCCATCGGTGCCGTCGGCGGGTTCTTCATCCGAAAGCCTTCGGCACGTCGCTGGCCATGACCGGCTCTCCTGTGGGTGCCATGAAAGTTTTCCTCGTGTTTTACATCGTCTGCGTCCTGGTGACCTGGCTGGTTTATGGCCGCAAATCTTCACAACGATAACAATTACACATTCGCCTGAGAGTGGGCAGCCCTCTCCAAAAAGGCTATCGAAGCAGGAGAAATGTCATGAGTAAACTGTTGGATCGCTTTCGCTATTTCAAACAAAAAGGCGACAGCTTCGCCAATGGACACGGGCAGGTGTACAACACCAACCGTGACTGGGAGGACAGCTACCGACAGCGATGGCAGTTCGACAAGATTGTGCGGTCCACCCACGGCGTAAACTGCACGGGCTCCTGTAGCTGGAAAATCTACGTCAAAAACGGCCTGGTTACCTGGGAAACCCAGCAGACCGACTACCCGCGTACTCCTCTGCCTTATTCTATTCTTTTTCAATACAACAGCCGAACGTGCTGGGGATGTACAGCTTCAGCCATTCCTTATGCTCAGATACGTAAGCTGGATCATAGTTGGTGAGATGAGTAATGCTATCGTCTGAG
>ENA-OQHY01000910-OQHY01000910.1-human-gut-metagenome-genome-assembly--contig:-NODE-910-length-14547-cov-2.358807_pt1 | contig 14547 bp, 17 predicted proteins | sample MGYA00242570_ERZ504733 | MGnify/ENA primary metagenome ERZ504733 (study PRJEB26092, sample SAMD00036219) | human gut metagenome | host: Homo sapiens | study: EMG produced TPA metagenomics assembly of...
TCGGGAACTTTTTCTTCGACCGCAGGTTCTTCAGTCGCTACGCTTTCATCTACATAGGCAAATGCCGTTGTAGAAAACACGCCAAAACACATTGCACACGCCAGCAATGCGGCTCCAATTTTCTTAACTGTAAATTGGAGCTTTTTCTTATCTACCAGATCTAAAAGTTCTGGTATTAATTCCGTAAGACGAATATATCTTTGAACCTGTCGTCCACTTTCTCCATTATCCTTTCCAATGAGATCTGCCGTCTCATAATTCCCGACATTTTGTCGGGGATTTTCTTTGGTCGGACGACCTGCTGTTCTTCTCATAGCATCCATTTTCATCTTATATGCAAATGCTTTCTCACTCGGTAACAGTTCCTCTCGCTGAATGTTAGCGTCCACCATCGCAATCACGGCATCATCATCCGATAATTCTCTTACGATTGCCGGAATAGTCGTAAGTCCTGCAAGCTGTGCTGCATGCATTCTTCTATGACCGGATACCATTTCATATTCTTCATTATCATCCATTCGAAGCAGTACCGGTGTCAGTACTCCATTGATCCTTACACTTTCAACCAGATCCTGCATCTTTTCATCATCCAGCACCTTGAACGGATGATTTTTAAACGGATGGATCTTACTGATTTCTATCTCCATTGCAGATTCTTCATTTACCACACCCAGCAGTTCATCAATGCTTGCCAGTTTAATCTTTTCGCCACTTCTATTTTTCATTTTTCAAAACCTCCTGTGTTAAGTTCTTATATGCTTCGGCAACTTTTCCTTTCGGGCAGTGCATGTAGATGCTTTTTCCCTCTGCACTGGTCTCAGCAGCTTTTACAGACATCGGGATCACATTTTCAAATACCTCGATCTGACTTCCGTAGGTTGTATGTACTCTCGATGCAATATCCCTTGCGTAATTGGTTCTGAAATCTACCATGGTCAGGAGAATGCCCTCAATCGCCAGTTTCCGGTTCTATGGATGGCACTCTCCTGGATACCGAACCCACGCATCGTCAAGCCTGGACTGATGTCCTTGCTCGTTACGGTATGCGTTTCGATCTTCAGGCGATGATCGCCCTCAACGGAGCCCCAACCTGGCGTATAGCGCAGGCCGTGATTGAACGTAATCATGCCGATCTCGACCCGCACCTTCTGGCCCGTGAAAAAACCGATGCGGTAAAAGCGATGCTTTTAGATACCGTGCGCCCGTTACCGTTAATTGACGTCGTAAAAGCATGGCACGGGCGTCGTCCTATGTCCGTTGGCACGGGCAGTGAAAGCGCTATTGCGGAAGCGCTGCTCACCCATCTTGGCCTGCGTCATTATTTCTCTGCGGTGGTTGCCGCCGATCATGTTCAAAATCACAAGCCCGCACCGGACACCTTCCTGCGTTGTGCAGAACTGATGGGTGTGCCTGCGGTGAAATGTGTTGTGTTCGAAGATGCTGATTTTGGTATTCAGCCGCGCGCGATGCCGGGATGGATGTTGTGGACGTCCGCTTACTGTGAGTGACGCGCTGTCACTTTTATCATTATTCGCCAGCAGTTTTTTAAGCGCCACGCTCTTGCCGGGAAATTCGGAAGTGGTGCTGGTAGCGATGCTGTTGTCTGGCGTGAGTCAGCCCTGGTTGCTCGTGTTAATAGCAACAATGGGTAATAGCTTTGGAGGGCTGACTAACGTTATTCTTGGGCGTTTCTTTCCGCTGCGTGAAAAATCGCGCTGGCAGGAAAAGGCAGTCGGCTGGCTAAAACGCTATGGCGCTGCCACGCTGTTATTAAGCTGGATGCCTGTAATAGGTGATTTACTGTGCCTGCTGGCGGGATGGATGCGCATCTCCTGGGGGCCAGTGCTCTTTTTTTTGTGCTTGGCAAGGCGTTGCGCTATGTTCTCGTGGCATGGGCAACACTACAGGGTATGACGTGGTGGCACTAATTGGTGGAATGAATACGCGACCTTCAATCGTCAACCATTACAATTATGCTGAGTAACAATACTTTGACAGGCGGGAGGTCAATTTGATCCCGGACGTATCTCAGGCGCTGGCCTGGCTGGAAAATCACCCTCAGGCACTGAAGGGTATTCAGCGTGGTCTTGAGCGTGAAACGCTGCGCGTTAACGCGGACGGTAGCTTAGCAACAACGGATCACCCGAAGGCGTAGGCTCGGCGCTGACACATAAATGGATCACAACCGATTTCGCTGAAGCGCTGCTGGAATTCATCACGCCAGTGGATGGTGATATTGATCATATGCTAACGATTCTGCGCGACATCCATCGCTACACTGCCCGCAATCTGGGTGATGAGCGTATGTGGCCGCTCAGCATGCCGTGCTATATCGAACAAGGCCAGGAGATTGAACTGGCGCAATACGGCACGTCAAATATCGGTCAACTGAAAACGCTCTATCGTGAGGGGCTGAAAAACCGCTACGGTGCGTTGATGCAGACCATTTCTGGCGTGCATTACAATTTCTCTTTACCCATGGCGTTTTGGCAGGCGAAGTGTGGCGAAACGGATAAAGACGCGATCTCCGCGGGCTATTTCCGCCTGATCCGCAACTACTATCGTTTTGGCTGGGTCATTCCGTATCTGTTTGGCGCATCGCCTGCGATATGCTCGTCATTCCTGCAGGGGAAACCGACCACGCTGCCGTTCGAGAAGACAGAGTGTGGAATGTACTATCTCCCGTACGCCACCTCCCTGCGTCTTAGCGATCTGGGTTATACCAATAAGTCGCAAAGCAATCTCGGTATTACGTTTAACGAATTGCACGAATATGTGGCAGGATTGAAGCGGGCGATCAAAACGCCGTCGGAAGAGTACGAGAAAATCGGCCTCGAAAAAGACGGTAAGCGCCTGCAGATCAACAGCAATGTGCTGCAGATTGAAAATGAACTGTACGCGCCTATTCGTCCGAAGCGCGTTACGCGCAGCGGTGAAACCCCGTCGGATGCATTGCAGCGCGGCGGGATTGAATACATAGAAGTGCGCTCGCTGGATATCAACCGTTCTCACCCATCGGCGTTGATGAGCAGCAGGTTCGCTTCCTGGATCTGTTTATGGTCTGGTGCGTACTGGCGGATGCGCCGGAAATGAGTTCAGAGGAACTGCTCTGTACCCGTACCAACTGGAACCGCGTGATTCTGGAAGGCGCAAGCCGGGTCTGACGCTGGGTATTGGCTGCGAAACAGCGCAGTTCCCGCTGACGAAAGTGGGTAAGGATCTGTTCCGCGACCTGAAGCGTGTTGCCCGGACCATGGACAGCATTGACGGTGGGGAAGCCTATCAGAACGTGTGCGACCAGCTGGTTGAATCGTTTGATAACCCGGAACTGACGTTCTCAGCGCGTATTCTGCGTTCTATGATTGATCAGGGTATTGGCGGCACCGGGCGTTCGCTCTCTGCGGAATACCGCGAGATGCTGAAGCAGGAGCCGTTAGAGATTCTGAGTGAAGCCGATTTTGTGGCGGAACGAGACGCGTCTGTCGTGCGTCAGAAAGAGGTTGAAGCGGGCGGATACGGAGTCGTTTGAGGCGTTCTGGCGAAACAGGCTTAACAGAAAAGAAAAAGGCCACATCGCTGTGGCCAAAAATATACATCTCTGAATTCAGGGATGATGATAACAAATGCGCGTCTTTCATATACTCAGACGTGCATTTTGTAGAAGAGTTCAGTTTATTTTAAAAAAAATCACTATCGGAGGTGACGTATGCCGTTATTAGATAGCTTTACTGTCGACCATACCCGTATGGAAGCACCTGCAGTACGTGTGGCGAAGACCATGCACACCCCGCACGGCGACACGATCACCGTATTCGATCTGCGCTTCTGCGTGCCTAACAAAGAAGTGATGCCAGAGAAAGGCATTCACACCCTGGAGCACCTGTTTGCCGGGTTTATGCGCGACCACCTGAACGGTAATGGCGTGGAGATCATCGATATCTCTCCGATGGGTTGCCGTACCGGTTTCTACATGAGCCTGATTGGTCAGCCTGAAGAGAAACGCGTCGCGGATGCCTGGAAAGCGGCAATGGAAGATGTGCTGAAGGTGAAAGAGCAGAACCAGATCCCTGAGCTGAACGTATATCAGTGCGGAACTTACCAGATGCACTCTCTGGAAGAAGCCCAGGAGATCGCGCGTCATATCATCGAGCGTGACGTTCGCGTAAACAGCAACGAAGAGCTGGCGCTGCCAAAAGAAAAACTGCAGGAACTGCACATCTAGTGCACCTTTTCCCTCTCCCTCAGGGAGAGGGTAGGGTGAGGGGCGTTAACCTCATGACCACAACCTCAACCTTCTCCTTTACCCATCGCCCACTTGTTCCTTATGCCCATGATTACCTTCATGGCGACAGCGAGCCGTGGCATCAGCATGACTGCGCGCAATTGCTGCACACCCTGAGTGGGGTGGTGAGAGTCGATACCGCATCAGGTTGTTGGGTGGTGCCGCCCGGACGCGGCGTCTGGCTACCCGCGGGCACTCCGCACTCTTTGCGTATTACCGGCAACGTTGCGGCGCGCACGCTGTTTATCGATCCCCTCGCGCGAGCCGATCTTCCGGCAACCTGTCAGATAGTCCAGATCTCCGGTCTGTTACGCGAACTTATCCTCACCTCGCTGACGCTTGAGGCGTCCTACTCGCCCGGCAGTCGTGATGAGCGCGTATATGAGCTCATTCTGGATGAAATCCGCACGTTGCGGGTGCTGCCGTTTCACCTGCCTGAGCCGGAAAGCGAGCCGTTGCGTACCTTTGCCAGCAGATCCGGCTGTTGCCGGGGGAAAGCTGGGGCAGCATGCAGGCCGCAAACACGCTTGGTATGAGTGAACGTACGATGAACCGCCATTTTAAGCAGCAGACGGGGTTAAGCTACGGTGAGTGGCTAAGAAGGGCGCGCCTGCTGGAAGCGCTGCTGCGCCTGGGACAAGGTCAGCCAGTGCTACGAGTGGCGCTGGATCTGGGCTACGGGAGCCACAGTGCCTTTACGGCGATGTTTCGCCGGGTGATGGGGATATCACCCAGCGATTATTTCAAAGACAGCTAGCTGACAGCATTGAACAGGGCCTGAAGAGACGCGCGGGCCACGTCGCTGTCAATGCCGACGCCCCAGCGGCTGCTACCATCCTGAAACAGACAGCGGATATACGCCACCGAGCGGCTGTCGCTGCGCTCCCCAAGCGTATGTTCGTGATAGTCCTTAATCACAAACGGGGTCGTGACCCAGCGGCTTATACCATTGGCCGCCGCGGATAACAGCCCGTTGCCTTGCCCCTCCAGCTGGCCGCATCCCGCCCTGCGTCGTGACGCTTGCCGTCAGATGTAACTGCCCGTCCTGCTGGCTGTCGCTACGGTAAGCGTGCAGGGCAAAGTCCGGCGTCTCTACCAGCCATAACGTGTGCGGAACAGTTGCCACAGCGCATGCTGCGTCATCTCTTTACCGTGCTGGTCGGTTTCCTGCTGTACGTGCTGGCTAAAGTCCTGCTGCAGGGCGCGGGGTAATTTCAGACCATGGTTTTGTTCGATAAGCCACGCGCTGCCGCTTTTTCCTGACTGGCTGTTAACCCGGATCACCGCTTCGTAGGTGCAACCAATATCCTGTGGGTCAACCGGCAGATAGGGCATCTCCCAGCGTTCGTCAGGCTTGCGGGCATCAAAGCCTTTCTTGATGGCATCCTGGTGTGAACCCGAAAATGCGGTATACGCCAGCCGTCCTGCCCACGGATGGCGCGGATGCACCGGCAACTGGTTGCAGGTTTCTACCACCTCCACCACGTGATTCATGTCGCTAAAGTCCAGATTCGGGCTAATCCCCTGGCTGTAGAGGTTCATTGCCAGCGTGACCAGGCAGACGTTACCGGTTCGTTCTCCGTTACCAAACAGACACCCTTCGACACGGTCTGCACCGGCCATCAGGGCCAGCTCCGCGCTGGCGACACCGGTGCCGCGGTCGTTATGCGGATGGACGCTGATGCAGACATCGCTGCGGCGGCTGAAATGACGGCAGAAATACTCAATCTGATCGGCATAGACATTCGGTGTACTGACCTCAACGGTGGCCGGTAAGTTGATCACCATCGGGCGTTCGGCGCACGGCTGCCAGATGTCTGCCACGGCTTCGCAAATCGCCAGCGCAAAGTCCGGCTCGGTAAAGCAGAAAGTTTCCGGAGAGTATTCGTATTGCCAGCGGGTGGCGGGATTCTCTTCGCACAGCGTGCGGATAAGACGCGTGGAACGGGTCGCCAGCTCAACGATTTGCGCTTTCTCCATACCGAATACCAGGCGGCGGAACAGCGGGGCGGTGGCGTTATACAGGTGTACAGTGGCCTGCTTCGCCCCGCGCAGCGACGCAAAGGTGCGCAGGATAAGGTCTTCACGCGCCTGGGTTAATACCTGAATGGTGACGTCATCCGGAATGCGGTTTTCGTCGATCAACTGACGCACAAAATTGAAGTCCGTCTGCGAGGCGGAGGGGAAAGCGACTTCGATTTCTTTGAATCCGCAACGCAGTAACAACGCCCAGAACTGCAGTTTGCGGTTGCTGTCCATCGGCTCGGCAAGGGCCTGATTACCGTCACGTAAATCGGTGGAAAGCCAGCGCGGCGCTGCGTGAGGCGTTGCTCAGGCCAGCGGCGATCGGGCAGGGAAATAGCAGGTTGAGGTTGGTATTTGTCGGAAGGTGTTTTCAGCATGGTGCGCTCCTGTTGTCTTTTCACTATCGTGAATCGATTTCAGGAGCGCTGCTTTATCGTTACTGACAATCGCTGTCGCGATCTGGACACCGCACGTTAGTGCGCACCGCCGCCGCCGCCTCCGGCGCCAAACGGTGGTCGGGCAAACCATACCAGTCCCAGCAGGATGATAAAGATCCCCGCCGATATCCAGAATATCTCGTTTGCCGAGATAATCAGGCCCTGGTTGGTGATCTGCTGGGCGATCCAGCCGGATGCCTGCTGCTCCGTCATTCCCATTCCCTGAAGCTGACTGTACATCTGCTGCGAGTTAGGGTTAAACGGGTTCACGCTTCGGTCAATTGCGCATGGTGCATCGACTCGCGGTTGGTCCAAAGGGTCGTGGTGATCGACGTCCCGATGGAGCCTGCCAGCGTACGCGTAAAGTTCGACAGGCTTGATGCCGCCGCCATGCGCTCTGGCGGCAAGCCGGAAAGCGTAATGGTTGTCAGCGGCATAAAGAAGCACGCCACGGCGAAGCCCTGAATGAACTGCGGCCATGCGGATGCGCCAAAGTCCATGCCCGGCTCGAACGTATAGGCGCGCCAGTAGAAGCACACCGCGTACATGATAAAGCTGAAGGTCACCAGCCTGCGCATGTCGAGCTTGTGAGCGAAGCGGCCGATAATCGGCGACAGCAGGACCGGAATTAACCCCACTGGCGCAGAAGCCAAACCTGCCCAGGTTGCGGTGTAGCCATATACCTCCTGCAACAGCTGCGGCAGCAGAACGATTGCGCCGAAGTAGAGCATGTAGGCCAGGCTGATACACAGGCAGCCGATGGTGAAGTTTCGCGACTTAAACAGCGAGAGATCGACGATTGGGTTATCGTCCGTCAGCTCCCAGACGATCAGGAAGCTCAGCGATATCACCGCGACAACGGTCAGGATGATAATCTCTGTCGAGTTAAACCAGTCCAGCTCTTTACCCTGATCGAGCATCACCTGCAGGCTACCGATCCCGACCACCAGCAGCGCCAGCCAATGGCGTCAATTCGCCGTTGCTCTGTTCGGGTTTCGCGACCGCGCAGCGTTTGCAGGGTCAGCATCACCACCAGCGCCCCAATCGGCACGTTGATGAAGAAGATCCAGCCCCAGTGGTAGTTGTCGCTGATATAGCCGCCGAGGATAGCCCGCAAATCGGTGCGACAATCACCGTCATTGACCACAGCGCCAGCGCGATAGAGCGCTTAGCGGGCGGATAGTTGTTCAGCAGCAAACTCTGCGACAGCGGAATCAGCGGCCCGGCCACAATCCCCTGAATGACGCGGAAGATGATCAGCATCGTCAGGCTGTTGGACATACCGCACGCCCAGGAGGCGAGCACGAACAATACCGTTGACCACAGGAACAGCTTCACTTCACCGACGCGCTTCGCCAGCCAGCCGGTGATAGGGATGGAGATGGCGTTTGCCACCCCAAACGAGGTAATGACCCAGGTCCCCTGGCTCAGTGACGAGCCAAGGTTACCGGCGATGGTTGGGATCGCCACGTTTGCGATGGTAGAGTCCAGCACCTGCATGAATGTCGCCAGCGACAGCGCAATGGTCATGATAACCAGTTGCGCCCCCTCCAGCGGTTTTTGCGGCTTTTGCTGTTGCATAACGCTCACCTTCGGATTAACCGGCGTTTGCCTTCACGATGTCATCGATCAGTTTATTGACCGGATCGAGCTAATTTCACGGGCGTTACTTTCATAAGCCGGGGTGCTGCGCACCTGACTTGCCAGGATCTGACCATCGCGGTTGGCGGTATCAACCGTTACCAGCGTAGAGAGGCCAATACGCAGCGGATGGTCCGCCAGCTGTTTTGCATCCAGTTCGATACGTACAGGCAAGCGCTGAACCACTTTGATCCAGTTCCCGGTGGCGTTTTGCGCTGGCAACAGGGAGAAGGCACTGCCGGTCCCCATATCCAGGCCGACCACTTTCCCGGTGTACTTCACGTCATCACCGTAAATATCGCTGATCACCGTCGCGGTCTGGCCGATACGCATATGGGCAAGCTGCGTCTCTTTAAAGTTCGCATCAACCCACAGGTTGTCCGCCGGAACGACCGCCATCAGCGGCGTGGTTGGGCTAATTTGGGCGCCAGGCTGGACGGAACGACGAGAGACGTAGCCGGTCATCGGGCTGACAATTTTAGTACGCTGCAGGGCAAGCCACGCGTTGCGCACGTCGGTGGCAGCCTGTTGCACGGCAGGCTGGTTTTCCAGGCTGGTGCCCAGCACCATCGCCTGGTTGGCGTTGTACTGTTGAATCGCCACGTCCAGCTGCGCCTGTGCGCTGGCAACGGCATCACGCGCGTGCTGCAGCTCTTCACGGCCAATCAGGTTGGCAGTGCCGAGGGGAACGCGACGGTTCAGGTCGCTTTGCGCCTGCGCCAGTGCGGTTTTCTGCACGTCGATGTTAGCCTGCAGCTGCTTGCTGTTGATCATCAGCTGGCGGGTCTGACGGACGCTGGAGGCCAGCGCGGTCTGGGCTTTTTCAAAAGCCTGTTGGGCGTCGGTCGGATCGAGCGTGACCAATACATCCCCTTTTTGCACAAAATCGGTGTTATCAGCCCAGACTTTCGTCACGCTGCCCGATACCTGCGCCATAATTTGTACCTGGTTCCCTGCCACGTATGCATCGTCTGTCTCTTCAGCATGACGCAATACTAAAAACCAATAGATCCCATATGCCACGGCAATAATAATAAAGAGCAATGTCAGTACAATAAGGGCGCTTTTGCGTTTGCCCTTTTTATTGACCGGTTGCTGCGGGGTAGTGCTCTCCGCATTTGCGCTCATTGTTGTTCTCCACGATCTTCTTATTTTCACATCGGCTGAGCCGAGCTGTTGTCAGAAAGGCCAGCAGTGTGACGTGCTGGCCTGTCGGTTTTCTTATGAGTCTGGGATTGTTGAGCGTGTTGTCGCGTTAGCGCAGCGCCTCTAGAACAGCGCCGTCTTCATCCATCTGGTCCAGACGGGTCAGCAGCTTGCGAGTAATGTGCTCAAGCTGGTCGCGCTCGGTGGTGCTGAGGGCAGACCACAGTTGATGCAGGCAATTATGCTGAGGTGGCAGCACCTCACGCAGGAATTGGTGACCTTTGTCGGTCAGCTGCAGATGCAGGCAGCGGCGATCGTTATCGCTTTCACGGCGTTCAATCCAGCCGCGTTTTTCCAGTTCATCGGCAATACGGGTGGCATTAGTACGGGATGAACCCAGCGCGCAGCTCAGCTCTGACGGCTGAATGCTGTGATTTTCCTGAGACTCCAGCGTAATTAACGCCATAAACAACGTCTCGTTAATCCCTTGAGCTTTCAGCATTTTATTACGATTTTCCAGTAGCTTACCCTGCATGTGCATGCACAGGCGGGTCAGCAGGATCTCCTGATACGGGAAGTCCTCATGACGACTGGCGCGGAATTTAAGCATTTGTTCAATGGGCGTAAACGAACTATCCATTTGGGCATAACCTCATTAATTACAGCGATATAGTAACGATAGTGACAAATAATGTAAATGAATTATTTGTGCGGTTATATCCGCCAAACTTATGTCACCATCAGAAAGCGCCGGGTAAGTCCGTGACCCGGTGAGCACAGAGAGCGTTGGGAGTGAACCCGCGGAAGAGAGGATGTGAGGACGGGGGTCTGAACTATTCATGCCGGTAGAAAATATGTCACCCACATTAAAATTTCTGGGATAAATGATTACGTTTACATTAACAGACTGCAGGGCCCCTTTACACCCTAAGAGGCCCAAAGCAATGTAAAACTTAGTTAATTACGTCCTGGCGATGGTACCCACGCACCATACTAGCAGATTCAGTGCGGCGACGATTGCCCCTATCCCGCACACGCCTGACCAACCGGCATGCTGCCACGCCGAGGCTGAAATCAACGAACCCGCTGCGCCGCCAATAAAATAGCTGGTCATGTATCCGGCCGTGAGGCGGTTACGCGCCTCTGGCTTCACGCGGTAGATGACGGTCTGGTTAGTGATATGCACGCCTTGCACGGTGAGGTCGAGTACCAGAATACCGACGATCAGCGCCAGTACAGAGGTATGGCCATACCAGATGGCTGCCCAGGAGAGCAGGAGCAGAACCAGCCCGGCAGAGGTCGTCAGATGGGATTTGCCTTTATCCGCCAGTCCGCCCGCCGGACGCGCGCCCAGGGCTCCCGCAGCGCCCGCCAGACCAAACAGACCAATCACCGCTTCGGAATAATTGAACGGCGGCGCGGCCAGCAGAAACGCCATTGAGGTCCATAAGATGCTGAAGTTGGCGAAGGTCAAACAGCCCAGCAACGCACGCGTACGCAGCAGTTTATCGTGTGTGAAGAGGCTGAAAACGGAGGCGAGAAGCTGCGGATAATTAAGGTGATTTTCCTGCTTCACCTTTGGCAGCCCGCGCCACAGGGCAAGCGCCATCACGGCCATCAGTACGCTCGCCACCCAATACACGGTACGCCAGCCACCAAGACTCGCCAGCAGCCCGGCGACGGTCCGCGCCAGCAAAATCCCCAGCAGCAGGCCGCTCATGATTGTTCCCACCACCTTGCCGCGCTTTTCCGGTGAGGCGAGAGTAGCGGCGAGCGGAACCAGAATCTGCGCCACGACGGAGAACAGACCCGTTAACGCGGTGCCGATAATCATCATCGTTAACGAGTGGCTGCTGGCGGTGATCAGCATCCCGCCTGCGGCCAGCAAGGTCATGGAGACAATCAGCATCCGACGCTCAAACATATCGCCCAGCGGCACGAGGAAAAGCAGCCCGGCGGCATAGCCAAGCTGCGCGGCGGTGACAATAAAGCCAGCTGAGCTGGCAGAAAGGTTAAATGCGCGGGCGATGGTATCGAGCAGTGGCTGCGCGTAGTAGTTACTGGCGACTGCCAGACCCGTTGCCACGGACATTTAAAAGGATGAGTGCCGGGCTAAGCCCTTGAGTTGTTTTAGTCATCAGGTTCAGGAATCGTGAGTTAAGTGATTATTTTTCCGTGAACCATAATAGCGAATGATTGTGAATGTGGTGGGATTGTTACGTGCTGGATTGTGCGGTTTAGGGGAGTTAACCCTCTCCCGTGGGGAGAGGGCAGGTCTGAAGGGCTCTTATGACTTCTGCGCGTCCATCGCTTCTTTTACCCAGCCATCAAATTGCTGCTGGTGGGCTTTGATCCAGCCATCCACGTGGCCTTTGATGTCAGCTTCGGACGATTTCCCGGCGTGCATCATTGCGTTCTGGGCGTTGATGTCCGCCAGAGGCAGTTTCATCACCGAGAACAGCTTCGCTGCCGCCGGGTTTTTCTCAGCCCAGGCTTTGTTAGCAACGATATGCATCGTGTTTACCGGGAAGCCATAGTTCATGCCGTTTGGCAGTTTGGTGTCGATATCTTTCTGCTCGCCCGGCAGGGAAGAGAAGGGTACCTGCAGCCACACCACGTCTTTCCCCGGCTTCAGCACGTCGCTCACCCAGTACGGTGTCCAGGTGTAATAGATAACCGGTTTACCCTCTTTGAAGCGGGCAATGGTGTCGGCCATCATCGCCGAGTAGTTACCGTGCTGACGTCGACCGTTTTCGCCAGGTCAAAGGCTTTGTTCTGGTGATTAATCACCGCCTCACAGCCCCAGCCCGGCGAGCAGCCCATCATGTCAGCTTTGCCGTCACCGTTGGTGTCGAACAGTTTGGCAATCTTCGGATCTTTCAGCTGCTCGATATTGGTGATGTGGTACTGGTCGGCTGTTTTCTTGTCGATCAGATACCCCTGGGCCGCACCGGTCACGAAGGTGCCTTCGCGGTAGAATTTCTTATCCCCGCCGGCGGCGGCATACATGTCGTCGTGCAGCGGCTGCCAGTTGACGGCGGTAAAGGTGGCATCACCGGAGGCAATCGAGGTGTAGCCCACGTTGTAATCCACTTCACTTGGGGTGTTGACCGTATAGCCCAGTTTTTCCAGCGCGCGGCTGACTAACAGCGTCTGGAAGGTCTCTTCTGAAATGGTGCTCTGCACCGGTTGCACGGTAATGCCTTTGCCCGGCAGGTCTGCAGCAAACGTGCTGGTGGAGACAAGGGTGGCAAACGCTGTGGCAAAAAGTACGCGATGTCGCATCGTTGTTCCTTATTTTCTGAATGGGCGGGTGATTAACCCGACAGGGCCGGTGCTATACCAGCGACGGTTGCCGCGACTGCGTGAATCACGACCGACAGCCTGCGTCAGGCGGTCAAGGATAATGGCGAGGATCACAATGCCGACGCCGCCCACGGTAGCCAGTCCCATATCAAGACGACCAATGCCGCGCAGCACCATCTGACCCAGTCCGCCGACGGCGATCATTGAGGCAATTACTACCATGGAGAGGGCCAGCATCAGCGTCTGATTGACACCCGCCATGATGGTTGGCATCGCCAGCGGAAGCTGAACTTTAAACAGCATCTGGCGCGGGCTGGCACCAAATGAACGCGACGCCTCGATAAGATCGGCCGGTACCTGGTTAATCCCAAGTATCGTCAGACGAATGACCGGCGGCAGGGCGAAGATAATGGTCACCACGACGCCCGGCACGTTGCCGATACCAAACAGCATCACGATCGGCACCAGGTAGACAAACGCGGGGGTGGTCTGCATCGCATCCAGCAGCGGACGAATAATCTTCGCCGCCCGCGGACTGCGCGCCAGCCAGATCCCCATCGGCAGGCCGATAGCGACGCAGAAGAGCAGGGCGGTGAGCACCAGCGCTAAGGTGATCATTGCCTGTGACCAGGCGCCAATCGCGCCGATGGCAATCAGTGAGATCAGCGTGGCGACACCCATGCCGGCGCTGCCAAACTGCCAGGCAATCAGGGAGAAGAGCACAATAGCGACCGGCGCGGGCATGCCGAGCATCAGCTGCTGGAAACCGTTCAGGATGTAATCCACCGGTACGCGGATCCCCTGGAAGACCGGACGGAAGTGAGTCACTACCCAGTCGATCCCCTCCGTGACCCAGCTATCCAGCGGGATCAGCGTCTTATGAAACGGATCCATAATATTGAAGTGCTCTGGCGCAGGAGCCGGTGCACTGTTGAGCCAGTCCGCCGCGCCGCCATTGGTTGGCGCAGGCGTGGAAGACCCCCACGCATCGGCAGATTGAGCAGCGCTGTCCGCCGCCTCGGTGGTTCCCCACGGGTTAGATTGATCAGCCATTGTTTGTCCCCTCGCGATCTAAAGCCTGCAGCAACATGCGTTTTGAGATGATGCCGACGTACTGTTGTTCCTCACTGACTACCGGTACGGCACACGGGGCCTGACCAACGTGAGAGAGCAGCTCGCTGAGCGGCGTTTCGGCGTCCACGGCAAGCGGGGAGTCGATAACCGCCGCATCAATGCCCTGATTTTCGCTGAGTGCGGTTTTCAGGGAGTCGATGGAAACAATGCCAACAAATTTATTACCGCGTTCGATCAGATAACCGTATTCCCGATCTTCATCCTGCAACAGTTTCAGTGCAGAGCGCGGACCAAAGCCCGGTGTTTTGCGGATAAGACCGTTCGGTGAACGACGGGCGATATCTTTCGCACTAAAGACCTGGCTAATATCCACGCCGCGGAAGAAGGTGCGCACATAATCATTGGCCGGATTATTCAGAATTTCATCCGGCGTGCCGACCTGCACCACTTCACCATTTTGCATAATGGCAATACGGTCACCAATACGCATGGCTTCATCAAGATCGTGGTGGAAAATAATCGCACCGTCTGCGGACCGCGATCGTTTTCAAGGGTGATAATTTTCTTTGGCTCTTCGCCCATGCTCACGACGGCCACGCGGGAATCCTTGCCCTGAGCGGCAATTGTCTTGTTTAC
>ENA-OQHY01000911-OQHY01000911.1-human-gut-metagenome-genome-assembly--contig:-NODE-911-length-14530-cov-3.808304_pt1 | contig 14530 bp, 16 predicted proteins | sample MGYA00242570_ERZ504733 | MGnify/ENA primary metagenome ERZ504733 (study PRJEB26092, sample SAMD00036219) | human gut metagenome | host: Homo sapiens | study: EMG produced TPA metagenomics assembly of...
TTTGAAAATTCATTTTGAAACTTTCATATTACATTTCAAATTTCGTCAAGCCGTTTTTTTCATAACATATGTTACTTGATTTTCTGATTCTTCATTTCGCAGTCAAAACTGGTATGTTCACATAAAAACACTTTATCTCTGCCTTCTTTTATGATAAAATATAACCAAGACTTAACCAATAGAAAGAAGGTAGACCTCTATGAAATCACAGCGACTTGATATGATCGAAGAATACGTGCTGGAGCACAAGAACGCCTCTCTCGATACATTATGTGAAACATTCAACGTATCCAAAAATACCATCAGAAGAGATGTCGATATCCTTCTGAAGCGCGGCAGTATTATGAAGGTTTACGGCGGTGTAGCAGCACTTGAGACACCCCAGACCCTTCCTCTTCTGTCCTATGAAGAAAGGGGCGGACGTTTTCCTGAAGAAAAGAAAGAAATCTGCCGCCGCGCCGCAGAGCTTGTGACCGAAGACGACACCATTTATATCGATACCGGCACAACGTGCCTGAACCTGGTTGATTTTATCGCAAATAAACACTGCACCATCCTGACCAACAGCCTTCTCATTTTTAACAAGGCAGCATCTTATCCAAACCTGGATATCATCTCCGTTCCCGGACGACTGAACCGCAAGACCCTGTCTTTCACAGGCCCGGATATCAATGACTACCTGCAGACCTACAATATTTCCATGGCTTTTATGGCCTGCACAGGTGTTACCATGAAAAGCGGACTTACCAATGCCAGTGCTGAAGAATACATCACCAAAAAAGCTATCGCGGAGAACACCAACAGTATGATCCTTCTGGCCGACCACTCCAAATTCGGCAGGATCTCACTTATGACTTACTCTCCAATGGAGAAGCTGGATGCCATTGTTACAGACCAGGCCCTGCCCGAAGAATACGACAGCTTCTGTCAGGATCACGGAATCCGGGTTATGACTATCGACTGATCAGCTTTTATCAAAAATAATGCACCTGCCAAGAGTTCAGCGGGTGCATTATTTTTAAATATGCTCATTTCATCAGAGGATTTTATCTTGCGAGCGGATCTTTATAATCCGCTCTGTATTAACATAGATTTATTCACGAGGTCTGTATTATGCCTCAGTACTTCCTTCCCATGTGCCAACTTTTCTCTTTCCGGCAGCTTCATCAAACCAGTGAGTTGTAACTGTTTTTGCTCTTGTGAAGAAACGATATCCGTCTTTTCCAAGTACATGCAGATCACCGAAGAAGGAATCTTTATTTCCGGAGAATGGGAAATATGCTGTTGGAACCGGAATACCAACGTTGATTCCTACCATACCGCCATCTGTCTCCATAGCGAATTTACGGCTGTAATATCCGCTCTGTGTAAAGATACAGGAACCATTTGCAAACGGGTTGGCATTCATGATCTTAATTCCTTCCTCATAATCCTTCACACGTTTGATACAGGTAACAGGTCCGAAGATCTCACGATTTCCAACTGTCATTTCCGGTGTTACATGATCAAGAATCGTTGGTCCTACGAAGAATCCGTTCTCATATCCTGGAACTGCTACATTACGTCCGTCAAGAACAAGTTCTGCACCCTCATCAATACCTTTCTGGATCCAGTTACAGATTTTCTCTTTATGGCCTGCATTTACAACCGGGCAAGATCTGTTTCTTCATCGTAAGCACATCCCAGTTTCATAGCCTCAGCTTTTTTCTTAAGAAGTGAAACAAACTCGTCTGCAATGCTCTCCTGTACACATACAACCGGAAGAGCCATACATCTCATACCAGCACATCCATATGTGGAGTTGATGATCGCATTTACAGTCGCCTCAAGGTTGCAGTCCTCAAGAACAAGTGCATGGTTCTTCGCCTCGCACTGAGCCTGAACACGTTTACCATGAGCTGCTGCTTTGGAATATACCTGTTTTCCGACACCTGTTGTTCCTACGAATGTAACAGCCTTTACTCTCTCATCTGTAAGGAGGATATCAGCCTCTACACGACTGCAGGTTACAAGGTTTACAACACCCTTCGGGAATCCGCCTTCTGTATAGAAGAGCTCCATGATCCTCATGGATGTAAGCGGTGTCTGGGAGCTTGCCTTCAGCACTACTGTATTTCCACATGCAATAGAAAGCGGAACCATCCAGCCCCACGGGATCATTGCAGGGAAGTTCATCGGAACAATACCAGCAGTTACTCCAAGTGGTTTACGATATGTAGCTGTGTCATAGCCTGTTGTTACCTGCATTGCAGCATCGCCCTGGATCATTGCAGGAAGTGCACATGCTTCTTCTGTAGCTCGATCGCTTTCTGAACATCGCCTCTTGCCTCTTTAATATTCTTTCCAAGTTCTTTCGCACAAAGCTCGGAAAGTTCTTCTTTATGTGCATAAAGGACATCTCTCCATCTGAACATGTACTGCTGTCTCTTAGCCAGTGAAAGTGAGGACCACTCCGGGAATGCAGCCTGTGCAGATGCGATTGCTTCCTCAACCTCGTCAGGTGTACAGCATGGAACCTGTGCGATCACCTCTCCTGTACTGGAATCTGTAACATCCATGTATTTCTCTGCTTTGGACTCTTTCCACTCACCATTTACACAGTAACCCATTTTTCTGATCTCTGCCATTTTTATAATACCCCTTTCGTTCTTTGATCGTATTTATACAGTTATATTTTTTATGTCTTGCCCGTCTCCGTTATGGTCACATATTATCATCGTTTTTCATCATTGTCAATATATCATGATTATATTTTGAGTATGTTTATTTTTATTTGTACGTTAATTTATTCACATTTATATCATTTTTTAATAATCATCGATACATCTTGTATTTCCTGTTTTTCCCCTGAAACCAACATGTAATATTGTTGTTTTCATCATCATTTTCGTTCCAAAATATACTCATTTTTGTTATTTCCATAACAGACGGTTACGTAATCCAAGCTGAAAACAGGCCCAAAATGCGGAAAATCATAGAAAAAATATATAAAACAAAGACTATAAACTATGGAAAAACAGCCATGATCGCATGCTCATAACATCAATCCGCTTAAAAATCTGCTATTTTTCATGATTTCCCCCTATAAAATCCTGTATTTTTACAGTAATAAAGAAATACATTTGTGTGTGTATTGCGGACGCTCGCATTTTCGCTGATTTTACTCCTGTGCACAGGAAAGAATCCTGTCCATATGGTTTTTTATGCCATTGGAACATTACGAAATAATCTCCCACGTTATAAAGAAATCCCCGACATGGTTCATTCACAACCTTGCCGGGGACTGCTTATAACAATCATTACAATTATTCAGACAGGCAGATAACCAAATCTGAACCTGCTGCTAACAAAATATTACATGAACCAGCCTCTGTCTACATCTTCCGGTGGATCTACCGTACAGTTCACAGTAAATGATTCATCACACATGCCAAAGATTAAATAAAACTTCTTCCACCCTGTATTTCTATACTTTTCTAACATGGAAATTCCATACTCTTACTTCTGCTTCTTTACAGCTCATCCAGCATCACATCACTAACTGCATCATAAGCATCTTCTAGCGCATCCAGTGCTTCTGTCAGTGTGTCCATTTTTTTGTTATCTGCATTTTCTTCTTCATAGGTTTCGATCACCTCTGCCATAACTTCCTTCAACTCCTGCAGAGAATTTGCGATATCCTGCAATTTCAGATCTTTATCCTCTTTTGACGTGATATTTACGATCTTGTTCATATTCTTTTCCTCTCTTTCTTTACTTCCGGTTTTGTCTGGATACTGCATAACCAATGAAATAGAATACTGCTGCTACTACCATTGCATTTACCGCTGCAATTCCCGCCGGGATCAGATTGGCTGCTATTGCTCCGACTACAACACCTGCCAGATTGAACCAGTTAATTGTCTGCAGCGGCTCGTCCCTGTTAGATTTATATTTCTCACGTCTCAGGAAAAAATCCAGAATTACGGTGATTCCAATCGGTGGAAGCGCACAGTTGAGAATGTTCAGCCAGCCTGTAAAATTATAGTATAACCAGATTGCAAGTGCTGTACCAATCACGCCTGAGATACATGTTGCGATCTTCATTCTTGCATTTGTAATATTGGAAATTGCAAGGCCACCAGTATACAGCGCATTGTTATTAGTCGTCCAGATATTCGCTCCCAGCACAATAATAGCCGGGATCGCAAGTCCCTGGGCGATCATTACATAAAAGATATCATCTTTTCCTGTGAAAGCACCTCCGATAGCCCCGAAACAAAACATCAGGGTATTTCCCAAGAAAAATGCGATTACAGTTGTCCATACAGCAACCTTATTATTCTTCGCAAAGCGGATGAAATTCGGCGTTGCAGTTCCTCCTGATATAAAGGAACCTATAACATATCCAACTCCCGTAAACAACGTAACAGAGCCCACAGACTGATTAAATACCGCTGTCAGTCCTCCACCATCTGCTGTTGCTGTCACCATGGAATATACTCCCAGGATCACGATCAGCGGGACAGAGATCGTACTTACGATCTCAAGTGCTTTCATACCAGTTGCAGCAGTAATGGTCATCAGAAGACCCGCAATAATGGTCAGAACCCATTTATTAATTCCAAGCAATTCCGCAGTTGGAATGGAAAACATGGCAACGCGACGCCAAACCATCCGATCTGTGTCAGACCTAACACCAGTGAAGACAGATAAGAACCTTTTTTTCCAAAAGCTCTTCTGCACAGAAGATCCATGCTCATTCCCGTATCAGAACCAATGTATGCAAGAATTCCGCAGTATGCGGACAAAATCACACCACCAATAACGCAGGCTGCCGCAAATCCGTTCAGATCCAGTCCATTCCCAAGTTTCGCACCCACACTCATACTTGCTGAAAAGAATGTAAATCCCAGCATTACAAAAAACATGCTGCGGAATCCCTTTCTCGCATTTTCCGGCACAGCCTCCATGGAATAATCATCATCTGCCGCAGTTGCCTGAAGTTTTGTTTTTTCGCTCATTTTTTCTCCTTCGTTTCTCTTATATTATTATCAGTTACTATCCGGAGTGTTTTCCCTTACACACTCCACTCTCTCCCGTCTCCTTTCTCTGTTTGCTGTGGAGATTATATCATAAATCATTTTACTTCTGCAGTTTTTTCCGCAGATGTTTCTGTTTCTCGTTTTTTCCTGAGCTCAACCTTTTTGATCTCTCCCAGAATTTCCAGTCCCCGCACCAGAGATCTTGGTTCGTTTCGTAAAAGCTCGTATTCTGTCACATAACCGCATTTTTTGTAGATATCCAGGATCGCACACAGCTTTTTGTTAACCGCATGTACTTTATTCTTCCAGCCACGACTCTCGAACCGTACTTTTCCTCTGTCACTGACAAATCGAATATCCTGCTCAAAATTTTCTCTGTAAATGCCTGCCATAGGCAGAATTCCCTCTTCTTTTTTTATCGCATAATAACGAATTCTCCTGCCGTCTGCATTGTTTCTGGAATTTCTCATGATCTCAAGACGCTGGATCAGAATTCTTTTCAGAAGTATCATCTCATCTGTGCTTGAAAACTTTACATTCTCCAGAAGTTTTTTTCCTTCTTCACTTTCCTGAAATTCCTTAGCCGGAAACATTGTTTTAAGGAGACCTGCCGGATCAAGCAGTTCCCGTGGCACACTGATCATCTGCCCGATATCTTCTGCATATTTATAGACCGGAAGCTCTCTGCCTTCCAGAAACCAGTATGCTTTTCCGTTTTTTTCCACTGCTACAGGAACCAGATAATCTGCCACAAAACCTTCCAGCGGCTTGCCTTTCTCGTCTTGCATATTACGCATCTGAACTTCTTCACTGTAGTCAATAGCGATGGTTCCGAAGTTTTTCCAGGGAATCCCGAAGCTTTTGCTCTCTTTTCTGTATCCTGCTTTTTGTACAGTAAAACCGTACCTTCTCGTCTCCGGACATTACCCGAAGCAGATCTGTCAGAGTGAATTTGGAATAATTTGTTTTGTACAAGGTATAAACCGCATCATAAACAGCAGCATCATAGTAGGAAAATTTCACGTTCTGCATTTCTTTCTGAACAGTAATACGGTATCTGCATGTCATGTTTTTTCCGCGGCTTCCTACCTCGGCTATATTCAGTTCATTCAGTTCAAATTTATTCTTATATATTTCCTGAAATACTTTGCATATGTTCATGTAAATATTATCAGGTATCTTCATGCTATTCTTTCCTCTCTTTACATCAGTTCCCGAAATTCATGTCCGAATCGCCGGAATCTGTCACAGTAATTTCCGGAATTCTTCTTCCAGACGTTCCCTCGGATCATCCGGATATTCCAGATTTGTATTTTGTATTTCTGTATTTTCCACTCCGTTGTTCTCTGCTTCTGTATCTTTTATTTCAGTATTTACCCCCTGCGATACTGCCTCTTCTGGAGTAAGCTTGCATTTCTTCAGTAAAACTTTTGTATTCTCCGGATTTTTAATATCAGTTTTTGTTTCACGTGAAACATTTTGGGCTGTTTTTTTTCCAGATGCTCCTTTTTCTGTGTAAAGATCTTTCGATGCAAAAAAATCCACACTCACATTTGCTTTCATTCCAGATATGCCATATCTCTGTTTCAGAAAAACAATCTCCAGTTCTCTGATATCTTTCGACATTTCCTGCTCATAATTAAATTTAGGCTGTCGGATATTCCTTGGCTGAAGTCCCAGGATCACACTTGCCGAGTACTCGATTCCTCCGGTTTCCTTAAAAGAATCCATTCTCAAAGGCCGCTGTTCCTCCCGGTAAGACTCCCTGTTCAGAGAACTGATCACAAAAACCGCCAGGTCATACTTGTTGGAAAGGCCGCTGAGCTCGTTTATATTCTCGTCATTTTTCTGCCGTTCCGTAGCATTCCTGTTTCCTGTGCAGGAAGAAAGGATCTGCAGGTAATCTACAAAAACTACCGGTTTTTCTTTCTTTTCGTTCATGAACATTTCCACATCCTGAACAATATCCCGGCCAGAAACAGAAAGCTTTTTACGCTCTTTTATGTACATCCTGTCAAAACTGCCGCTGATCTCTTCTCCCACCTTTTCTACCAGCTTCCATTCTTTCTGTTTCCCTGTATTATTTTCTTCCCTTAGGAACCAGTCCGCTGTCAGGGAGCTGTTCGGATATCTCATATGAATGGCACGGTTTAATATTTTTGCCTCCATACGGACAGAAGGCATTTCCAGGGAATAAAACAGTACCGGCGAACCGGCCGCTGCAATTTCCGAAGCGATCTGCAGCGCAAAGGTACTCTTTCCCATTCCCGGCCTTGCACCAAGAAACATAAGGCCTGCATAAAGTCCACCGCCAAGCATCTGATCCAGCTTTTTGATCCCGGTAGGATAATGCTTTACGGTTCTTCTTCCACTGTTCGGTTTAAACCGTTTCAGTCTTTCTGAAACAGAAATAAAATTTTCAGATACCTGTTCACTCAAACTTCTTCACCTCCCGGCTGTTCTGCCTTCCATTCCCTGAGATAACAGTTTCATAGACTCTTCCATATTTACCAGATCAATAAAAAACAGATGAATCACCAGTATATGGCCATAAATCTTTGTTTCAAAGCGGTCCCTGATACCTTCATACTGATATGAATACTTTGCTTTCGGATAGAGAAGCCAGATTTCCTCTGCCTCATAACGGCTTGCATATGTTACCATCTGATAAATATCATCTCTGACATATTTCCTGAAATCTATCCAGTCACTCCAGCCTTTTCCGCCGTTTTTTACCTCTGGAAGGCTTTTCCACTTTGTGTCAAGGACCACAGTTCTGTTATCTTCTCTTTTTTTCATTACAATATCCGATCTCAGACGAAAATCCCGAGGTTTTTCAAACAGATAATATTCTTTTATCCTGGGAAGATACCTCCCAGTTTTCCCTGAAGTATTTTTTTATCTGGCACGCCACATAATTTTCAAAAACTTCCTCCATGGCAAATAATATGGATCTGGCCATAAGCCATCTGAAAAATTCAGGAAACTGTTTCCCTGTAAGATCACCTCTGTCCACTTCCTGATCTTCTCATATTCTCTGGAATTCCGGTCGTTCCTTATCCGGACAAGATCCTGTCGGTAATCCACGGATTCCTGTATTCCGTCAAAAAACAACAGAAGTTCTCTGGCATCCCGTTTGTTCTTCTCGTCTGTGGCAACTTTCTGCAATTTCTTTAACGTAGCTTTTATCAGTCGGTTCTCCGGCCGGTTTTTTGTAAATTCCTCATACGTCACATAGAATCTCTCTTTATGTACGATATTTCGACGAATATGGCCTGCCACCTGGAGCTTTCCGCGAAAACATCTGAGATTATCCGTTTTTTCTTCATATGCAGAACGAAGTCCCCGTTTCACCAGAAACTGCGTATACACTATGACCCTGGACAAGCTCCAGCAGCTGATCGAAACCGGATACAAACACGGAAACAAATATGTACCTCTGGGAGAATACCCAAATACACCAAAATACAAAGGAAATTGCACTATGCGCTACCTTCTTCCGGTTGATGCTTTTGAGAAACTCCCAGTTGCCAAATAAATAAGTCAAGACCACCCGCTTAGCGGGTGGCTTGCTCTGTCCCTATAAGGGACTATTCCCTGCTTGCGCCCGGAAGGCGCACTGACAGTCTGCCAACTGCACCACATTTACAGCAGCCCCTTCCAGGGGCTATTTCAGTGCTTCCTTATTCCGGCGTTGCCCCAAAAGGGGCTTGCTGGTTTGCTTTGATTTCCTACTACTGCTCCAAGCAGTTTATTTCTTGTTTTTCTTCACCGGCTCACCCGTAAACGGGTCGATATACTCTACTAATGACATCTGGTCATATTCTAAATCTTCTTTTAATTGATTCTGAATATACTCTTTTATTGCAGCTGTATTTTTTCCTACTGTATCTACATAATATCCTCTACACCAGAAATGTCTATTTCCATATTTGTATTTCAAATTTGCATGTTTTTCAAATATCATTAGTGAGCTTTTTCCTTTTAAATATCCTACTATTTCTGATACCGAATATTTAGGTGGTATTCTTACTAGCATATGTATATGATCCGGACAACACTCTGCTTCTATTATTTCTATTCCTTTTCTTCTGCATAATAATCCTAATATTTGTCCTACATCTGCTTTTATATCTTTATAGATTACCTGTCTTCTATATTTTGGTGCAAAAACAATATGATACTTGCATTCCCATTTAGTATGAGCTAAACTATTTACGTTCATTTTATGAACCTCCTGTGATTTAATATTTGTGGTTTGCAGACCTACATTTATTTTAACACAGGAGATTACTTATATCTAAAGATCTTCCCTCCCCCTGCATAGCAGGGGGTTTATTTTTACTGTCACACAAAAAGAAGTGTATGAAAGTTTTCAGCATCCAACTCTCATACACTTCTTTTTTTATGTAGCTTACGCTTTTTATTTTGCCTCTGTTTCTTCTTTCTTAACGAATTTATTATAATGTGCCTTGATCTTCTCAAAACTCTCCTGACTGATATCATGCTCCATCTTGCAGGCATCCTCAAGTGCAATATCGGACGGAACACCAAGTCCCTCAAGCATCTTGGCAAGGACTGTATGACGCTCATAGATCTGGTTGGCGATCTCTGCGCCTTTCTCCAGAAGTGTTACAGTACCGTAACGGTCCATTGCAATATATCCATCCTCACGGAGAAGCTTCATCGCGTGGCTGACACTTGGCTTGGAAACGCCAAGTCTGGTAGCAATATCAATAGAACGGACCCCTCCACCTTTCTTGGATAAAACCAGAATTGATTCCAGATAATCCTCTGCTGACTGTCTGATTTCCATATAAAATCCTCCCTCACATAAATTCCAGCGGATAAAAATCCGCGTTCACTGCTTTTTTTATAACCGAATATCTGCTTTTCTCACTGTTTATTGCTTTTCGCAATCCCACAGGAACCTATCTATATAGACCCTATAGCAGTTCCAGGTTCATCGACTCTGCTGCAACAAGGGATCTGAATCACACATTATTTCCCTATTTTACAGGTGAATATTAACTTTTAATATACCGCTTAACCCGAATTATGTCAAGCTTTTCACACACATTTGTCTTGACATTAAAAATATTTTCCCTGATAATAATATCTGAACAATACATCTGTTCTGTAGCAGCTCTGTATTTTTCAGAGGTGCTATCTTTTTGAACAGTAGAAGAAAGGAGTTTTTTTATGCTCAAAACCCTGTTGGCCCAGGTCAGGGAATTTAAAAAGGCATCATTTCTCACGCCTTTTTTCATGATCCTCGAAGTTCTCTTTGAGACTCTGATCCCCCTGGCCATGGCTTCCATTATTGATAAAGGTGTGGAAGCCGGAAATATCGGCCATATCTATCGGATGGGTGCAATTATGACAGCTCTTGCCCTGTGCGGCCTGTGGGCCGGTGTCATGGGCGGAAAATACGGAGCACTGGCATCAACCGGCTTTGCCAGAAACCTCCGGAAAGCTATGTACACCAACATCCAGACCTTTTCTTTTTCCAACATCGACAAGTACAGCACTGCCGGTCTGATCACCCGTCTTACAACAGACGTCACCAATCTGCAGAATGCCTATCAGATGATCCTGCGCATGTGCACCCGTGCACCGGCCAGCCTAATCTGCGCCATGGTCATGGCATTTCTTATCAATGCGAAGCTTGCAAGCATCTATCTTGTTGCAGTTATCTTCCTTGGAGGCTGCCTGATCTTTATCATGCGAAAAGCTACCGTATATTTCCAGGCCGTATTCCGTAAATATGACGACCTGAACGCAAGTGTACAGGAAAATATCGGTGCTGTCCGTGTTGTCAAGGCTTACGTCCGTGAAGATTACGAGATCAGTAAATTCCAGAAAGCCTGCAATAAAGTATACGAAATGTTCTTAAGTGCTGAAAAGATCGTTGTCATGAACATGCCTCTAATGCAGTTTACTGTTTACGCCTGTATCCTTGGTATCAGCTGGCTTGGAGCCAAAATGATCGTAGGAAGTTCTCTGACTACAGGTGAACTTATGAGTCTCCTCACTTACTGCATGAATATTCTCATGAGTCTTATGATGCTTTCCATGGTTTTTGTTATGGTAACAATGAGTATTGCAAGTGCGGAACGTGTCACAGAAGTTATCAATGACACCGCTGACATTACAGACCCGGAGAATCCTGTAACAGAAGTCCCGGACGGAAGCATTACTTTTGACCATGTTGACTTCAGCTACAAAAAAAACAGCAAAGAGCCTGTTCTCAAAGACATCAATATCTCAATCCGTTCCGGCGAAACTATCGGAATCATCGGTGGTACAGGAAGTGCCAAATCCAGCCTTGTAAACCTGATCAGCCGTCTTTATGACGTAACTGACGGTTCTGTTTGCGTGGGTGGTATTGATGTCCGTAAATACCATCTGGAAACTCTGAGAAACCAGGTTTCCGTAGTCCTTCAGAAAAACGTACTTTTCTCAGGAACCATTCTTGAGAATCTCCGCTGGGGTGACAAAAACGCCACAGAGGAAGAATGCCGCCGTGCGTGCCAGCTTGCCTGTGCCGATGATTTCATCGAAAAAATGCCGGATAAATACAATACCTTCATTGAACAGGGTGGTTCCAATGTTTCCGGTGGCCAGAAACAGCGTCTCTGTATTGCACGTGCCCTTCTGAAGAAACCGAAGATACTGATCCTGGATGATTCCACAAGTGCAGTTGATACAGCCACCGACGCAAGGATTCGACGTGCTTTTGCAGAAGAGATCCCGGATACTACCAAGCTGATCATCGCACAGCGTATCTCCAGTATCCAGAATGCTGACCGCATTATTGTCATGGATAACGGTACAGTCAACGGTTTCGGCACTCACGAGGAGCTTCTTAAGACCAACGCTATCTATCAGGAAGTATTTAATTCACAGACCGGCGGTGCCGGTGATTTTGACGAGGGAGGTGAACCGGCTTGAAGAAACAGAATATGAAAAATCCTGGCGGTCCTGATCCGAAAGGTATGGGTACACTGGAACAGCCGGGTAAGCTTCTCGGACGTCTTGCCCACTATATTTTCAAAAGCTACAGTATTCATATCGTAATTGTTGTGATCTGTATTTTTGTCAGCGTCCTGGCTAATGTCCAGGGAACCATGTTCATGAAAACTCTGATCGACCAGTACATCACACCGCTTCTCAAAGCAGATACGCCGGATTTTGGTCCCCTGACTGCCGCAATCGCACGTGTTGCATGCTTTTACGCCATCGGCGTTATTTCTACTTATACCTATAACCGCATTATGATCAATGTTTCCCAGGGAAGCCTGCGCAACCTGCGTAATGATATGTTCGCAAAAATGGAAACTCTTCCGATCAAATATTTCGACACACATGCACATGGCGATATCATGTCTATCTACACGAATGATATCGATACCCTGCGCCAGATGATCAGCCAGAGTTTCCCTCAGCTGCTCTCCAGCGTGATCACAATTGTCAGCGTATTTATCAGCATGCTGATCCTGAATGTACCGCTTACTGTTGTTACTCTCATCATGGTTGCTGTTATGCTTGCCGCCAGCCGTAAACTCGCAGGCTTAAGCGGAAAATATTTCCTGGAGCAGCAGACCAATCTCGGCATTGTCAACGGTTATATCGAAGAGATGATGGAAGGCCAGAAAGTTGCAAGGTCTTCTGCCATGAAGATGAAAGTATCGAGAAATTCAATGAGCTAAACGACCAGCTTTTTACCAGCGCAGACAACGCCAACCGTTTCGCCAATATCCTGATGCCTGTTGTTGCTCAGCTTGGAAATGTCAGCTATGTAGTCTGTGCTATTGTAGGAGGTATCCTGGCAATCAACGGAGTCGGCAATTTCACCCTTGGAGGACTTGCCAGCTTCCTGACTTTCAACAAGAGCTTCAACATGCCGATCAACCAGGTCAGCCAGCAGTTCAACAGTATTGTTATGGCTCTTGCAGGTGCAAAACGTATCTTTGATCTTCTGGATGAAAAACCGGAAGCAGATGAAGGTTATGTTACTCTTGTCAATGCCAGAGAAGAAAACGGTGTTCTCACTGAATCCGATAAGCGTACCGGACGCTGGGCATGGAAGCATTTCCACAAGGCAGAAGGCACCACGGATTATATTGAACTGAAAGGTGACATGGTTCTGGAGGATGTTGATTTCGGTTACAATTCCAATAAAATCGTTCTTCACGATATCAATATGTATGCACAGCCTGGCCAGAAGATCGCTTTCGTAGGCTCCACAGGTGCAGGAAAAACCACCATCACCAATCTTCTGAACCGTTTTTATGATATTCAGAAAGGCAAGATCCGCTACGATGGTATCAACATCACCAAGATCAAAAAAGACGATCTCCGCCGTTCCATGGGTATTGTTCTTCAGGATACCAACCTGTTCACTGCAACCGTTATGGAAAACATCCGCTACGGTAAACTGGATGCTACAGATGAAGAGGTTATTGCTGCCGCAAAGCTTGCCAATGCAGACGGTTTTATCCGCAGACTTCCTCAGGGTTATAACACGCTTCTGCGAGGAAACGGCGCAAACCTGAGCCAGGGACAGCGTCAGCTTCTATCCATCGCCCGTGCAGCTGTCGCTGACCCACCTGTTCTGATCCTGGATGAAGCTACCAGTTCCATTGATACCCGTACCGAGAAGCTGGTTCAGGATGGCATGGATAAGCTGATGGAAGGCAGAACGACTTTTGTTATCGCCCACCGTCTTTCCACTGTCCGCAACAGTGACTGTATCATGGTTCTGGAACAGGGACATATTATCGAACGTGGTTCCCATGAGGAGCTGCTTGCGCAGAAAGGACGGTATTACCAGCTGTATAATGGCTGATCCCGTACTACAGTTATTGTCACATAAAACATGCAGGATACATCTTTTCCAGATGGTTCTGCATGTTTTTTATATACTCCGGGATCATATGTGTTATAATTTTTCTGTTATTTTTCCGGTTCATTCTCTTCGCTTAATATTTTATTCACTTTAAATATGATAATACTGAACTGTATTTACATACTGAACTGAGTTGAGCTGAAAAATAATTTTGTGAAATTTTCAGAAAGGAGTTTCTGCAGTATCTTAAATTTTTGAGCTGCTGCAGACCATTTATATATGAAACAGGCTGAAGAATATTACTACGGCAGAATGCCGAAGGATAAACAGAATACATACCGGGCAATGCTGGCAGGACTTATGGATCTTTCTGATGAGATCCTGCTGCCCCAGGTCCCTACTACTGACGGAAACTGGCTCTATGACGTTTTTTTTCAGCTTCGTCTGGATCATCCGGAGATCTTCTGGGCCGTGGGATTTAAATACCGTCATTATAAGGATTCTCCCAACCTCATCCTGATCCCTGAATTACAATTTTGACAAAAACAAAATCCGCGAGCACAAGAAAGCTCTGCACGCCCGCGTAGAGAAGCTTGTACGCCCTGCACGAAGTTTTCGAATGGGATAAGGAAAATATGTCCACGACTTATCTGCG
>ENA-OQHY01000914-OQHY01000914.1-human-gut-metagenome-genome-assembly--contig:-NODE-914-length-14495-cov-4.757517_pt1 | contig 14495 bp, 19 predicted proteins | sample MGYA00242570_ERZ504733 | MGnify/ENA primary metagenome ERZ504733 (study PRJEB26092, sample SAMD00036219) | human gut metagenome | host: Homo sapiens | study: EMG produced TPA metagenomics assembly of...
TGCAACACTGAAAATTTCAGAAGTCGAACCGCAATGCACGTTGAAAATTGCAGAGCAAAACGTGTGAAAAGGCAAAGCCCCTGCTCATGGTCACCGTTCACACCGAACGCAGTTCCTGCCCCTGTTTGTGCAGCGGCGTTGTCCGGCTCGCCCACAGAAAGCGTGAGGTCATGGCGCAGTATCACGTTCAGACGGCTTATGAAGGATTCAAGGTACAGTATGAAGAAAGCCGGGCGCAGTGCGGACACTACAACCCGCTTCTTTCAAGCACAAGAATAACACTTTGAAGTTGTACTGTCAACAACCGAAAACAAATTTTGGAAGATTGAACAACTACATAAGATTTTATTTGTGAAAAAGAAAAATACCGCCCACGCAGTACAAGCGATGGATTTTGTCGGGTGAATCGGCGGCAAAATGAATCGGGTGTGTTGCGGGGCGGTAAAAATCTTCATGGGGAATAAACCCACACCGTGCAGTCATTTACGGCTAACACGGCGAGATTTGCGATAGAGGGTATCATGGATTGTTGGGGGCGTCAAGATGGTTTTGCAAAATTTATTGCGGTAAAGCGGTGATAGTAGGACTTATATGATTAGTTGCGGGCATTCTTCACAAAATTCATTTTTACTATTGCACGATATGACGATTTTTTGAAGGTTGACTTGAAAGAGTATTTGAAATCTGCTATACTAACCTCGAAATTAGGATGGTGATCACCTCTTGTGGTGAGCTTGACCTGTTTGCAAATGCTGGGAGAAGTGTTTGTGGACGGGTCTATTTTTTTGGAGGAATGCAAAATGCGGATTTGCCGGATTTTGACCAACAATGCGCTTGTTGTTCTGGATGAAAAGGGTAAAGAGCAAATTGTTTGTGGCAAAGGGATTGGCTATAAAAAACGTCCTGGCGATAATGTAGATGATAAATTGGTGGAAACTGTCTACGTCAAAGAAGGTGATCAGAGCTTTGAACAAATCAGACGAACATTGGAAGCATTACCGGAAGAGTATCTTCTGCTGGCGCAGCATATCGTGGAAGCAGCTAATGTCAGTCTGAATATGAAGCTCAATCCGGTTATGGCGGTATCTTTGGCAGACCATCTCTTTTATGCCATCCAGCGTTTTCTGGAAGGAACTCCAATTGCAAATAGCCTTACATGGGAAATCAAGCGTTTTTATCAGAAAGAATATGAAGTCGGCCTGATGGCGCTGGACATGGTGGAAAGCCAATTCAAGGTGCGCCTGCCAGAGAGTGAAGCCGCCTTTATCGCTATGCATATTGCCAATGGTGAAACAGATGATTCCACAATGGAAGAAACTTTTGCCATTACAAAAATCATTGAGGATATATGTAATATCGTACGTGTGTACTTCCGTATTGAGATGGATGCAGACTCCAGCTACTATTATCGGTTTATCACACATCTAAAATACTTTGCGCGCCGAGTGCTCAGACAAGAGCAATACGAGGATAATTCCAGCACAGACTTAGCCGAAATCATTTTCGCAAAGTATGAGGAAGCCTATCGCTGCGCTTGTAAAATTGGTGACTATCTATCTCGCAAATACCACTATCAGCTGCTGGAAGAAGAACGAATGTATCTGACAATCCACATCCGGCTGGTGGTCAATAAAGGCTCCAAAATGCCGCTCGAAAAAACACCTGAGAAAGGAGGACAGAACAGTTGAGGTGTCGTGCAGCTTTTGCGCATAGAACGATAAACACATAACCCATTTGGAACGGTAAGGATGGTTACATTAAGTTGGCTTGACCTTCAATTTCAAATACAACTTAATTGGAGGAACGATACAAAATGGGTAAATACAAAGAACTGGCAGCAGATATCGTTGCCCATGTTGGTGGCAAGGAAAATGTGACGGGTCTGCGACACTGTTTTACACGACTGAGGTTCAATCTGGCAGATGATAAAAAGGCAGATACCGCCTACCTGAAAAATCGGGACGGCGTAATATCGGTCGTTAATGCTGGTGGAGAATACATGGTCGTTATCGGTGAGCACGTTCACGATGTCTATCTGGATGTGTGTGAAGTACTTGGCGTGGATGCCGGAGACAGTGGTCAAGTTAAAAATTCGGATGCATCCGCTGCTCAGAAGAAAAATCCGCTGATGCAGGTAGTCAACATCGTTATGGCGGCTATGGCTCCACTGATGAATTTGATGTGCGCTGCGGGCATTATCAAAGGCATTTTGTCGATTGCCGTTCTATGCGGGTTGCCATCAGATAGCGGTTATTATCAGCTGTTCAACGCTATTGGTGATGCGATTTTCTATTTTATGCCGATGTTGCTGGGCATGAATCTGGCTAAGAAGTTTGCAATCGATCCAGTCTTTGGATTTTTGGTAGGAGCAGCAATGCTGTATCCTACAATTCAAGGTGTAGACCTGAACCTTTTTGGCATGACGGTCAATGCCACATACACCTCTACATTCCTGCCGGTCGTTTTTACAATGGCAATTGCGATTCCTCTTTATAAATGGCTGGAAAAACGTGTATCCAAATTAGTTAAGTCCTTTATGTTCCTGCTATTGCTTTAGCCGTGGCTGTGCCGCTGGGATTTTCTTTAGTCGGACCTGCGGCAAACATGGTCGGCAATGCTCTGAATGTCGTTCTTACGGTGATTTTTGACACAGTTCCGTTGGTGGCATTCATTATCTTTGGTGGATTGTATCAGGTTTTCGTTCTGTTTGGTATTCATGGCGCAATCTGCATGGTTCCGTTTATGGAGTTGTTACAGGGTCATCCTGTCAGAATGCTGGTATGCACTCTTATTCCATGCTTTGCCCAGACAGGTGTTGTACTTGCTGTCTGCCTTAAGACCAAAGACAAGAAGCTCAAAGATATCGCGCTGCCTGCTTTCTTCTCCGGTATTTTTGGTGTGACGGAACCCGCTATCTATGGCGTGACCCTCCCGCGCATTAAAATGTTCGTCATTGCCTGTATTGGTGCAGCAGCAGGCTCTGCGGTTGGTGCAATCACTGGCCTGACTCTGTATAGCTATGCGGGCATGGGTGTTATTGGCTTGCTGGGAATGATTAATCCTAATGGTGCAACGAATTTTGTGGGCATTATTTTGATGGTAGCCGTTGCCTTTGGTTTCAGTTTTGTGATGGCTTGGTTTACTTATAAAGATGAGGATGGCACCAGTGAAAATATTCTGACAGAACAAGGGGAAAAGAATCAAAAAAAGAGTGCCCCTCGAACTGAAAAGTCCGCAATGGCTCTTCAGAAAGTGGAAATTGCAGCTCCCCTGTCTGGCACCGTTAAGCCGCTGGGTGAATGTAGTGATGAGGCATTCTCCACCGAGGTGCTGGGCAAAGGCGTGGTCATCCTGCCGGAAAACGGTATTGTGATGGCTCCTTTTGACGGTGTGGTAGAAAATCTGTTTTCTACCCGTCATGCTATTGCCCTGACCGATAAAACAGGCTGCAATGTGCTCATTCATATCGGATGAATACCGTAAGATTGGACGGTGAAGGATTCAAGGCCTTTGTCAAACAGGGTGATACTGTAAAAAAAGGTGATAAGTTGCTGGAAGTAGATATCAATTCCATTCATGAAAAAGGATATTCTCTGGAAACGCCTGTTCTTGTAACCAACGCCGATGATTATGCAGATGTGATAGAGATGGCAGGCCAGACCGTAAAGGCAGGCGAGCCGCTGCTCACTGTCTTAAAATAAGGAGGTAAACGACCATGAGTGCATTCCCGAAAGGATTTTTCTGGGGAGGAGCGACCGCCCGCCAACCAGTACGAGGGCGGCTGGGATGCCGGCGGCCCGCGGCCCAGCCCTGACCGACGTGATCACAGCAGGCACGGCAACGGCACCCCGTATGGAAACCTATCAGATGCCGGACGGCAGCATCAAAGCTTTGCCGAGTATGATGCCCTGCCCGGCAGGAGCAAAGCCTGTGGTGGCAGAGGGCTATTATTACCCCAACCAGCAGGCGGTGGATTTTTATCACCGCTATAAGGAGGACATCGCCCTGTTGGCCGAGATGGGCTACACGATGTTCCGGATGTCCATCAGCTGGAGCCGCATTTACCCCAAAGGCATTGAAGAAAAGCCCAATCAGGCAGGTCTGGACTTCTACCATAAGGTGTTTGCCGAGCTGAAAAAGTATGGTATTGAGCCACTGGTGACCATGTGCCACTACGACACCCCGCTGTATATCGAAGAAGAGCTGGGCGGCTGGGAGAACCGCAATACCATCGCCCTGTTCGACAAATACGCCAGGACCATTCTGGACGAGTATAAGGATGAGGTAAAATACTGGCTGACTTTCAATGAGATTAATTCGCTGACCTTGACACTCGAGTTCATCCCCAATTGCCCGAAAGAGATGGCGGCAGCGACCTATGTCAAGCTGCATCACCAGTTCGTGGCCAGCGCCCATGCGGTGCGGTACGCCCACAGCGTCAGCCCGGATTATAAGGTTGGCTGCATGATTGCGGGATCGTGCTATTACCCGCTGACCTGTGACCCGGCGGATATGCACAAGACCCAGCAGAAATGGCAGGAGGCAACTTACTACTGCGGCGACGTTATGGTGCGCGGCGCATACCCCGCCTTTGCAAAGCGCATCTGGCAGAGTATGGCGTGCAGCTGGACATTACGGAGCAGGACAAGGCCGACCTGCTGGCAGGCAAAGTGGACTTCTACAGCTTCAGCTACTACTCCACCAGCTGTGTCACGACCCACAAGGACGTGGCAAAGGACGGCGCAGGCAATCTGAGCCTCGGCGCAAAGAACCCCTATATCAAGTATTCCGACTGGGGCTGGGGCATGGACCCCTCCGGCCTGCGCTACTACCTGAATGAGATCTATGGCCGCTATCAGATCCCTCTGATGGTGGTGGAGAACGGTCTGGGCGCAGTGGATACGCTGGAGCCGGACGGCAGCGTGCATGACCCCTACCGCATCGAGTATCTGCGCGGTCACATTCAGGCTATGGAGAAAGCCATCAATGAGGATGGCGTGGATCTGCGTGCCTACACGCCGTGGGGCTGCATCGACCTGATCTCGGCCTCCACCGGCGAGATGAAGAAGCGCTATGGGTTCGTGTACGTTGATCTGGACAACGAGGGCCACGGCACCCGCGACCGCTACCGCAAGGACAGCTTCTACTGGTATAAAAAGGTCATCGCCTCCAATGGTCAGGATTTGACCTGAAATAATTTGGCAAGGTAAATGTAAAGCATTTAGTGCTCTTTGACTTGTATTGTCACACCGATGGTGTATAATGCCTTTAGAGGATAGCGGCATTGACCAGCTATCGGTGGCGATGAAGTAGCAGACTGGTTCGGCATCAGGCTGCTGTGGAGCCAAACCATGGGTTAAGCGATAACCACAAGCCGAATAGATTCACTCGAATCGAATGAAAACGCAAAATGCCCGCTCACCATGGAGATTCAGTTCCATCGGTGGGCGGGTGCTTTTTGTTATTCAGCGGCAAACTGGACAGCAATAACATAAAAGGGGCACCTACAACACCGTGGTGCTGTCCGATGCCCCTTGTGACTGATTTTATCGTTGTCCGCCAACCTCAGGCTCCTATGTCCTGCATCGCTTTCTGGTTTTATCGTTGTCCGCCAACCTCAGGCTCCTATGTCCTGCATCGCTTTCTGGTTTTATCGTTGCCCGCCAACCTCAGGCCCTTACGTCCTGCATTTGATCGGATTTTAGGTGTCAGCCACACCAGCGGAATGACGTCCGCTTTCCTATTCACAGTATATTCGATTTGCGCTTAAATGGCAATGGTCTTTCCTCTCAATCTTCCAATTTGCCATGGTCGCAGCCGAGGGAAAGGTAATGCTCGATTTCTCCGCTCAGTACAAGCTGGGCATACTCCAACGGCCTATTGTAGAGCAGCCAGTCAAGCTCTGACCGCTGTGCCGTGGTGTCGCCGTACTCGTCCTCGATGGGGATGCAGTCGATGGCAACGGTGGTGCCATCCTCAAACCGGGCTTCCACCCGGTTGGTGTCCATGTTGTAGTGGCAGGAAAGCAGTTTATTCATAGTGAACCTCATTTCTATATCAAACGGTGTCTGTTCGGATGTCCTAAACCCTGCCATAAAACCGGTGGTTGATTTGTCCATTGGGCTTTGTTTGGCCCGTCTGCACATTTTTGCACACTTTTTGCACACCTGAATAGCTGGATAACGGTTGCAAAGCATTACACTGTGTGCAAATAATGCGGTGTGTGCAAAGGCGTGTTTTGCGATGATACGATAAAAATAACGATTCTTCGAACTTTAGAAATTTGACGAATGATGCACCTCGGATTCTTTTAATCAGAGGGTCAGGGATTCGAGTTCCCTCGAGCGCACCAAAATCCCACGAAAAATCGTAAGATTCTTCGTGGGATTTTCCATTTTCTGGGGCTCTGCACACTTTTTGCATACCGGCGGGAAAGCCGTGTTTTTCCTTGCATTGTCTGCCTTACTGGAGTTTTCACTCTCCAGAACGGCCCGGTGGGCGGGCATTCTTTTGCTCCTTGGCGGTGCATTGCACGGCGGCACTCGTCTTTGATTCGGTCTTATTTACACCACTTGGCAAATTCTTCATCCGTGCACTTGACGTAGTGGCTGCCCTCCACATGGTGGCGGGGTGCCCTTGGAATAGTCGATGCCGGAAGTGGCATAGTCATAAGTCTCAGCCACGCGGCGCTTTTCCACCACCGGGTTCGGCAGCGGAATGGCCGACAGCAGGCTCCGGGTGTAGGGGTGGATGGGGTGCTCGAAAATCTCCTCGGTGGTGCCGGTCTCCAGCAGATGCCCCAGATGCAGCACACCGATGCGGTCGGAGATGTACTTGACCATGGACAGGTCGTGGGCGATGAACAGATAAGCCGTGCCGGTCTCCTGCTGGATATCCTTCATCAGGTTGACTACCTGTGCCTGAATGGACACATCCAGCGCCGAGATGCACTCGTCCGCGATGATGAGCTTAGGTTCATGATGAGGGCGCGGGCAATGCCCACGCGCTGACGCTGACCGCCGGAGAACTGATGGGGGTAGCGCTCGGCGTGCTCCGGGGCAAGGCCGACCTTGGCAAGGATCTTTTCCACCTTTTCGCGGCGCTCTGCCTGCGTTTTGCACAGATGGTGGATATCCAGACCCTCGCCGATGATGTCCTCCACCTTTTTGCGGGGGTTCAGGGATGCCATGGGGTCCTGAAAGATCATCTGCATCTGGGTGCGCAGGGTATTGTTCTGTGCATGGGTCAGACGGCCGCTGATATCCTGCCCGTCAAAGGTGATCTTGCCCGCAGTGGGGTCGTACAGGCGGATGATGCTGCGGCCGATGGTGGATTTGCCCGAGCCGGACTCGCCCACCAGACCGTAGGTCTCGCCGGGGTAGATCTCAAAACTGACATCGTCCACCGCCTTGACCGTGAAATTCTTATTGACGCGGAAATACTGCTTCAGTCCCTCGACCTTCAGCAGCGGGGTCGTGCTCTGTGCTGCCATTTATTCCGCCTCCTCGATCTTTTTTGCTTCTGCTTTCATGCGGGCAATGCGCTCCTTGAGCTCCGGCGGCATCTCCACCTTGGGGGCACGGGGGTCCAGCAGCCATGTTGCCGCATAGTGGGTATCGCTGATCTTGAACATGGGCGGGTCGATCTCGTCGTCGATGTTCAGCGCAAAGCGGTTGCGGGGTGCAAAGGCATCGCCGGGCTTCTCGTGCAGCAAGGTTCGGCGGCGAGCCGGGAATGGTATACAGACGGTCGTCGGCGGTGTCAAGGTCGGGCATGGCCGACAGCAGGCCCCATGTATAGGGGTGCTTGGGGTCGTAGAAGATCTCGTCGATGGTGCCGGTCTCCACGATCTTGCCGGCGTACATCACGTCCACATAGTCTGCCACCTTTGCCACAACGCCAAGGTCGTGGGTGATGTAGATGACCGAGATGCCGCGCTCCTTCTGGATGCGGCGGATCAGCTCCAGAATTTTGGCCTGAATGGTCACATCCAGCGCGGTGGTGGCTCGTCACAGATGAGCAGGTCGGGGTCGCAGGAGAGCGCAATGGCAATGACCACGCGCTGGCGCATACCGCCGGACAGCTGGTGCGGGTAGTTTTTCATCCGCTTTTCCGCATCGGTGATACCCACCTCTTCCAGCAGTTCCAGCGCCTTTTTGTAGGCTTCCGCCTTGGGCATTTTGAAGTGCCAGAGCATGCCTCCATGATCTGCTTGCCAATGGTCATGGTTGGGTCAAGGCTGGTCATGGGGTCCTGAAACACCATGGCGATGCGCTTGCCGTTGATGTGGCGGCGGATCCACTTTTTATCCTTTTGCAGCAGGTCTACGCTCTCCGGGCTGCCGTCGGCGTGGTGGTAGCTGAACCGGATGCTGCCGCTGTTCACGGTGGCATTCTTGGCCAGAATGCCCATGGCGGCTTTCATGGTGACGGACTTGCCGGAACCGGACTCGCCCACCAGCGCGACCGTCTCGCCCTTGTACAGGTCGATGTTCACGCCGCGGATGGCGTGCACCGGGCCTGCGGTGGTCTTAAAGGTGATATCAAGGTCTCGCACCGACAAGACCTGTTCTTTTTTTGCTTCAGGCATGGGGTGTTCCTCCTTACATACTCTTCATCTTGGGGTCCAGCGCCTCGCGCAGACCATCCGCCACGAGGTTGAAGCTGAGCATCAGCAGGCTCATGACCACAATGGGCGGGATGATCTGATAGGGGTGGGTGGTGAAGCTGTTGTACAGCTCGCTGATCAGAGAGCCCAGCGAACACTGCGGCACCGGGATGCCCAGACCCACAAAGGAGAGGAACGCCTCGGTGAAGATAGCAGTCGGGATGCTGAACATGACCTGTGTGATGATGGGTCCGATGATGTTGGGCAGCACTTCCTTGAAGATGATGAAGAAGCTGCCGGCGCCAGCGTGCGGGAGGCCAGAACGAACTCCTGATCCTTCAGCTTGAGCATCTCCGCGCGGGCAATGCGGCTCATGCCCACCCATTCGGTCAGCATCAAGGCAAAGATGATGGTCACCATGCCGGGCTGCAATACAAGCAGCAGCAGCGTGACGATGACCAGCCGGGGGATGCCGTTGGCTACCTCCAGAAAGCGCTGCATCACCATATCCACTCTGCCGCCGAAGTAGCCCGAGATCAGGCCGTAGCTCATGCCGATGACCATATCAATGATCGCAGCAGCCACCGCGATGATCAGGGAGACCCGGGCACCTTCCCATGTACGGTCCAGATGTCGCGGCCGTACAGATCGCTGCCGAACCAGTAGTAGACGTCCAGCTTGTCTTTTTCCTGATAGGCGTTGGTCACCTTGGTACCGGTGGTGGTGCTCATCTTCTCGCTGCCGTCCAGAATGCCGAACTGCTCAATGCCCGGCACGCGGGGCGCAAAGTTTTTCTGGCTCAGATCCTGCCCGGAGTAGGTGTAGCTGTTCATGCCCGGGCCCAAAACGGCCAGCAGCACGATGACCACAATGAGGACAAGCCCCAGCACGGCGCTCTTTTTATTGAAAAAGCGGATGAGCGCTTCCTTCCAGAAGTTCTGCGCCGCAAAGTTGGTATCCACGCTGATCTCGTCCTCGTTGTGCTTGAGGGCAAAATCCTTTTCCGCAAAGGTGTGCTCCGTGTACATTGCGTCCACGGCACTGACAATGGCATCGGCGGTGGATTCGCCGCCCAGCCGGATCGCTTTTTCTGCCATTTAGTCGTCCCCCTTTGCCAAACGAATGCGCGGGTCGATGATGCCGTACAGCAGGTCAACGACCAGCATGATGCCAATGTACATGGCGCTGTAAATAAAGCTCAGACCAATGACCACGTTGTAATCGTTGGACTGGATGGCTGTCACCAGCAGGCTGCCCACGCCGGGGATGGCAAAGATCTTTTCCACCACCAGCGAGCCGGTCATCAAATCCACGATCAGCGGTGCCAGCACCGTGATGATGGGGATCAGGCGTTGCGCAGCGCGTGGCGGAAGATCAGCGCCGGGCCGGAAATGCCCTTGCTCTCGGCCAGCAGCATATAATCCGAATCCAGCACCTCGATCATCTCACTGCGGGTAAAGCGGGCAATGGACGCCATGGTGAACATGGAAAGCGAGATACTGGGCAGCACGCTGGAGCCAAAAATGTCCTTGGCAGAAAACAGCATGGGGAACCAGCGGAACTTAAAGCCGAAGGTGTAGCTCAGCGCCAGCGCGAACACATAGGACGGCACCGATACGCCGATGACCGAGATGATGGTGGCGATGGAGTCCACCACGGTATCCCGCTTCAAAGCGGCAAGAATGCCCAGCACCAGACCTGCGATGGCACCCAGCGTGACCGCCATGCCGCCCACCTGAATGGAGATGGGCAGACGGGACTGGATGAGCTGGGAGATGGGCGTATTTTTGGAGATATTGTAGCTGACACCCAGATCGCCCCGGAGCATATTGCCCACATAGCGGAAGAACTGGATATAGATGGGCTGGTCAAGGCCGTACTTTGCATACAGGGCTGCCCGCGTATCGGGCGTCAGCTTTTCATCATTGAAGGGCGAACCGGGCATCAGCTGCATCAGGATGAACAGCACCAGCAGAATTGCCAGCAGCGTGAACAGCGAGGTCAGGATTCGCTTGAGCGTATATTTTTTCACGTCGGGTGGACCCCCTTTTTCCTTCCGGGATCTCGCGGTCAGTCGTTCGTCTGCCGCGGACAGGCACAATGCCAAAAAGGCGCACAGTAGCTTTTTGCGGGCCACTGTGCGGCCTTGTTCAGTGTGCTTTCAGTTTTACTCGCTCTTAGCGGCGTTCTTGTACACGCGGTTCAGTGCCACAGGGTGGAACGCTACACCGGTAACGGCAGAGGAGACCATCTCGCATTGCACTGGCCGTACAGGGGGAAGATGACCGCCTGCTCCAGAACGATCTGCTCTGCCTCGTACAGGGCAGCCCAGCGGCCCTCGGGGTCATCCTTGACCTGATCCACCTGCTCGCCGTTCAGCAGAGTCATGTCCAGAGCACCGGTCTGGTAGCTCATCAGTGCCTGCTGGCTGTCCTTGATGACCTGATAGGCCAGACCGTCCAGAGCGATCTTGCCGGCATCGTAGTAATCGGGGTTCTTTTCCAGCGTAAAGGCGGTTGCGGCAGGCTGGTAGTCGGTCAGCTTGAACGCACCGTTGGACAGCACCGTGTCGGGGCTGGTGCCGAAGGTGTCCTTGCAGGTGTTGTAGAACGCCTCGTTGACCGGATAGAAGGTGGGGAAGTACATCAGGCTCAGGAAATAGCTGACGGGAACGTTCAGCTGGACTTCCAGCGTCTTGTCGTCCACAGCAGTCACGCCCAGATCGGTGACGGGCTTCTCGCCTGCAATGATCTCGGCAGCGTTGACCACCTGACCGATATCCGACAGCATATAGGAATACTCGGAGGCGGTGGCGGGGTCCACGGCGCGCTGCCAGCCGAACACGAAGTCGGCAGCGGTAACGGCCTCGCCGTTGGACCACTTGGCATCCCGCAGGTGGAAGGTGTAGGTCTTGCCGTCCTCACTGATGTCGTAGGTCTCTGCAATGGCGGGAACTGCTGCGCCGTCTGCATCCATCTGCATCAGACCGTCGGTGTAGTCTGCGATGACCTCAAAGGAGGTGCCGTCGGTGGCTACCTGCGGGTCCAGCGACTGAACCTCGGTCTCCAGCATGATATTCAGGGTGCCGCGCTGTGCGTTCATTTCTGCGGTTTGTCTAACGTAACGCCCAAAAATCCCATGATTTTTGTACAATTTCAGTCCATGAGCATATTTCACTTTTAAGCAAGTACACTTGAACAATCGTGTTATTTCTTTTTTATCTCTTGTTTTTGAACGGTTTTATTTATTTTATAAATCCAGTCACACATTTTTCTTTTCGATATAAAACGCAGACAAAACGCAGGCTTTCATTTCACCGCTGTCCTTGTACAGAGGACAGTTATTGAGACAAAAAGAAGCCGCCGCACAGTGTTTTGTGCGGCGGCTTTAAAAATCGAATTCGTACTGCTGTAAAAAGTGCTTACTTGCCCAGCATCTCGTGGGCAGTCTTGCAGATGGTGGCAGCGTCCAGACCGAACTTCTTCAGCAAGTCCCATGCGGGGCCGGAGCAGCCGAACACATCCTGCACGCCCACGCGGCGCACGGGGGTGGGCTGCTTCTCGCTGAGGACGGCACAGACGGCTTCGCCCAGACCGCCGATGACGTTGTGCTCCTCGGCGGTGATGACCTTGCCGCACTCCTTTGCAGCCTTGAGGACGATCTCCTCGTCCAGGGGCTTGATGGTGTGGATGTTGATGACCCGGGCGTGGATGCCCTCGGCAGCCAGCTGCTCGGCAGCCATGCGTGCCTCGTTGACCATCAGGCCGGTGGCGATGATGGCAATATCGTTGCCCTCGGTCAGCTGCTCGCCCTTGCCCAGCTCAAAGTGATAGTTGGCCTCATCGTGGAACACCGGCACAGCCAGACGGCCGAAGCGCAGGTAGACGGGGCCTTCCATGGCGTAGGCGGCGCGCACAGCGGCGCGTGCCTCGATATCGTCGGCGGGGCAGATGACGGTCATGCCGGGGATGCTGCGCATCAGGGCAAAGTCCTCGCAGCACTGGTGGGAAGCGCCGTCCTCGCCCACGGAGATGCCGCCGTGGGTGGCGCCGATCTTCACGTTCAGGTGGGGGTAGCCACAGAGTTGCGCACCTGCTCGAAGGCGCGGCCGGCTGCAAACATGGCAAAGCTGGAAACAAAGCACATAGCCCATAGTGGCCAGACCTGCTGCCACGCCTACCATGTTGCCCTCGGCGATGCCGCAGTCAAAGTGACGGTCCGGGTATGCTTCTGGAACATACCGGTCTTGGTAGCGGCGGCCAGATCGGCGTCCAGCACCACCAGATCATCGTGGCCTTCCGCGGCCAGCTCCTTCAGGGTGTTGCCGTAGCTGTCGCGGGTCGCGATCTTTTTCACGTCTGCCATCTCAGTTCTCCTCCTGTTCCAGCGCGGCATAGGCGGCGTTCAGCTCGTTCATGGCCACCTGATACTCTTCATCGTTGGGGCCCTTGCCGTGCCATGCAACGGAATTGGTCATATAGGAAACGCCGGTGCCCTTGACCGTATCCAGAATGATGCAGGTGGGCTTTTCGGTCTCGGCGTGGAAAGCCTGCACGGCGCTCTCGATCTGGTCGAAGTCGTGGCCGTTGATGGTGACCACATTGAAGTTGAAGGCGCGGAGCTTATCTTCCAGCGGGGCGCTGTTCATGACAGTCTCGGTGGTGCCGTCGATCTGCAGATGGTTGCGGTCCAGCATCACGCACAGGTTAGAAAGGCCGTAGTGGGCGGCAAACATAAAGGCTCCCAGCATTCGCCCTCTTCCACCTCGCCATCGCCCAGAATGGCGTAAACGTTCACGGCAGAGCGGCGTGCTTTGCGCCCAGTGCCATGCCGCAGGCGGCAGAGATGCCCTGACCCAGACTGCCGGTGGACATATCCACGCCGGGCACGCTGTTCATGTTGGGGTGGCCCTGCAGGCGGCTGCCGATCTTACGCAGGGTTTTGAGCTCCTCCACCGGGAAGAAGCCCCGCTCTGCCAGCGCTGCGTACAGCGCCGGGGCGGCATGACCCTTGGACAGCACCAGACGGTCGCGGTCGGCCATCCTGGGCTGGGCAGGGTCTACGTTCAGTTCCTTAAAGTACAGATAAGACAGCACGTCTGCGATGCTCAGACTGCCGCCCGGATGACCACAGCCTGCACTGTGGGTCCCTTCGATCACGCCCATGCGGATGTGGCAGGCGTGCTTTTTCAGGGTAAGTTTTTCAGCATTTGTCATGATGGTCCTCCCGTATGAACCTCAGAATTCATGCGCTCAAAAAGCCTCTCGTCAGCGCCCCGGCGTCAAGATTGCCGCAGCGCGCTTTTTTTCAATTTTATATTATCCATTCTGCGCAAAAAGGTCAAGCTTCTTCCAGCAAAATGTACAGCCCCGGGGAAATTTTTTTGCGAATAGACCGATTTTTGTCTATTTTGCAGACGTTCTGCCCCGCTTGACAGGGGCAAAATGGTTTGTTATACTTTTGACCATCGTTCCGGCAGGAAGCCGGGCACGGGCGGGCAGCAGCCTGCCGCTTATCCCAGCAAGCAATATTTTTTTGAAACAGACGCCACGAAGGGGTCTGCCTTTGGCATGGAATGCCGGGGCAGGCTCCTTTTTATTTTGCGGCTGAAAATGGAGGAATCCTTATGAAAACCAAAAACGCTTCGCCTGTGCGGCAGCTGGTGCCGGCCGCCTGTTTTTAGCGCTGGCCTTTGTGCTGCCCCTGCTCACCGGACAGGTACCAAGGTGGGCAATATGCTCTGCCCGATGCATTTTCCGGTGCTGCTGTGCGGCTTTGTGCTGGGCGGCCCGTGGGGGCTGGCTGTGGGCTTTGCCGCCCCGCTGCTGCGCTCGGTGCTGTTCGGCATGCCGCCCATGTTCCCGGTGGCCATCTCCATGGCCTTTGAG
>ENA-OQHY01000915-OQHY01000915.1-human-gut-metagenome-genome-assembly--contig:-NODE-915-length-14488-cov-4.184179_pt1 | contig 14488 bp, 20 predicted proteins | sample MGYA00242570_ERZ504733 | MGnify/ENA primary metagenome ERZ504733 (study PRJEB26092, sample SAMD00036219) | human gut metagenome | host: Homo sapiens | study: EMG produced TPA metagenomics assembly of...
ATGGCGGCTGTTCTGTCTGGATTTCAGCTTCATTGGCTGGGAGCTGCTCTGTTCGTTGCCACTGTATGCCGGGGGTTTTCTGGTTCTCAAATATTTCACCGGTTCAGAGGCTATGGCGATTTCTCTTGTTCTTCTGCTGACAATTCCATTGAGCATTGGCTTCTTTTTTGTACGCCCTATGAGGAAGCTGCATGGGCCACTTTCTACCGCGATATTACCGCAGCACCTACCGAACCGGATGAAGCAGCTTGAAATTTATACGATTTCTCGGATGTGACTGGATTTTCGAGGTAATCTGCGTATGGAGAAGAAACCTGACCGTTCCGAAATAATTACAATGACCCTCTTGTTTGCTTAAACGCTGGTGCTTACGGTATTAAAAGTGACGAGAGTACTTTCATTGCCTTGGTTGTGGGTGCTGGGTCCGCTTTGGCTTGGTACATATCGATACCGCGACTAGGGCTGCTTGCGCTGGGAGATCTCTCCCAGCGTTTTCTCTATGAAAGAAAGTTGCTGGAGAAAAAAATTCTCCAGCAACTTTGTCTTTGATGAATAAAGGAAATTTTTTGTTTAACTATTCTCACTATTATTTGATTTAGTGATTTTTTTCTTCTTTGGAGAAACCAGTTTGTGACCGGAATAAATGGACATGCCCATACAAAGCAATGAAGAATAGGCAAAGTATTTATGCGCAGTCATAGATTTTTTGATTCCAGAATAAATGCATCCCAACATACAGAAAAGTGCGCCTAAGGACCAGTATTTATGTGATTTCATGATTTGATACCTCCTTTGATTTAACTGATTCAATTATAACGTTTTTTTACGAAAATGCAAGCATTACCGGGAACGCTTTCATGTGGATGCTGTGACTGCCGCTACGGTCATGATCGGTGGGCATTACGAACAAGGCTCACATGTAGCATTCGACTCCGAATATCAGCCGGCACACATATGAGGACGGAAAATGTAGCAGCTTTTGAAAAAAATTGCTTTTTTCTGCTCAAAGTGCTACAATCGGAATATAACCGAATACAAAGGGAGGAAAGCTCCCATGCCAAGACCGCCACGGTGCCGTCAAATTTGTGGCGTACCACAGGTCGATACATTCTGTCCCAACGGGTGCGAGAATACCGAGCCGATCCTGCTGACGCTGGACGAATACGAGGTCATTCGGCTGGTTGACTTGGAGCAGCAAACCCACGAGCAGTGTGCCGCTCAAATGGACATTTCCCGCTCTACCGTGCAGGAGATTTACGAAAGCGCACGGAGCAAGATCGCAGCGTGTCTTGTCCACGGGAAACCGCTGCACATCACCGGGGGAAACTACCGCATCTGCGGAGGACAGGAGGCAGCTCACTGCGGCCGTTGCTGCCGGATGCAGAGAGCCAACATGGAAAAATCAGGCAAAACTTGCAAAGGAGATTCCATTATGAAAATTGCAGTTGCCTATGAAAACGGTCAAATCTTTCAGCACTTCGGTCACACCGAGCAGTTCAAGCTTTATGAAGCTGTGGACGGCAAAATCACTCATGCGAAAGTCGTTGACACCAACGGCAGTGGTCACGGCGCACTGGCAGGCTTCCTAATGCAGCACGGTGTGGACACTTTGGTTTGCGGAGGCATCGGCGGCGGTGCGCAGGCAGCACTCGCCGAAGCCGGCATCAAGCTCTACGGCGGTGTCAGCGGGGAGCTGACGCGGCGGTGAGCGCATTGCTCAACGGAAGTTTGGGCTACGATCCCAACGTTCACTGTGACCACCATGACCATGAGCACGGCGAGGCTGGTCACTCCTGCGGTGACCACGGCTGCGGCAAGCATAGCTGCCATTGATATGGAACGCACACTGACACAACTTCCGTTCTGGTCATCCTTGACCGAACGCGAAATGGACACACTACGCCGAAGTGCCTTTATCCGTCATTATAAAAAGGGTGCGTTCGTTCACAGTAGCGACAATGAATGTCTCGGAATGCTGTTTATTCTTTCCGGCGAGATCCGCACCTATCTTCTCTCTGATGAGGGGCGTGAGGTAACGCTGTTCCGCCTGTATCCGGGCGAACTATGCGTGCTTTCCGCCTCCTGCGTGATCAGTCAGATCACCTTTGATACGCAAAGGAAGGCTACGAGCAGATCGCGGCACTGTTCCTCAAAACCGCTGATAATGAGAAGGAACACGCCAAGCTGTGGTTCAAAGAACTGAACGGCATTGGCGACACCGCAGAAAACCTTCTCTCCGCCGCTGAGGGTGAGAACTACGAGTGGACGGATATGTACGATGGCTTTGCCAAAACTGCCGATGAGGAAGGTTTCCATGAGCTGGCCCAGCGTTTCCGCCTGGTCGCCGCCATTGAAAAGCACCACGAGGAGCGCTACCGTGCCCTGCTGCACAATGTGGAGATGGCGGAGGTCTTCGCCAAGAGCGAGGTCAAGGTGTGGGAGTGCCGCAACTGCGGTCACATCGTCGTGGGCGAGAAGGCCCCGGAGGTTTGCCCCACCTGCAACCATCCCCAGAGTTATTTTGAAATTCACGCAGAAAACTATTAAAGAAAGAAAAGGAGAATTATCATGGAGCAGAAGTTTTACATTTGCAAGCATTGCGGTAACATCATTGCCAAAGTTAAGGACGCAGGCGTCCCTGTTGTCTGCTGCGGCGAGCCGATGAGCGAGATCGTTCCCGGCACCACCGATGCCGCCGTGGAAAAGCACGTCCCTGTCTGGACGGTGGAAAACGGCATCGTCCATGTCAAGGTCGGCTCTGTGGAGCACCCCATGCTGCCGGAGCACTACATCGAATGGGTATCTCTCCAGACCAAGCAGGGCAATCAGCGTAAGGAACTGCATCCCGCGAAAAGCCGGAGGTCTGCTTCGCTCTCTGCGAGGGCGATGAGGTCGAGGCGGTCTACGCCTACTGCAACCTCCACAGTCTGTGGAAAGCGTAATTCACCTTCTTAAAATCCGGTGCTCAAAAAGCACCGGATTTTTTTATCAATGTACCTCGTCACAGAAAAAGACTTTGTCCTGCGGTATGATAAAGCCACAATCAAGAAAGAGCTGGCGAACATGAAAATCAAGCTCAATCCCGATCAGGAGATTGTCAGCACCATCAGAAAAGGACTCAAGCGCACCGGCGGGTACTGCCCCTGCCTCAGGGAGCGCACAGAGGCAACCAAATGTATGTGCCAGGAGTTCAAGAATCCAATTGCAGATCCGGGCTTCGAGGGGGTCTGCCACTGTATGCTCTATTACAAATCCTTGCAGGATTAAGGGAGGAAAGCTATGCTGTCAAAGAAACTGGCTGCCATAGATAAGACGCGGTGTGTCGCCTGCGGTGTGTGCGAAAATACCTGTCCACTGGGGGCCGTCAAGGTGCGCTGCGCTGCTACGCCGCCGTGGAGGCGGAACGCTGCGTAGGCTGCGGCAAGTGCGCAAAGCTCTGTCCCGTCGGCTGCATTGAGGTGAAAGTGAGGGCTGACGCATGAAAGCAAAGCATTGGTACGATTACCTGTGGGTATATGCCATCATCTATTTTGCACTGGGCTTTTTCAATATCCTGTTCGCGTGGCTGGGTATGATCGATTTTCTTCTGCCGCTGCTTTTAGCCATCTTTGGCGGGAACAAATTCTTTTGCAACCACCTCTGTGGACGGGGTCAACTGTTCAGCAAGCTGGGGACAGACCTTAAATGCTCCTGCTGCATGCCCACGCCCCGCTGGATGTCCTCCAAGTGGTTTCGTTACGGCTTTTTGATCTTTTTCCTGACGATGTTCGGCAACATGGCGTTCCAGACCTATCTGGTCGCTGCTGGTGCTACGTCTCTGCGGGAGGCCATTAAGCTGTTCTGGACATTCCGTGTGCCGTGGAGCTGGACTTATACAGCCGGTACGGTCACTGACTGGGTGGCGCAGTTCAGCTTTGGCTTTTATAGCTCATGCTGACCTCTCTGCTGCTGGGTCTGATCGTTATGGTGCTCTACATGCCCCGCACATGGTGTGCGTTTTGCCCGATGGGAACCATGACGCAGAGTATTTGCAAGCTGAAAAACAAAAAATAAACAAAGATAACAGAACGGAGCCTTTCTCATGGCTGAACTGAAAATTACTGCTGCGAATTTTGAAAATGAGATACTGCATTCCGACAAGCCCGTCCTGCTGGATTTCTATGCGGACTGGTGCGGACCGTGCAAAATGCTCTCTCCCGTACTGCATGAGCTTGCCGAAGAAAAAAGCGGTACGCTCAAGGTGGGCAAGGTCAACGTGGACGAGCAGATGGAGCTGGCAATGCGTTTTCAAGTATCCAGCATCCCGATGCTGGTCGTATTCAAGGATGGAAAGGACATTACCAAATCGGTCGGCTATCGGCCTAAGTCGGAGATTGCCGCAATGGTGGAGGGCGCAAGATGAAAGTTGTGATCGTAGGCGGTGTGGCGGGCGGTGCTTCTGCCGCTGCCCGCATCCGCCGTTTGGATGAACACGCGCAGATCATCATGATCGAGCGCAGCGGCTATGTGTCCTATGCCAACTGCGGTCTGCCGTATTATGTGGGCGGTGTGATCAAGGAGCAAGAAGAACTGACACTGCAAACTCCGGAGAGCTTCTGGGACCGCTTTCGCATTGATGTGCGGGTACGGCAGGAAGTAACTGCGATCAATCCCACAGAGAAAACCGTCACCGTTCACGCATTGGATAGTGGAAAGGTCTACACGGAAACCTATGACAAACTGCTCCTCGCACCCGGCGCAAAGCCGACGGTTCCTGCGCTTTCCGGCGTCAGCAGTGAGCGTGTTTTCACGCTGCGCACCGTGGAGGATACCCTCCGCATTAGGCACTTTGTAGAGGATCAGAAGCCGAAAACCGCTGTTTTGGCTGGCGGCGGCTTTATCGGTCTGGAAATGGCGGAGAACCTTGTGGAGATGGGCGTTTCCGTCACCATCGCCCAACGTCCAAAGCAGCTATTAGCGCCGCTGGATACGGATATGGCGAGCTTTGTCCATGCGGAAATGCGCAGACACGGCGTGACTCTGCGGTTGGGGGAAACCGTCACCGGATTTCGACAGGACGGAGATTCCGTGCTGACCCTGTTGGAGGGTAGTGAGCCGCTGCATTCGGATATGGTTTTGCTGGCCATCGGCGTCACGCCGGACACCCATCTGGCAAAAGAGGCCGGACTTGAGCTGGGTATTCGTGGCAGCATCGCTGTCAACGAGCGGATGGAAACCTCCGTGCCGGACATCTATGCTGTGGGCGATGCCGTAGAGGTCACCCATTTTGTAACCGGGCAGAAAGCGTTGATTTCGCTGGCGGGACCCGCCAACAAGCAGGGACGCATTGCCGCTGACAATATCTGCGGCGGCAACAGCCACTTTACCGGCTCTCAGGGTTCGTCTGTTCTGAAACTGTTTGGCTTGACAGCGGCCTCCACGGGTATCAATGAAAAGGCAGCGCAGGCAGCAGGAATCGCTTACGACAAAGTCGTACTTTTCCCAGCATCCCACGCTGCCTATTATCCCGGCGCACGGTCAATGGCAATGAAGGTACTGTATGAAAAAGAAAGCCTGCGGTTGCTCGGTGCGCAGATCGTTGGCGGCGACGGTGTGGACAAGCGTATTGATGTACTGGCAACGGCCATTCGCGCAAAAATGACAGCTTTGGAACTGACGGAACTTGACCTTTCCTATGCGCCGCCCTATTCCTCTGCCAAGGATCCGGTCAATATGGCCGGTTTTATGATCGAGGATTTGGAGAGCGGGAAAGTGCAGCAGTTCCATTGGAATGATGTTGAGGGCTTGCCCTGCGATGGCAGTGCGACGCTGCTGGACGTCCGTACGGAAGGCGAATATCGGCGTGGGCACTTGAATGGATTCCGCAATATTCACTGGACGATCTGCGGGAGCACTTGGACGAGTTAGAGCGGGACAAGCCTATCTATGTGAATTGCCAGACTGGGCTTCGCAGTTATCTGGCCTGTCGGCTTTTGACGCAGTATGGTTTCAGCTGTTCCCATCTCTCCGGCGGATACAGTTTTTATCAGGTTGTAACACAAGAGCAGCAGACAGCGCGGAGCGCCTATCCCTGCGGAATGGAGAAACTATGAGTGAAAATTTATTTGGCTTGACGGTTGCGGCAGATAAAGGCTTAGATGATCTGCAGTGCCAGCGCCTTTTAAGCGAAAATCGCAGGTATCAGGAAGTCATGCTGCAATACCGATGTGCGCTGAAAGCACTGGAAAGCAGGTTGGAAATTCTAAACGAAGAGTTTTCATTGCAGCATGATCGCAATCCGATAGAAGTATGAAAAGTCGCTTGAAGTCGCCGTCCAGCATTATGAATAAGATGCAGAAGCGCGGACTTTCTCTGGATTTTCCGACCATGCAGGCAAATATCATGGATATTGCCGGTGTGCGGGTGATCTGCTCTTTCGAGGAGGATGTGTTCTTTTTGGCAAAGTGCTTAAAAGATCAGTCTGACATTGAAATCATCACGGAGAAAGATTATATTTCACACCCTAAGCCAAATGGCTATCGCAGTCTGCACCTGACGATCCGGCTGCCGGTATTCTTTGCGGAAAAAGAGATCCATGTGCCAGTGGAGATACAACTCCGTACAATCGCTATGGACTTCTGGGCAAGCCTTGAGCATACCATCCGTTACAAGAAAAACTTGCCGATAAATGCTGAAGTCGAAACTGAATTGAAAGAGTGCGCCGATTCCAGCAGAGAGTGGGATGGTAAAATGGAGCATCTACTGCACATCCTAACTTAATATGCACTGAATAAAAGAAAAAGCCTTATATTTCAATCCATAGAGGCCAATCTGTTGTATAATCGGAGCAAGAGAACTGGCAAAAATCCAGCAAAAACCTTGTACATGGAGGGCAGCTATGTATCGTTACAGCAATGGCCAGATCAGCTTGGCGGATTAATCGAGTATCTAATGCAGCAGGAGACCATCCTCCGGAAATGTAATGCAGTGCTGGATCTATCGTCCGTGTATGAGAAAATGGTGCAGTTGTGCAGCAAAGAAGATAGTCGTCCGCCCCTCGCCCCAGCGTTCATCGTAAAGTACCTGCTGGTGAGTTTCCTGTACAGCAAACCATTGAACCGGCAGATCGGGCAGCGCACCCCTTCACCTCAAAGCTAACGAAGCTAATGAACTGCACGCTGCCACCAGCCTTCAGTACCTCCATCACAACTGCGACGTGGACGTTCAGTGCCGCCTCCCTGTCCTTTCTTCGTCAGGCCAGGCTTTTTTCGCAATAGTGGCGACGAATTCGTTCTTGCTGTTTTTCGTTTGAAAAGAGCCTTATGACCTGGGCGCTCTCCGGTCGTGGGTAGCGTAGTAGGCTCGCTTATTTTCGTACATGCAATAGTCGGCCTTGTCCAGCAGCGTTTGCATGATGCAGCCTTCATAATCGGCGGAGATCGCCCAACCGTAGGCGTAGCTGAGAGGAAGCTGATTGCCGTCACGGTTTGCAGCGTCGGCTTCCCTGCGCAGACTGTCCAGTATGCCCTCCACCTCCTGCCGGTCCGTATGGTAAATGACCGCCATAAATTCGTCGCCGCCGTATCTGCCCACGAAATGCTTTTCCGGGATCACCCGGCGTAAAAGCCGGGCAAAGCTCAGGATCAGTTGGTCACCCGCCGAATGACCCCTCGTATCGTTGACGGTTTTCAGATTGTTCAGGTCAAATATGACGCAGGCCGTAGGCTCCCGGAGAATTTCCCTGTTGTTGAGAAGCTCCTCGCAGGAGCCTTTGTTGGGCAGGCCGGTATGGATGTCGATGTATGCCTTCTGCTCCAGCAGTTGGTTTTTCCGGGCCATTTTCAGTGCCATGGCGGTCTGGAGCATGATCAGGATCACCAGGCACAGCATATCCAGTGCCGAGAGGATCTCAATAGTGCGGATCTTCATGGCGATCTTTTCTGAATAGTGTTCCGCGGCAGACACCGTTTCGTCCGCCATTTCAAAATAGGTCTCGCTCATGGCAACGATTTGGGTGTTCTCATATCCACGCTGTCTGGCCGCCGCGACCTCCGCCTTGAGCCGCTCCCAGTAGGCACTCTGGATGTCCAGCCTTTCCTGATAGGCCGCGTCCTTGAGCTTTACCAATTCGTAGTGCCCATCCCCGGATGTCAGATCGCTTAAAATATCGTCTAAATACGCGATCAACTCATCGTTTCGGGTGCCTGTGATCTCCAGCTTTACCGCCCGCTGCGTGTCTCCGCGCACCAGCCCGGCATAATTGATGACGCGGGCCGTGCCCTTCAGGTTGCCGATCTCGACCATCATCAGAGCGACAAGGATCACCAAAATCAGCACAAGGCAGCTTTGCAGGATGCTGATGAGATTTTTGCGATCTATTTTTACATTTCCTTTTATCATAACGACCTCGATCACGGAACGACCATGATATTCTTTATTGCGAATCAGTCTTGATGAATACTTTACTCTGTAACGCACATCATGTCAATAACAATGGAAATTTTTCTACTGTCTCCCAAGAATGATCGGCATGAATAAAATGAAAAGCACGCACTTTATTGCTTGTTTCGGTTGGATGGCTTAGGCTTGTCAGGGATCGCCTCATCCGCCTTGGATGGGCGACCCCTGCGAGCCCCAACCAATTTCTCCGCTTTCTGGTTTTCAGGCATAGTCTTTTCTGCTTTCGGCGGACTGCCACGGCACAGCTTTTTCGGCTTCTATAATTGTAAGGAACATGGCTTTTCGCTGAATGGAAAGCGAAGCTGACCCGGGCTGGGGCGGTCTGTATGAAAGCAATATTTTTTTTGAAATAATCTTGACAAAATTTATCAAGATTGATATGATAGTATTAACAAGCAAGCGAAAAGAGGATGTGGAGCATGATCATCACCAAAGAGACGGACTACGCGCTGCGCATTTTGCGGGTGCTGCTGGACGGGGAGAAGCATTCGGTGGCCGAGATGTCGGAAACGGAATTGATCCCCAATCAGTTTGCCTACCAGATTCTGCGCAAGCTCTCCGCCGGCAATTTGGTGCGGGTGAGCCGCGGCGCTCTCGGCGGCTGCGAGCTGTCCTGCGATCTGGACGCGACCTCCCTCTACGATCTCATGGGGGTCGTGGGGGAGCGGGGCATCCTGTGCGCCTGCATGGAGCCGGGATATGAATGCCGCTGGCAGGACAAGCATGGGCGGTGCACCATCCACTGTCAGCTGGCGGCCTTGCAGCAAAAGCAGGACGAGGCGTTCCGTGCCGTGAGCCTGCGCAGGCTGCTGACCGGCGGATCCGATTCCCAAGATACAAGCAAGCTGTAAAATTTTAAAAGGAGGTACCCGTATGCTGTTTCAAACCACGTCGGCGCACGAAGAGCTGCGCGCGAAGATCCGGAGTTTTGCGGAGGAGGAGATCAAGCCACTCGCATTTTTAATGGATCAGAACAATGAGTTTCCCGAGGAGGCTGTCAAGAAGCTGGGTAAGCTGGGCTGGATGGGCATTCCCTACCCCAAGGAGTACGGCGGTGCCGGTCTTGATGCTCTGAGCTACGCCATCGCGGTGGAGGAGCTGGCCCGTGTGGACGGCGGCACGGGCGTAATCCTCTCCGCCCACGTCTCCCTCGGCTCATGGCCCATTTTCGCCTATGGCACCGAGGAGCAGAAGAAGAAATATCTGGTTCCGCTGGCCAAGGGCGAGAAGATCGGCGCCTTCGGCCTTACGGAGACCAACGCCGGATCCGACGCCGGCGGCACGGAGACCACGGCGCTGGATAAGGGGGACTACTACCTCCTCAACGGCGGCAAGATCTTCATTACCAACGCCCCTAAGGCGGACACCTATGTGGTTTTCGCCGTCACCACGCCGGACATCGGCACCCGGGGCATCTCCGCTTTCATCGTGGAGAAGGGCTGGAAGGCTTTGAGTTCGGCGACCACTATGACAAGATGGGTATTCGCTCCTCCTCCACGGCGGAGCTGATCTTCAACAACGTGAAGGTTCCCAAGGAAAACCTATTGGGCAAGGAGGGCGAGGGCTTCAAGATTGCCATGTCCACGCTGGACGGCGGACGCATCGGCATCGCCGCGCAGGCGCTGGGCATCGCCCAGGGCGCGTTTGAGCACGCGTTGAGCTATTCCAAGGAGCGCGTCCAGTTCGGCAAGCCCATCGCGGCCCAGCAGAGCATCGCCTTCAAGCTGGCAGATATGGCAACCAAGCTGCGCTGCGCCCGGTTCCTCATCTACTCCGCGGCGGAGCTGAAGGAGCAGCACGCGCCTTACGGCATGGAGTCCGCCATGGCGAAGATGTACGCCTCGGACATCGCGCTGGAGGTCACCAACGATGCCTTGCAGATCCACGGCGGCAGCGGCTACCTCAAGGGCATGGAGGTGGAACGGGCCTACCGCGACGCAAGATCACCACCCTCTACGAGGGCACTAACGAGATCCAGCGGGTGGTCATCGCCTCTCATCTGTTGGGCAGGCTGGGCAAGAGCTCCGGCGGCGAGAGCCGTTCGGCGGCCAAGAAACCCGCGCCCATCACCGGCATTCGCAAAAAGACCATCTTCCGGGAGGGGGATGCTGCCCAGCAGGTGGCCGACCTTGTGGCGGCGCTGAAGAAGGATGGTCACGACTTCTCCGTGGGCATCCCTATGGATACGCCCATCCCGCAGGCGGAGCGGGTGTCTCCGCGGGCAAGGGCATCGGGGAGAAAAAGAACATGAAACTGGTAGAGTCGCTGGCCAAGGCCGCCGGCGCGGCCATCGGTTCTTCCCGCCCTGTGGCGGAGACTCTCAAATATCTGCCGCTGAACCGCTATGTGGGTATGTCCGGTCAGAAGTTCACCGGCAATCTGTACATCGCCTGCGGCATCTCCGGCGCATCCCAGCACCTTAAGGGCATCAAGGACGCCTCCACCATCGTGGCCATCAATAAGAACGGTAACGCGCCTATCTTCAAGAACTGCGACTACGGCATCGTGGGCGATGTGGAGGAGATCCTGCCCCTGCTCACTGCCGCGCTGGATAGCGGCGAAAAGCTGCCCGCGCCGCCCATGGTAAAGATGAAGCGGCCCACGCCGCCGAAGCCCGCCCCCATCGGCGACCGCTACGTCTGCAGCGGCTGCGGCTACGAGTATGTGCCGGAGTTGGGCGACGAGGACGGCGAGATCGCGCCCGGTACGCTCTTTGAGCAGCTTCCCGCCGAGTGGGTGTGTCCCGAGTGCGCGGAGACGAAGGATCAATTTGTAAAGGCTTGAGGCCGTGAAGGAGGCAAGATAAGATGTATTGCGTGCGTAAAGTAACGAACGACCTCTACTGGGTGGGCGCCAACGACCATCGCCTGGCCCTGTTTGAAAACTGCTTTCCCATTCCCCGGGGCGTAAGCTACAACGCCTACTGCCTGCTGGATGAAAAGACGGTGCTCTTTGACACGGTGGACTGGTCTGCCTGCCGCCAGCTTTTGGAAAATCTGGCGTATGTGCTGGATGGCCGCGAGCTGGACTACCTGCTGGTCAACCATCTGGAGCCGGATCACGCCGCCTGCATCGAGGAGATCCTGCTGCGCCATCCCAAGGTGAAATTGATCTCCAACGAGAAGGCATTCATGCTCATGCGGCAGTTCGGCTTCCATGTGGACGGACATGAGTGCATCGAGGTGAAGGAGGGCGACACCTTCTCCTTCGGCAAACACACCGTCACCTTTGTGGGCGCGCCTATGGTTCACTGGCCGGAGGCATGGTGACCCTCGACGTCACCGACGGCGTCCTCTTTTCCGCCGACGCCTTCGGCACCTTCGGAGCGCTGGACGGCAAGCTGTTCGCCGACGAGGTGGACTTCGAGCGGGACTGGCTGGACGACGCCCGTCGCTACCTTACCAACATCGTGGGCAAGTACGGCCCCCACATCCAGCTCCTGCTGAAAAAGGCCGGCGGCGTTTTGGATCAGATCAAGTACATCTGCCCGCTCCACGGCCCGTGTGGCGCAAGGATCTGGGCTGGTTCATTGAAAAGTACGACACATGGAGCCGCTATGCCCCTGAGACCCAGGGCGTGCTCATCGTCTACGCCTCTATGTACGGCAACACGGAGAACGCGGCGCAGGCGCTGGCGACGTCGCTCTGCGATAAGGGCATGAGCAAGGTGGCGATGTACGATGTGTCCTCCACTCATGTCTCCCAGCTGATCTCCGAGGCGTTTAAGTACAGTCACATTGTCCTGGCCTCTGTGACCTACAACCTCGGCATCTACCCTGCCATGCATGACTTCCTCATGGATATGAAGGCACTGAATCTGCAAAACCGCACCTTTGCCATCATTGAAAACGGCTCATGGGCGGTGAAGTCCGGTGACCTCATGCAGAAATTCGTCAACAATGAGCTTAAGAACATGACGGTGCTCAACGAGCGGCTCAGCCTCGCCTCGTCCATGGGCACGGACAAGCGCACTGAGCTGGAAGCACTGGCGGACGCATTCTGGAATCTATGAAGTAACTGGCAGGAAAGCCAAAACCAAGACAACAGACAACAAACGGCCCTGCCGCGTCGGCTGCAGAAAAACCGGCTTTCAAAAACAGAGCGGGCAAGCGTGATACTGCGCTTGCCCGCTCTTTGCCCAAAAGGACATGAGAAGTGACCGGAGAAGATGAGAGGATCGAAATGGAGATCAGAAAACGAAACGGGGAGTCTGTTCCCTTTCAACAGGAGAAAATTTTCAACGCCATGAAAAAGGCGTTTGACGGACAGGGCAAGGAGATCGGGAGCAGAGAGATGGATGAGATCCTCGCCACCGTTCTCAACAATCTCTCCGTCACAGTGCCGCTCACCGTAGAACGTGTGCAGGACGAGGTGGAGCGAACGCTCATGGAGCGCGGACACTATGAGGTGGCCAAGGCGTACATCCTCTACCGCGAAAAGCGGTCTGCGCTGCGCCGTGTCCGGCATACCATCGCGCGGACGGTGGGGGATGACTCGCTTGACGAGGTGCTGCGCCGCATCCAGATGGATTTTACCGAGGAAGTCTACTCCCTCGCGGCGCTTCAAATGAAGTTTGAGAGTTTCTGTCGCCCGGGCATGACGGAGGATGAGCGGGCTGAGGCACTGACCAAGGCGGCGGTAGAGCTGACTACGGCAGAGGCACCCAAGTGGGAGTTCATCGCGGCGCGGCTTCTGAACCACTCCTTTCGCTGTCGCAACGCACAGGAATGGGAGGGGCGCGGCGTCTGCGACCTCTATGGCAAGCTTCGCTATCTGACGGATAAGGGACTCTACGGTGACTATATCCTTGCCCACTATACCCACGAGGAGATTGCCATGGCGGAGGACTTTCTCTGCCGGAACGGGACGAGCTGTTCACCTACTCCGGCCTTGACCTGCTGCTCAAACGCTATGTGATCCAGTCACGCAGCCGCGTGCCGCTGGAAACACCGCAGGAGATGTTTTTGGGTATCGCGCTGCATCTTGCTATGAACGAAGGCTCTGACCGCATGGGGTGGGTAAAACGCTTTTACGATATGCTCAGCCGTATGGAGGTCACGATGGCGACACCTACCATGTCCAACGCACGAAAGCCCTACCATCAGCTTTCAAGCTGCTTTGTGGACACTGTGCCGGACAGTCTGGACGGCATCTACCGCTCGCTGGACAACTTCGCAAAGGTCTCTAAATTCGGCGGTGGAATGGGGATGTACTTCGGTAAGGTGCGCGCTGCAGGCAGCACCATCCGCGGCTTTCAAGGGGCGGCGGGCGGTGTTATCCGCTGGATCCGGCTGGTCAACGACACCGCCGTGGCGGTGGATCAGTTGGGGATGCGGCAGGGCGCTGTGGCGGTTTACTTAGACGCATGGCACCGGGATCTGCCGGAATTCCTTCAACTGCGCACCAACAACGGCGACGACCGCATGAAGGCACATGATGTGTTTCCCGCCGTGTGCTATCCGGATCTCTTCTGGCGACTGGCGGAGGAGAACATAGACGCGCCGTGGCATCTCATGTGTCCGCATGAGATCCTCACGGTCAAGGGCTACGCACTGGAGGATTACTGGGGTACAGAATGGGAGAAGCGGTATCTGGACTGCGTCAATGACCCGCGCATCGAAAAGCGCAGCGTCACCGTCAAGGACATCGTGCGGCTGGTGCTTCGCTCGGCAGTGGAGACCGGCACGCCCTTCGCTTTCAATCGAGACAGTGTAAATCATATGAACCAAACGGCCACACGGGAATGATCTATTGCTCCAATCTCTGTACGGAGATCGCGCAGAACATGGCACCCATCGAGCACATCAGCACTGAGGTGCATACGGAGAACGGCGACACAATAGTGGTGACGGCCACACGCCCAGGTGAGTTTGTGGTCTGCAATCTGGCGATCTGTCTCTCGGTAATCTGCCGGTGGAGGACGAGGCCTATATGGAACGCACGGTGGAAACGGCCATCCGCGCACTGGATAATGTGATCGAACCTCAACTTCCTACCCGTTGGAAATTACGCCGGCGGCTTAACCAATCAGAAAGTACCCGCAGCAATCG
>ENA-OQHY01000916-OQHY01000916.1-human-gut-metagenome-genome-assembly--contig:-NODE-916-length-14485-cov-3.230464_pt1 | contig 14485 bp, 18 predicted proteins | sample MGYA00242570_ERZ504733 | MGnify/ENA primary metagenome ERZ504733 (study PRJEB26092, sample SAMD00036219) | human gut metagenome | host: Homo sapiens | study: EMG produced TPA metagenomics assembly of...
CAGACCGAGAAGGCCGGCTTCACGAACGGCGAAGTCGCGGCTGGAGGCCGGGGCACCCTGGCGGTTTGACAGCTTCACGCAGGACGACTACCGCACGCTGTATGAGGATCTGCGCACCAGCGTCTGAAGGTGGATGCCTACTCGGATCTGGATACGCTGCCGGAAACCCCGAACGTCACGGTGGACCGCCTGCTGTAACCCCCCACTTGGCCCCTCTGTGAGAGGCTCCGCCCTGCGGGGCACCTCCCTCGCCGAGAGAGGCAGGAGACTGCGCTTGTTTATGCTTTGTAATGTTTTTACGCCGTTTTGTCATTTGAATTAACAGCGCAAATGCGGTATACTGAAAGCAAAGCGGCAGGGAACCGCCCTGCTGCGCAACTGAAAACAACCTAAGGAGATCAAAACCATGAAAAAGTTTCTCGCTTTTGTAATGGCTGCCAGCATGGCGCTCTCTCTGGCTGCCTGCGGCGGTTCTTCCGCCAGCACCGCCACGAGCACCACGACGGAGGCTACCTCTGAGGCTGCCGCTTCCACCTCCGGCAGCAAGACCGATGTCGCCTTTGTTACCGACGTCGGCAACATCGATGACCAGTCCTTCAACCAGTACACCTGGCAGGGCGTGCAGGATTTCTGCTCTGCAAACAGCCTGAACGCTAACTACTACCGTCCCACCGAGGACTCCGACGCCGCCCGTCTGGAGCAGATGGACAACGCTGTCAACGACGGTGCTAAGTCATCGTCGTCGCTGGCTACCTGTTCGGCAATGCCATCGCCGAGGCTCAGGAGAAGTACCCTGACGTGCAGTTCCTGGCTCTGGACGTTTCCGCCGGCGACCTGGGCGACAAGCTCCCACCGCCAACACCGCTCTGATCACCTATAAAGAGGAGCAGGCCGGCTACCTGGCCGGTTATGCCGCTGTCTATGACGGCTACAAGGAGCTGGGCTTCCTGGGCGGCATGGCTGTCCCCGCAGTTATCCGCTACGGCTACGGCTTCGTGCAGGGCGCTGACGCCGCTGCCAAGGAGATCGGCGCTACGGATGTCAACATCAAGTCTGGTACTCCGGCGGCTTTGCAGCTACCGATGAGGTCAAGAACAAGATGGACGGCTGGTACTCCGAGGGTACCGAGGTCGTCTTTGCTTGCGGCGGTCCCGTCTGCACGAGCTGCGACGCTGCTGCTAAGGCCAACGGCGGCAAGATGATCGGCGTTGACGTTGACCAGTCCGGCCAGTTCGACACGGTCATCACCTCCGCTACGAAGGGTCTGGCCGAGTCCGTGAACGAGGCTCTGACCGATGCCATGAACAACGGCTGGAAGTTCAGCGAGACCTACTCCGGCAAGGAGACCAAGCTCGGCGCTGCCGAGAACTGCGTCGGTCTGCCGATGAGCACCTCCAAGTTCACCAAGTTCACCCAGGAGCAGTACGATTCCATGTACGCCTCCATCGTGGACGGCACCCTGGCCATCGACGACAGCTATGACGCCGATGTCAAGCCCGCGGTCACCACCATCACGGTTGACTACCAGAGCTGATAAACCCTTAAAAGTATGACTTTTAACCGCCCTGCGCACCCCGCGCAGGGCGGTTTTTGTTCTGTTTCGCCAAATTTTGGCTACTTTTTGTGCAGATTCTATTGTACATGGCGCAATTTTTCTGTATAATATAATGTAAGAATTTGTGTACAAGCCCGTACACATTGAAAGGGGAGTGCAACGATTGGCAGATAATTATGTCATCGAAATGCTGCACATTACCAAGGAGTTCCCCGGCATCAAAGCCAACGACGACATCACCCTGCAGCTGCGCAAGGGTGAGATCCACGCCCTGCTGGGCGAAAACGGCGCCGGTAAATCCACCTTGATGAGTGTGCTGTTCGGTCTGTATCAGCCGGAGCAGGGTACGATACGGAAAAACGGACAGGAGGTCAAGATCAACAACCCGAACGATGCCAACGCACTGGGCATCGGCATGGTGCACCAGCATTTCAGCTGGTGGAATGCTTCAGCGTGCTGGACAACATCATTCTGGGCGTGGAACCCAACAAGATGGGCTTTTTGCAGAAGGCCGAGGCACGCAAAAAGGTGATGGCGCTGAGCGAAAAGTACGGCCTGCGGGTGGACCCGGACGCCTGGTCAGCGATATCTCGGTGGGTATGCAGCAGCGCGTAGAGATTTTGAAGATGCTGTACCGCGACAACGAGATCCTGATCTTTGACGAACCCACCGCTGTGCTGACCCCGCAGGAGATCGACGAACTGATGGAGATCATGCGCGGGTTCAAGAAGGAGGGCAAGTCCATCCTGTTCATCACCCATAAGCTCAACGAGATCATGGCTGTGGCCGACCGCTGCACCGTGCTGCGCAAGGGCAAATATATGGGCACGGTGGATATCAAGGACACCACCAAGGAAGAGCTTTCCCGCCGCATGGTGGGCCGTGACGTGCAGCTGCAGGTGGAAAAGCAGCCCGCGCACCCCGGCGAAACTGTGCTGGACGTGGAAAACGTTACCATCCACAATGACCAGCGCAAGAAGGATGTGGTAAAAGATGTGTCCTTCAAGGTGCACGCAGGCGAGATCGTCTGTCTGGCGGGCATTGAGGCAACGGCCAGACCGAGTTCATCTACGGCCTGACCGGCCTGAGCAAGCTGTCTAGCGGCAAGCTTACGCTGGACGGCAAGGATATCACCCACGAGAGCATCCGCCAGCGCTCCAAGGACGGCATGGGTCACATCCCGGAGGACCGCCACAAGCACGGTCTTGTGCTGGATTTCAGTCTGGAAAACAACATCGTGCTGCAGCGCTACTGGCAGCCGGAGTTCCAGAAGGGCGGCTTTATCCGTGCCGATAAGGTGCGCGAGTACTCTGACAGACTGATCGAGCAGTACGATGTGCGCAGCGGTCAGGGCAGTCTGACCACCGTGCGTAGTATGTCCGGCGGCAACCAGCAGAAGGCCATCATTGCCCGCGAGATCGACCGCGACCCCAAGCTGCTGGTGGCAGTGCAGCTACCCGTGGTCTGGACGTGGGTGCCATTGAGTACATCCACCGCCAGATCGTGGCCGAGCGCGATAAGGGCAAGGCCGTGCTGCTGGTCAGCCTTGAACTGGACGAGGTGATGAACCTTTCTGACCGCATCCTTGTAATGTACGAGGGCGAGATCGTGGGCGAGTTTGACCCAAGGCCACCACCGTGCAGGAGCTGGGTCTGTATATGGCAGGTGCCGCAAGCAGGGAAAGGAGGAGCAGTAACACATGAATAAGAAAAAACTTTCCCGCAGTGGCAGCCTGCAAAGCTCTGTTACCAGCGTGCTGGCTGCACTGCTGTGCATCCTGATTGGTTTGCTGGTGGGCTTTCTGGTGCTGGTAGCCATCAACCCCGCACACGCATGGGGCGATGGCTTTGTGCGCATCATCAAGGGCGGTTTCCACGATGCCCCCTACGGCGTGGGCAAGGAGCTTGCCAATGCCGCACCCCTGATCATGACCGGTCTGTCCGTGGCCTTTGCCTTCAAGACCGGCCTGTTCAACATCGGTGCAGCCGGTCAGTATACGCTGGGCGCTTACGGTGCGCTGTACTGCGCCATCATGCTCAAGCTGCCTTGGTTCGTCTGTCTGCTGGCAGCAGCCGTGCTGGGCGGCCTGTGGGGCGCGATCCCCGGTTTCTTCAAGGCCTACTTCAACATCAACGAGGTCATTACCTCCATTATGTTCAACTGGATCGGCCTGTATCTGGTGAATGAGCTCATCTACCAGAACGGCACCGGCCCCATGTACGACGTGCGCAACACCCGTACTTTGAACCTGAGCAAAAACGCCGATTTTGCCCAGTCCCTGATCCCGGACTTCGGCCTGAACAAGCTGTTCCAGACCAATAGCACCACCATTGCCATCTTCTTGGCGGCAGCGGTGGCTGTGCTGATCTGGGTGGTGCTGAACAAGACCACCTTCGGCTACGAGCTCAAGGCCGTTGGCCTGAACAAGAACGCCGCCCGTTACGCCGGTATCAACGAGAAGAAGAACATCATCCTCTCCATGGCCATTGCCGGTGCGCTGGCGGGCTTCGGCGCAGGCCTGTTCTATCTGTCCAACGTGTCCCAGTGGAACCCGCTGAACTCCACCAGCCTGCCGGGCATGGGCTTCAACGGTATCTCGGTGGCACTGCTGGCAAGCTCCAACCCCATCGGTACCGTGTTCTCCGCGCTGTTCATCTCCCACATCTCGGTCGGCGGCTCCTTCCTGTCCACCAAGTTTTACCCCACTGAGATCTCGGATCTGATCAGCGGCATCATCATCTATCTGTGCGCATTCTCCATGCTGTTCCGCGGCAAGATCCAGAGCCTGCTGTTCCGGAATGCCGAAAAGACCAATGTGAACGCAGAGCCTGCGCCTGCCGCAGAAAAGACCAAAAAGGAGGGCAAGTAATATGCTGCTTCTGATCAAATATACCCTGCTGTACGGTATCGTGCTGATGCTGGTGGCACTGGGCGGTATGTTCAGCGAACATTCCGGCATCATCAACATTGCGCTGGAGGGCATCATGGTCATCGGCGGCGTGGCCGGTGTGCTTACCCTGACCATGCTGCCTGCAAGCCTGTCGCCCTTCCTTGTGGTGCTGATCTCCGTTCTGGTGGCAGCGCTGGCGGGCGTGATCTACAGCCTGCTGTTGGCCTTTGCTCCATCAACCTGAAGGCGGACCAGACCATCGGCGGCACGGCACTGAACCTGTTGGCCACCGCCATTGCCGTGGTCATCTCCAAGTACTTCAGCGAGAGCGGCAGCGCCAAGCTGAACTATTCCAACAAGCCCTTCCTGTTCAGCATCGGCGGGCTGGAACTCAGCGTGTTCGTGCCGTTGGGGCTGATTTTGCTGGTGGTCAGCTACATCGTGCTGTATAAGACCCGCTTTGGCCTGCGTCTGCGTGCCTGCGGCGAGCACCCGCAGGCTGCGGACTCGGTGGGCATCAACGTTTACAAGATGCGTTACGCCGGTGTGATCCTGTCCGGTGCGCTGGGCGCCGTCGGCGGTCTGGCCTATATTGTGCCCCCGGTGCAGACCTGGAACTTTGAAGTCGGCGTGGCCGGTGCAGGCTTTCTGGCACTGGCAGTTATGATTTTTGGCCAGTGGAAGCCTTTCCACATCTTTGGCGCGGCCATGTTCTTTGCCGTGTTCAAGAGCCTTGCCAACATTGCAGACTCTACCTTCCTTGCGCAGCTGCACTGGTCCAGCAACATCTATAATATGATGCCCTTTGTGGCCTCCATGGTCATTCTGGCCTTCACCTCCAAGAACAGCATGGCACCCAAGGCCGAGGGTATCCCCTACGATAAGGCTCCCGCTAAGCGTATTCGCTAAAAATCCGTAAAACGAAGGCATCCGCAGCCATCCATGTGCTGCGGATGCCTTTTTTGTACGGGGCAGGGCATATTTTGTCCATATATTTGCCGGCAGAAAATGGCATTTGCTGCTTGTAAAATACAACAAGATGTGCTATCATTATAAAACGAATGTGTATCTATAGGAACCCGGTGTACATTTCTTGCACTGCGGAAAACAAGAAAGGTGAGTTTCGCTATTATGGACGAAAAAGCAACTATGGGACAGTCGCTCCGGAACATGGAGGACGAAGAGACCATTGATCTGATGGAACTGGCCCGCCTGCTGTGGGCGCATGCCGTGCAGATCGTGGCAGCAGCTGTTGCGGCAGCGCTGATCTGCCTGCTGGTGTGCGTGTTTGCGCTTACACCCAAGTACCAGGCATCTATCAACATGATCGTGAATACCCGTCAGGACACGACCACCACCTTCACCAGTGATAACTTCAACTCGGCTAAGAACCTGATCAGCACCTATGCGGTCATCATCAAGGGCAACACCGTGCTGAACGAGGTCATTGATGAACTGAATCTGGACATGACCTACGCCGAGCTGTACGATATGGTGGATGTTGCCGATGTGGACGCTACCCAGATCATGAAGATCACGGTCACCGATACCGATGCAGAGCGCGCAGGCGAGATCGCCCAGACCATTGCCGACATCGTGCCCGATGTGCTGGTGGAAAAGGTGGAAGCCGGTTCCTGCAAGGCGGTGAGCGATGTGTCTATCAACCCCAATAAGGTGTTCCCCCAGACTACGAAGTACGTTGTGCTGGCAGGTCTGCTGGGCGCTGTGCTGGTGTGCGGCGTGCTGGTGCTGGCACATCTGCTGCATGACACCGTTGTGGATGACGAAGATGTTCAGAAGAAGCTCGGCCTGCCCGTGCTGGGCCTGATCCCGGAGGTGTAAGACGATGTGGAATCTGTTTAACAAAAAGAACAAAACTGACGACGAGCACCGCACCCTGCAGCTGATCACCGATAAAAAGATGCCCTTTGGCTATGTGGAAGCTACAAGTCTCTGCGCACCAATCTGGACTTTATGGCAGGTTCCATGGACGTGCACACGCTGGTCATCACCAGTACCGTGCCGGAGGAATCCAAGAGCAATGTGGCGGTCAATCTGGCGATGACGATGGCCGAAAGCGGCAAAAAGGTGGCTCTGGTGGACTGCGACCTGCGCAAGCCGGTGCTGCACCGCTATCTGAAGGCCGGTCACAACGTAAAGGGCGTTTCCAACGTGCTGTCCAACCAGTGCACGCTGGACGAGGCGTTGCAGGAACTGAAGGAAATGAATCTGACCTTCCTGCCCGCCGGTACCCCGCCGCCGAACCCCTCTGAGATGCTGAGCCAGCCGCAGATGCAGGCCATGGTGGATGCCCTGCGGGAAAAGTTCGATTTTGTCATCCTTGATGCACCCCCGGTGTCCGTGGTCACCGATGCAGCCGTCATCGGCCGCTATGTGGACGGCGCAATGTTCGTTGTGCGCTCGGACTACGCCCCCGCCGATGCGGTGCGCGGCGCAGTGAAAAAGCTGCAGGATGCCGGTGTCCGGGTGCTGGGCAGCGTGCTGACCCGCTACGACATGAAGAAGGCACTCAAGGGCTCCAGCTACGCATACAGCTATGCTTACAACTACAACTATGCCTACGGCAAGCAGGATGCCACTGCCGGTAAATAATAAGGAAGCACTGCTATGACCGATCTGCATTGTCACATTCTGCCCGGCATGGATGACGGCGCAAAGGATACAGCGGTCTCGCTGGAGCTGCTGCGCAGGGAATACGAGGATGGTGTGCGCAATATTGCGTTCACCAGCCACTTCAACAGCGAGCGTACCACAGTGGAAGCCTTTACGGTAAAGCGGCAGACTGCCTTTGAACAGCTGACCGCAGCGCTGGAGGGGCAGCCCATGCAGTTTGATTTCAAACTGGGGGCGGAGGTGTTCTTCTCGCCCGGCCTGTGCGAGCTGGACACCCGGGCGCTGTGCATGGGGGACACCGCTTATCTGCTGCTGGAATTCCCCACCACCCACAAGCCGCATTTTATCCGGCAGACCCTGTACAATCTGCAGCAGCAGGGCATCGTGCCGCTGATCGCGCATATCGAGCGCTACCCCTATGTGCTGGAGGATCCCACCCTGCTGTACGACTGGGTAGCCGCCGGTGCCTATGCGCAGATCAACGCAGGAGCACTGCTGGAGCCTAAGCTCTGCAAAAAATTGTGTAAGTTCATCCAGTGGGGATTGGTTCACGTCATCTCCACCGACACCCATTCCCCGGACAAGCGCCCGCCCCGCATGGCGCAGGGTGTGCAGCAGCTGGAAAAGCTGCTGGGCAGGGAAGCTGCTGCCCGCATCGTGCGCAACGGCGATGAACTGTTCCACGATCAGGAACTGGACGCTGTGAACCTGCATCAGCCCAAAAAGTTTTTGGGCATGTGGGTCTGATCCTAAAGTAAGGAGAAAACTGCCCGGGCAGAGAATTACTCTGACCGGGCAGCGGATTTTAGTATGAAGAAAAATAAGGTCCTGAAAATCGTGTTGATCGTGCTGGGCGCGCTGGTGGCTCTGCTGGCAGCAGCTGTTCTTGGCGTGCTGTTCTACCTCCACAGTATGGCAGCCGGTATTCCTGAAACCCTGCCGGATGCCCCGGCGGACAGCACACAGGTCACCCTGACGGATGATGAGATCGATAAGCTGCTCAGCGGTGAGATCACGCTGGAGGAACTGGCAGATGAAGCCGCCGCGTCCGGCAGCGGGGAACAGGAGGCATCCGCCAGCGCTCCGCAGCAGGAGACAGGTGCGGTTTCCTCCCCGGCAGGTTCTTCTGCTTCTTCGGGGAGCGCTGCCTCCCGGACGGAGAGCAGCAGTACAGCGTCCTCCAGCAAGCAGGAGACTGCCGGTACAGCCAATTCCGGTACAGAAAAACCGGCGTCCTCCTCCGGCAAACAGGAGGCCGGCTACGAGGCCGAGGTCAAGGCAACTGCTGCGGCAGCTGTACAGCGTCAAGGCACGCGCCGAGGCAGAGCTGAACAGCTGCATTGCCGGAGCAAAGGCAGAGTTCAAATCGCTGCCGGAGTCTCAGCAGACACAGGCGCGCAAGATATCCATCGTGCTGGCCAGAAGCGGCAGACTGTACGCGATGCAGGCGTCCTACGACAGGGAAGTGGAGAGCATCGTCAGCCAGATGCGCGCCATTCTGACCGCCAACGGCCAGAGCACCGCATTGGCAGATCAGGCGATGGCCTCCTATAAGGCACAAAAGAGCGCCATGTACTCCCGGCTGACCGCAAAACTGTACTCCTGACCCGCAAAACGACCACGGACCATCCGCAGCACATTTCCCGGGCACCGACCGTGCTGGAGAAGGGGCTGCGGATGGTTTTGTTTTGCCTTTTTGCTGTAATATGGAGAAAAATGCCAAGGACATGGAGGGATGACTCTGCGGCAGAGACGCTGCCTTTTACGCCGACAGGGGAGGGCGGATTGTACGCGCCAACGGAACAATCCCCCAAAAGGTCGGAAAAGTAGCACTTTTACCTACAAATATACAGGAAATTTGTATAAAGTATAAGATTTCACTCATGCTTTGCTATAATGAAGTGAATTCTTTTCATGTAAATTGACAAAAATCGTGGTTATCCTTATAATAAATAGAGTGTTTCTCGGGTATGGACGATGGTGTTTGTGCAACCGCAAGATGCTATCGTTTTATTATTCGCTTTTCTGTCCGCGTGCCAAGGACAGACGTCCGCTATGTGTGAGGCTGGCGGACTGCGGGAAAGTGTGGCTCGGCCTGAGAGCAAAAACAGTAATTCATTGATAGGATTGGAGTGGCATCAAACGATGGCAAAGTACATCATCAAGCGTGTCGCAATGGGTATCTTCAGTATCTTCATTGTGGCTACGGTTACCTTTTTTGTCATGAACTGGTCCCCGGTGGCCCGTTCGTGGCAGAAAAGTCCATCAGTGCCGCTGCTCAGCAGGCTCTGGCCGAAAAGTATGGCCTGGATAAGCCGCTGGGTGTGCAGTACGTCAACTATATGAAGGGCCTTCTGCACGGCGATCTGGGCCTGAGCCTGCGTCAGCGCGGCCGTACCGTCAACCAGATCATTGCCAGCAAGCTGCCGGTGTCTGCCGTCTGGCAGGTATTGCAGTGTTGGTGGCCTGTGCGTGGGCATCCCGCTGGGCTGCATTTCGGCCTATAACCGTGGTAAGTGGCTGGATAACCTCATTATCGTGTTTGCAACCTGTGGCATCGCGATCCCCAGCTTTATTTCCAGCGTGCTGCTTTTGTACCAGTTTGGTATGAACATGAAGGTGCTGCCCACCGTTGGTCTGAACAGCGCAGCCGCCTATATCATGCCGGTCACCGCACTGGCCATCTATCCCTCGGCTTATATCACCCGTCTGATGCGCTCCAGCCTGCTGGACGTTATGGGTCAGGACTATATGCGCACCGCACGCGCAAAGGGCGTTTCCCAGTTCATGATCCTGTTCAAGCACGCACTGCGCAACGCCATTCTGCCTGTCATCACCTACGTTGGCCCCATGCTGGCCGGCTGATGACCGGTTCCTTCGTGGTGGAAAAGATCTTCTCCGTGCCCGGTCTGGGCCGCGACTTCGTGTCTGCCATCACCAACCGTGACTACACCATGATCATGGGCACCACCATTCTGCTGTCCAGCATGGTCATTATTGCAAACGTGATCGTGGATATCCTGTACAAGATCATCGACCCGCGTATCAAGCTGAAGTAAGAGAGGAGCGATTTTCATGGAAAACATTAAAAAGAATCCGCTCAGCCTGCAGCTCAATGCGGAGGATTTTCTGCCCGCCAGCAATGAGGAAAAGCAGAGTCTGGTGGTCATGCGCGAGAGCGTCAACTTCTGGAAGGACGGTATCCGCGCCTGAAGAAAAACAAGATCGCCATGGTCAGCTTTGTGTTCATCATTGCCATTGCTATCTTTGCCTACATTCTGCCCGCCGTGTGGCCCTACAGCTACTCCGAGCAGGTGAAGGGCAGCAACAATCTGGCACCGTTCGAGTACTCTGCCGCTGAGCAGGCCCGCATCGATGCCGGCGAAAAGGTGTTCCCGCACATTCTGGGCACCGACCGTATGGGCCGTGACTTTGCGGTGCGTATCATGATGGGCACCCGCGTCAGCCTGTCTGTCGGTCTGATCGCCTCTGTGCTGGTGCTGATCATCGGCGCTACCTACGGCGCAGTTTCCGCCTTTGCCGGCGGCTGGGTGGATAATATCATGATGCGTATTACAGATATTCTGTACACCATCCCCGATATTCTGCTGATCATCCTGCTGGGCATGGCCCTGAAGGACCCGCTGGACAAGCTGTCCACACAGCCTGGCTTTAAGTGGATGCAGACGCTGGGCCCCAACATGATCTCCATCTTCATCATCTTTGCTCTGCTGTACTGGGTCGGCATGGCGCGTATCGTCCGCAGCCAGATCCTGATCCTGAAGGAGAGCGAGTATGTTACCGCTGCCCGCGCACTGGGCGCATCCAGCGGCCGTATCATCAAAAGGCATCTGCTTACCAACTGCATTGGTACTCTGATTGTTACCACCACCCTGCAGATCCCGGCCTCCATCTTCACCGAGAGCTACCTGAGCTTCATCGGTCTGGGTGTTGCAGCTCCGCTGCCCTCTCTGGGTTCTCTGGCTACCGATGCTGTTAAGGGCATGAACACCTATCCCCATCTGCTGATCGCCCCCGCACTGATGATCAGCGTGATGATCCTTGTGTTCAACCTGTTCGGCGATGGCCTGCGCGATGCCTTTGACCCGAAGCTGAAGAATTGATGAGGTGAACAGAAATGAGCGAGAAAATTCTTGATATCAAAGATGAGCGCCTTTCTTTCTTCACCCCCGCGGGCGAAGTAAAGGCACTGAACGGCGTTTCCTTTACCATGAATCAGGGCGATGTTCTGGGCGTTGTAGGTGAGTCCGGCTCCGGTAAGTCGGTCACCGCCTACTCCGTTATGGGCCTGACCGCTTACCCCGGTAAGCTGGTGGGCGGTAAGGTGTGGTTCAACGGCCACGAGATCGAGAACATGAAGGAGAAGGACTTCCGCAAGATCCGCGGCAACGAGGTCTCCATCATCTTCCAGGACCCCATGACCAGCCTGAACCCGGTGTACACCATCGGCAACCAGATCGTGGAGGTCATCCGCCTGCACACCGATAAGAATAAGGCCGATGCATGGGCACGCGCCAAGGAACTGCTGGAGCTGGTCGGCATCAATGAGCCTGAAAAGCGCCTGAAGCAGTACCCCCACGAGCTGTCCGGCGGTATGCGCCAGCGCGTGATGATCGCCATTGCACTGGCCTGTGAGCCCAAGCTGCTGATCGCCGACGAGCCCACCACCGCACTGGACGTGACCATTCAGGCACAGATCCTTGAATTGATGAAGGATCTGCGCAAGAAGCTGGGCATGAGCATCATTATGATCACCCACGATCTGGGTGTCGTGGCTTCCATGTGCGAGAAGATCGCCGTGATGTACGCCGGCCACATTGTGGAGTACGGCACTACCGACGAGATCTTCTATCAGCCGGGCCACGAGTACACCAAGGGCCTGATCAACTCCATCCCCAAGCTGAACACCGCAGAGCACGAGCGCCTTGTGCCCATCGAGGGTACCCCTGTGGACCTGCTGAATCCGCCGGCCGGCTGCCCCTTTGCGCCCCGCTGCAAGAACTGCATGAAGATCTGTCTGAGCAAGATGCCTCCGCGCACCGAGCTCAGCGATACCCACTATACCTACTGCTGGCTGCAGCAGAAGGCTGCATTTGAGAAAGGGGAAAAGGCAGAATGAGTGAACACAAGACGCTGGTTGAAGTCCAGCACCTGCAGCAGTATTTCCCCGCCGGCGGTGTGGGCAAGAACCGCAAGTATGTTCAGGCTGTGGATGACGTAAGCTTTGCCATCCGCAAGGGCGAGACCCTTGGTCTGGTGGGCGAGTCCGGCTGTGGCAAGACCACTACCGGCCGCACCCTGCTGCGCCTGTACGAGCCCACCGGCGGCAAGATCTACTACGACGGCAACCTGCTGTTTGATAAGGAAAACAAGATCGCAGTGGATATGCTGCCCTATCGCCGCCGGATGCAGATCGTTTTTCAGGATCCCTACGCAAGTCTGGATCCCCGCATGACCATTGGCGACATCGTGGGTGAGGGCATTGATATCCATCATCTGGCTGAGAACGAAAAGGACCGCCACGATAAGATCATCGCTCTGCTGGAGCGCGTTGGCCTGAACAGCGAGCACGCAAACCGCTACTGCCACGAGTTCTCCGGCGGTCAGCGTCAGCGCGTGGGCATTGCCCGTGCACTGGCCGTGAACCCCGAGTTCATCGTTTGTGACGAGCCTGTCTCTGCACTGGACGTTTCCATTCAGGCACAGGTCGTCAATATGTTCGAGGATCTGCAGCAGGAGATGGGTCTGACCTACCTGTTCATCGCCCATGACCTGAGCGTTGTGAAGCACATCTCCAACCGCATCGGCGTGATGTATCTGGGCAAGATGGTGGAGCTGGCCGACAGCTACGAGCTGATCACCCACAGCATCCACCCCTACACCCGCAGCCTAATCTCCGCAATTCCGGTGGCAGACCCCATTACGGCTCGCCAGTCCAAGCGTATCGTGCTGCAGGGCGATGTGCCCAGCCCCCTGAACCCGCCGTCCGGCTGCCGTTTCCGCACCCGCTGCCCCTATGCAGACGAGCAGTGCGCCAACGAGGTGCCCGAGTTCAAGGAGGTCTCCACCGGCCACTGGGCAGCCTGCCATCACCTTGACCGCGTGAAGTGAGAACACTTCACACTAGTAAAAGGTGAAAGTAATTCAACTTAGCGCTGAAATGTTGTCACAAAATGGTTACAGTCCAGGTTTTGGACTTGTAACCGGCATGAGAACGCATTATAATCATTCGTGTTCCTCCGGTGTACATTTGCACCGGATCGAATATAGAGGCGGCTGGGGGAACCTGGCACACTCAAAATTTGATACAAGGGAAGGATATTATTATGAAACGCATTTCTCGTCGTAATTTCCTCAAGGTTGCAGGCGTGGGTGCCGCTGCTCTGGGTCTGGCAGCCTGTGGCGGCAGCAAGTCCGGTTCTACCGCAACCTCCGGCACTGCTTCTTCTGCTGGTTCTTCTACCGGCAGTGTCTCTACCGCTGGTTTTACCGTCCAGTACGGTTCTAACCCCGAGACTCTGGACCCCGCTCTGAACAGCGCTGTGGATGGCGGCAACACCATCATCACCGTCTTCGAGACCCTGCTGATCATCAACGAGAACAACGAGGCTGTCCCTGGTCAGGCTGAGAGCTGGACCACCAGCGAGGACGGCCTGACCTGGACCTTCACCATGCGTGACGGCCTGAAGTGGAGCGATGGCACCGACCTGAACGCTAAGGACTTCGAGTACAGCTTCAAGCGTATGGCTGATCCTGATACCGCTGCTCCCTACGCAGAGACCTGCCTGGGCATGATCGACGGCTTTGAAGAAGCTGCCGGTTTCCCCGATGCAGACGGCAACCCCACCGTGGAGCCCAACCTCGATGCTCTGAACGTGAAGGCAAGCGATGACGGCAAGACCCTGACCATCGTTCTGGCTTACCCCTGCTCTTACTTTGATAAGATCGTTGCCTTTGCTGCTATGAGCTGTGCAGAAGGCTACCGTTGAGGCCAACGGCGATGCATGGTGCACCTCTCCCGATACCTATGTGTGCAACGGTCCCTTCATGATCACCGAGTGGACTCCCTCCGAGCGTATCGTTCTGACCAAGAACCCCAACTATGTTGCGGCTGGGATAGCTCCAAGATCGTTTCCGAGAGCATCACCCTGCTGCTGCTGGAGGACTCCTCTGCTTCCTTCGCTGCTTATAACAGCGGCGAGGCTCAGCTGATCAAGGATGTGCCTGGAACCATTGGAAGCTATAGATATCCTGATAGCCCGGATAATATTCGGAAAAAACTGAAAAGTGAAAATGATATTTATAAGTTTGAGTATTGCAGCCAGGATGAAAAGACTTATAAAATCGCTTCTTATATTCCCTTGGAATGGAAGAATGGAAAGCTG
>ENA-OQHY01000917-OQHY01000917.1-human-gut-metagenome-genome-assembly--contig:-NODE-917-length-14462-cov-4.380746_pt1 | contig 14462 bp, 19 predicted proteins | sample MGYA00242570_ERZ504733 | MGnify/ENA primary metagenome ERZ504733 (study PRJEB26092, sample SAMD00036219) | human gut metagenome | host: Homo sapiens | study: EMG produced TPA metagenomics assembly of...
ATCCCTGGATCAATGATAATGGGAGACAATTTTGAATTATAGAAAGTCTCTATTTCCTTGACATTTTTCCTAGTCCAACTATAGGATGGGACGGCTAGACCAATGAGAAAGAGAGCAATAAGGATAAAGACCAACTTAGTTTTTTTATTTAGTTTCAAGGCTTTCTCCTTCCTCTTTTAGACCGTGTTGTACCTTATTAGACAGACGCACAAATGGAATAAAGATAAGAATGTCGACTCCCAAACAGAGGATACTAATAGCTAGAGCTCGTAAGCTACCCCCAGTTCCGATAAAGGCAGTAAAGAAGACTTGGTGTGCCATCTGGAACTGGATAAACCGCAGCTGGCATAAGATGGATAGCCAAGGACACCGCAGCAATACCTATATTTACCATAGGTGCCAGTAGGAAAGGAACCAAATAAACTAAATTTAACAAGACTGGTATCCCCACCATAAATGGAGCCCCATAGTTAAAGAGACTAGGAAAGACACTTAGAAGACTCACCTTCTTATCCTTATAACTGGTTGATGCTAAAAGCAGAGCCACCAAGAGGGCTAGCCCTGAGCCAATGCCAGCAACCATACCATAACTATGATAAAGGTTTGTTAGCGTATAAAGGTGGGGAAGCCCAGTCGTCGTATGATGAGAAACAGCATAGGTCAGATTTTCCAAGGCAAAACTATCCTCGGCAATGGAATTTGGGGTAAAACCTGATTATTCCCAATCCAAGCAGAAAAAGTGTTCAAAAGTCCCATCATAAAGGTTGACAACAGATGATTATCAGTTACAGTAAAGGTAGAAGTAAACTTCCTAATCGTTTGAAAAACATTAGCTTGATCTCCAATAACAAGAAGAAGGTTAAGCCCAATAGCTAAAATGAGTGATAAAAAAATGGGACGAACAGTCTTTGGTTGATAAATATAGTCCTTGTCCACAATCTGATCATCACTAGCTCTCGAAAAGCGAAAAATCTGGCCAACCAGATACCCCACAAATATAGCCAAAATAATGTTGATTGAATCCGGTAAATTGATACGAGTCAAGACACCATCGTTTAGCGGTGACAGCAACAGCTCCTGCGATCCTATAATCAAGCTAACCAAAAGGGATGTCACACCAGCTGTACCAGTACTTCTACCATAGTGACCAGCTGTGTATTTCCCTGCAAAATAGGTTGATAAGGCCCTGCTAAGCCACCAAGAAAGTTGGAAAGATTAATGAGCACCTGCCCAGTTATCTTAAAGGTCGGTAACCAGTCAGAAACTGAAAACAGCTGATTGATATAGCCCATCTCCGAAAAAACAGATAGTGAAATACACCGAATAATTCCTGAAATCAGAAAAAATGGAAAGAGCGAAATCAAGGTCTTTTGAGTAATCTGGGACAAAGCCCCGGCTCACGAAGCCAGAGAAACCTCAGGATCAAATAGTCTATCATGAAAGACTCCTAGAAATTGGCAAAAGTAAACTTTAAATGCAACGTTTTCTTACATTATAGCACAAAGAAAGAGGCCTCACCTTAATCCTGGGTTACACCAACTTCTCAATCTTACTAAAAATACTTTGTTATCTTTTAATACAAAAACATGAGTCTCCACTTTTGAGACTCATGGCCGATTATTTATTAAGCAAAAGTAGTCACATCAGAGGCGTCCAAACGAACAGACTCAAAGCCTTCTTCATCAGCTTTCCCAAGGGCAATAATCAAAATAGGCACATGTCGGTCTTCATCAAGACCAAACGCTTTGGCAAGACCGTCTTTTTTATAGCCACCGATGGCATTTGTATCGTATCCATAAGAGCGAGCAACGAGCATTAACTGCATAGCAGCAAGGCTAGAGTCGATATGGACAATTTCATTCATCACTTCGAAAGGAGCTTTCTCATACATTGGTACAATGCTTGATAGTTGTTTCTCCTTGACCTCTTCTGGCATTTTTCCTTGAGTAACGGCCTTCCCATTAGATTTCTTCTGCTCTTTCTTGGCTCTTCAAATCGGCAAAAATGAGAACCATGGCTGAGGATGTTTCATTTTGTACACCATTGTAGCTGACAAAAGGTTTCAATTTATCTTTGCCTTCTTCGCTATCAACGACAACAAAGCGCCAAGGTTGCATGTTCACTGATGATGGTGCCGTAACGGTTTTATCCAAGATTTCCAACATTTCTTCACGTGGAATCTTGACAGAGGTATCAAACTTACGAATGGAACGACGGTTATATACAATATCTGAAAAATCATTACTTACTATAGGCATCTTATGTCTCCTTTTTATCATTAGACAAAATTAATATAACCAAGATTATAGCACAAGACTATTTTTATCAAAAACAATTACTACAAAAATACCTAAAGATTGGTTTTCTTGAGTCCCAGACGTTTCACTTCAGATGAATAGTAAACCATGATGGTCAAGAGGCTGAGTGTGATTAGCCAGATTGACTTAATATAAATGAAGCGCATGAGAAGAGCTGATACAACAGCACCAAGCATAAAACTGCCTACGACAAAGCTATAATTGACCGCCTGGCAACGATATTTTTTCTGATCCTGCTACCCTGAATAACATAATAAAGTGCCGTCAGCATCCTTCGATAATTTCCTGAAGTCATAAAAATCACAAAGGGGTGATTTTCAATCTGACTACTGGTAAAAGTCTTCATCATGACACCCGCAGAAAACGCAATAATCGGAAGCTCTATTAGATCATTTGGCCATAAGAATGGTAAAATAGCAGTCATCACACAAAGAGGAAGTAGACCAGAACACGACAGTAAGCATTCTTACGATGGTCTTTAAACCACATTCCAAAAAGAAAACCTATGGAAAAGAATAGAATAGAAAAACATCGCAACATGTTATGGTACATGCTACTACTACGCCAGTCAGCAACTAACAAGAGAATATTCCCCGTCTGAGTGCAACCAAACTATGGTAATACATATTACAAAAGACATTCCAAAGCTCCCCCCGAAAAACTGAGCAAATTGGCCATCATACATGTATTCTGAGGCAAAAGATTTCGAGACTCCATTACGTAACTCCCATCTATAAATAAAAAAATGATAGTTTTATTATAGTAAATCTAAAGAAACACACTAAAAATTAACTGTGTCAGGATCAACCTGAGTTTGATCCCTTGAATCTTATCCAAGACTGCATGTCTTCCTCTGACAAATCAAAGTCAAAGATATCCAAGTTGGCTTCAATATTTTTGGTGTCACTGACTTAGGTAGTGGTAAGAAACCTTTTTGAAGGCTCCAACTTAGGGCAACTTGAGCAACAGATTTTCCATTACGTTCAGCCACTGCTTCAACATCTTCATTCCCAAAAATACTACCAGTACCTAGTGGGCTATACGCTTCAAGAAGAATGTCACGCTCTCGGCAATAGGCAACCAAATCTTCTTGGGTACAACCTGGAGCCAAGAGAATTTGATTGACATGTGGAACAATTTCAGCTGTTTCAAAAAGAGCTTCTAGATGATGTTGCATAAAGTTAGACACACCGATAGCACGCACCTTACCTTCTTTGTAGGCTTCTTCCATTGCCTTCCAAGCCCCTGCATTGCCAGCCTTCCAAGCATCATTCTCACGAAGTGCCTTTGGATTTGGCCAGTGGATGAGAAAAAGATCCAAATAATCCACACCTATCTTTCGAGAGATTCGTCGATAGAGCCTTAGCCAAATCGTAATCGTGCTTATCATTCCAGAGTTTAGTCGTTAGGAAAAGATCCTCACGCGCCACATCACTATCAGCAATCGCCTTACCTACAGAAACCTCGTTACCGTAGATTTGTGCTGTATCAATATGTGTGTAACCATAACAATTTCTGTCAGAGGCAGCGCGGCTGCATGGGCTTCCTCGTGAGGCAAGAACAGGCAGTGCTTCTGCTGCAACTCAGTAATGCCGTTCGTAGATACGATAAGGCACAGCGGAAAACGAGGCTCTGTTTTAGTCCGCGTAATCAGTGTTGCAAAATTCGTTTTTGAACGATAGTCGCCAATGGTGGCTGTGAGCATCGGATCGTCACCGTAGACTGGTAACAAAGCTGCGATACGGTACTGACCAAGCATCTGATCAAATTGCTTCGGCTTGTTGTCAACCGTTAACCTTATATGAAGAGGGAAATCGTTGCCAGATATTGCAAAAAGGTATTTACCACCATTGAACTTGTCCGACATTCGTGTCTTGAGAGCCGCCAAAATCTTTATTAGGACTAAGGGGATGGAGGTGCTTAGCAACGGGTCAGAGCAACAATCCTCTTTATAAGAAGTATAAATCCAGCGGTCGTCCAGATGAAACCAACCAATAGGCGGTATCAAGGCGGTTTGTTCAGTATCCAAGATGAAGCCTAAAAAACCAAAAAGTAAATCTAACTGCATCTTACTGTTCTCACTATAACAACAGCTTCCGCCAGCGGCGATAAACGCTTTATAGAATGCTTTAGCGGTGAATTTGTCTTTCTCAAATAACAGCCGGATTACAATACCGCGAGATCTTTTGAAAGATATCCCGATGAGATGTACTATTTTGCCATCAACGGTATACTCCTTGATTAAGATAGCGTGAAAGTCGTAACAGGTGGTGAGGCGTTTTTGGACACTATATTTATCGCCGAGATACCGAGTTTTACAGATTGCCGGACAACCACACTGGTCAACAAAGTATGAAACTGTGTCAAAGCGGTTAAAGCTTTTTTGTACGCCTTTAGTTCCTCTTTTTCAGAAGAATTTACCCTTTGCAGGAGCAGCTTATCTTTCTGCTGGAACTGTATGTCCTTTGCTTTCAAAAGAGATTGAACGGTTGCTTTGTCAAAAAACTGGTTGCCGCAGTCATCAAGAAAGCTGATGGCGGGAATCGGTTCCTCTTGAACCAGAGGATAAGGATTTTCAGAAAATACGCGATAATTCGACATGCTCATGATTCTGAGCCCCTTTCATTTTGATGACATAAGCATATCGAAACTGTGCCTTGAAATCACTAGGAGAACTATCGAAAAAAATAAAAATATTTTGGATATAGTTTTACTTGAAAACGGATGAACATTGTGCAAGGGAGGAAATGCAAGATGCCTGACCGGATGAGCAATATTGTTTTGTTTGAAACGGAGGAAGAAGTAAAGGCGTATAAATCAGTACTTGGAGAGGGCTATAAAATAAACGTAGAAGCTATGTGAGGTACCTTCAAGAAAAATTTCCAAATTTGGAGAAATACAGCATTGAAAATCAATCGAGAGTCATTGTGATAAAAGCATTGACAACAGCATGGGCTTTTACAGGTATGCAGTGGACAATTGAGAAAAAAGAAAACTTAAGTCAGGATGAAGCGGAGAGGATGATTATGAGCAACACATTGGCATGTGTTGCATTGTCAATAAAATATTTGTGCACTCCCACAATTGAGTTTGCTCAAGTTATCCAGGAAATACTAAAAAAAGATTTCGGTGGAGTATCAAAAAATGAATCTGTAGAAGAATACATAAAAAATTATAACGAGAATAGAGAGCAGCTTATAGGGTCTATGGATAAAGATGCTTCGTTCTGTCCGCCGATTTTATATGCGCCAAGCACAGATGAAATCAATGGTTTTGCATTATCAACTACAAAAAAGCTAGTTGAAAGAATAGGAATATATTTTCCAGAAAAAGTTGAAAAACAAAAAAGCAAAAAAACAGAAAGAACAAAAGATAAAAGTGATGTTGTTGAGTTTGCGGCAAAAATGGAAAGATGGAGATCGACAGGGGGATCATATAAAAGTAAACTAAGTACACGGTTGAATGAACTTTACAGAAAAATTATTGAGAATGCTTATAATGCTAAGAAACAAAGAGTTGAAGGAAGTTCTGTAAGTGAGAAGGTCGTAGCTTACTATGCGGAAGAGTCTATATTTCGCTATGATACAATTTTGAATGTTGCAGAAAATCTAAATAACGCTCTTTTGAATAAAGACGTTAGTTATCAAAAGCTGGAAGAACAAATCCAAAAGACGAGTCGGAGACCGATAGCCTTTTATATCCGAGAATTCGACCGGGCGGAGTTACTCGATTCAGAAGATACGGTATCGCAGTTTTGTGATTATATGCGGACTGTGATGATCTTCATTATTGAGGGGATAAGCTGGTTGGAGGCATACAATTCCAAAATAGAGTGTGCCAATAAGTTGGTTTGTGACTATATTGATAGAAATTTTGAAAGACTTTTTGGAAAAGCATACGACAGTTTGGAAAGAAAAGGCGCACAAGACAATAAGGCTCCTAAAATAAAAAATGTCCATCGATGCAGGTGTATATATTAAATTTTATAAATGAATTGTATTCAATGAATGATCGATACTGCAAGAGGGTCTGGATAATCAATTACGAGTCGTTTTGTCCCAAGCAAATTGGGTTGGATCTTGGGTATGAAAATCTGGAGTTGAAGATTGATGATGAGTCAATGACGCTTTCTGAAAGAGACTATAGAATGAGATATGATCCAAAGAAAAGAAGAGTAAAAAAATGGAATTCGAAAGGCGAAGAGGGAGAATGGCAAGATATCTCAGCAGATGTGATAAATCAACTTGCAACCGAAATATTTAAAGAACGCTATTCTGGCTATTTTAAATTTGATAGTCTCAATGATTACTCGAGCGTGAAATGCTTCGAAAAGGCGTGAAGGATAAAATATGTAAAGATTTGAAGTCCCTTGGAGTTGACCTTGAACCGGAAGAACTAGAAAAAATAGAAAATGATGGGAGCGATTATCCAGAAATTTATTTTGAGCACATGCGGCAGTTATACGAAACAGATTGATGATGAGGATGTCCGTTGTAGTGTCTTCAGATGAAGATGAGCAGAAGGAGGAAAGCTGATTTTGACTCAATTGATATAGTGCGATTAAGAGCGTGTAATCAAGGAGGTTCGACATATTCAGAAAAATTCAAATTCAAAGTGCGCTAAAATTTCGGGCGAAGGCAGAATTTCAGAGCAAAATTTTTCTAATTGTCGAAAATGCTTCTGTTGAAAGTAAATAGGAGATAACTAACTAAAGGGGCAATCACGCAAGTGGTCGCCCTTTTTCTGTATCTGGTATGATTTGACCTTCGGCAACATTATAGTAACTCACAAAAGGAGGATTTCCCATTATGTTTGATTGCTATGACACTCTGATCACTCCAGAAGAAGTCGCTGATATGCTGGGATGCGGTATGAACACTACCTATAAGCTTTTGAAGTCTGGAAAGATAAAGGCCATGAGGATCGGCCGATCTTGGAGGATTCCTAAGAGAGCGGTACAGGAATATATTGTACAGGAATCTCACTTGAAATCAGTTGGGTGGTAACATGAAAAAGCCCACATGGATGATGTTCCATGTGGGTTTTCTATTACCTGAAAGTAGTGCTTGATGGAGTGATGTACATACGGGTAATCCAATGTTAATGCTAAATAATGTATAGAGCAGAAGGAAGGTGAAAGTTAATCTTTATTAATGACACTAACATTAGGATAAAGCGGCTGAATGGAATAGTTGTAGTACAAACAGTCGCACAAGAGCAGCCGAATGTGTAGTGTATATACATTTGGCTATTCTTGCTAGGAGGGGGAGGCGGATGCCGTCATAAATAATATTTTATTCTATAAATCTCATCTATATTTTCAATGATATTAATTTATCTTTATGAAATATATGAATAGAAAGAAGGTGATTATAATGGGAAATATCTTTAGTATACGATTGACAGATGAAGATAAAGTTCATTTACAACAGAGAATGAATGAAACTGGTAAAAATGCTACAGAAGTATTTAAGAGTGCAATTTATTTTACTGAAATAGATGCAGATCTTGTTGATGAAATTATATCTAATATTGGATATTATGCGAGTGAAAAAGATCTGGAAGGGATAAAAGAGGAGGTTCATAGATATGTGTTATATCGAACTCAAAAATGATAAGTATGAAACTTTGGAAGATTTAAAACGGTTACTACAATATATTCTTAGATTAGATAAAACAGCAGAAGATAGTCAAAGAGCGAATACTATAACAAATACCTTGGCAGGTTGTCAGCCAGCGATGATTCCCAATGAATATTTGTGTGATCCGAGTTCAGTTTATCATCTGATGCTTTTTGAAGTCAGGAGAAGACATAAAGGTATTCCGCAGTTTGCAAAACACCGCATTGTTTCCTTCGCAGCAACAGATTGTATTTTGCCACAGGATGTAGTATCTCTAGCAGAAAGAATAGCAAGTATCTATGCGAAGAAAGGTTATATTACAGCCTATGGAATTCATGCGGATAGATTTAATGTACATATTCATTTTGCAGTTTGTGCAGTATCGTTTCAAACACAGAATATGTTTCATATTCAATGGGAATCTGAGTGGAATATGCTTGTAACGGTAACAAATCAATGGAAATCTGAGTTTGACGAGATGCTTCAAAATAATATCCAAATGAGACAGTCAAGAGAAGCTGCATTGTATGGCGATGATATCGTTCGATACGGAAGCATTTCTCTGACAGCAAAAGGTCAAATGAATCAGAACAAAAAATCAAAGCGCAAATAAGAAGGGAGAATACAATGGATAAGTTTGATGAAAAAGTTATCGGCTACGAATCTACGAAAGACATTCTGCGTCAGATTCTGGATATTCTAAAAAGACCGGAGGTTTATAAAAGAAAGGGCATTTCTATTCCAAGAGGGCTACTGATGGAATCTGATCCTGGTCTTGGAAAAAGTCTGCTGGCATCTATCCTGATGGAAGAGTCCGAACGGAAGCCCTTTGTTTTTCGTAAAACCAGTCAGGAAAACAGTTTTCTGGATGAATTAAGGGCTGTATTTGCTATGGCGAAGGAGGACGCACCTAGTATACTGCTCTTAGAAGATTTGAACCTCTATGTAGAATCCACCTCTCCCTATGCTCCGGAATGGGCTTGTCTGCAAGCCTGTATTGATGATGCAAAGGACACAGATCTTTTTGTGATTGCTACTACTAACGATACAAGGTATATGCCACCATCCTTGTTGAGACCGGGTAGATTTGATTATGTGATCTATCTGCAACCTCCGATTGGAGAGAATGCAGAGAACATTGTCAGCTACTATCTCAGGGATAAAGATTTGGCAGAGGATGTGTTGATTTCAGATATCGTCAAGGCTATGCCCAAGGTAAGCTGCGCTACACTGGAAACGGTAATGAACCTTGCTGCGCTGAATAGTGTCTATCAAGGTCATGAGCACATCCAGAAGGAAGATATCACAGAAGCTCTTCTTCAGGTGGTATATAAACTCCAAAAGACGGATAAGGAAACTGACTCCACAGAGCGTCAGCTAATTGCAGTACATGAAGCTGCCCATGCAGTGGTCGGAGAAGTTCTTCACCCCGGAAGCATTGGAATTGTCACGGTTCGCGGAAGCCAAGGTGTAATTGGTGGTATGGCAAATGGCTGTGCTACTTATGCACAAAATGAGGAGGAATTTCTGGATGAAGTGACCAAAACATTGGCAGGCAGAGCGGGTGTGTCTCTGATCTATGGTGTTATGGATATTCAGGCATCGGCGATATAGAGCAAGCAGATAAGCTCATGGATATTTGGCAGTGTCACTTTGCAGGTGGTGGCTTCGTAGGAATTGAATCAGGGGACAACAGAATGTCCGAGCAGAGACTTTCTTATAATGAAGCCATCAAGTCAGCAAAACTGGAAGAACTTTACCGCAGAGCCTATAAGATTCTTCATAATAATAAGGAATTTCTGCTTGCTGTGCAGCATGGTCTTTTGGAACATGAAACGCTTCTGAACAGTGACCTTGCAAAAATTCGGGAATCTTGTATCTAAAACCTGTTATTCAAAATGATAAAACGGTCAAGTCCTTCATGGGCTTGACCGTATTTTGCTGCGGAATAGTTGGATTTTATCTTATATAAGAAGCTACAAAAATACAGCCCGTGAGTGAGACGCGAGTGTCGAAAAGTGAATTTTTGCAAGCGCCCCTGTAGCACACCCATTCTGAAAATGGGTGTGCCGTGAGAGGGTGCTCGCGGAAATTCGCTTTTGACACAAGCGGCTCACGAGCGGAAAAGATTTATTCCTCTTCCTTTATATATAGGAAGGAACGCAGCATTTGAGAGACCGCAGTTCTTTGAGCAGGAGAGAGTTTAGCCCAGAGATCAAGAAGTTCCTTCTGGTCGGAGGTTAAGTAAACAGAGTCTTCCTCCTGAAAGAACTGGGAAAGCGAGATACCAAGGCCGGAGCAGATTTTCTCAAGAGAAGCTACATTGGTTGAAGATTCCGTCTGCGCCAGGTAGAATGGTAGATTGTGTCAGACCTGAATTCTCTGCGAGGGCATACTCAGACCAGCCACGGGAAAGGCGTTCCCGCTCAATACGGCCAAGGATATCAAATGTGGGCTTCTCTCGTTCCATGGTTTAGCCTCCTTGGATAAATCGTAGTGTGTACTTACGATTTTATCTTTTGAAGTCTTGACTGGTAATTAGATAAGTCGTATACTAGCAATAGCATAAATCGTTATGTTCTACGAAAAAACGCTCGGCATCACCGGCCTTTCTGTTACTATTGTAAAGGACATACAGGCTTTGAAGGAATAGCAATCAAAGATGTTGCATAGACTGCGGCACATGAAACAGTTTATACAGTTGTCGGCGGACAGCATTGGTGTGGCTGCGATTCGTGAAAGCCGGGGTACGATTGGTAGAATGGCAAACAACTATGTTGCTTATGCCTACTCTATATAAAGATAACCGGACGAAGAGCAAACGTCCGACAAGGAGGTATAACATGGTTAAGTCGGAATTATATTCAAATCTAAAACAGGCTATTGACATGCTGGACGGATTACTGATTCCGGAAGGTTCTAAGGAACTATCCTATTGGGGTTCAGAAGAGGATGAACTGAATCTGCTACAAGAGGAAATCAGTGCATTGGACTATTCCTGTTTGGATGAAGTCTATCATGGCGGCTTGAAAGAGTGATAAATGATAATCTCAGTCCGGCTGAAAACGCGTTGATTTCGGGTGTGGGCCTTCTGGATGAGTACGGTCTGTCCGAAGAAGAGTTCCGTGAATGGCTTGAAAAACAGCCTGAGGTCTATAGTTTGCTGCTTGGAATCCTGATAACAGGCAAATGGCCAGACTACAGCCAGTGGAAGAAGATGGAAGACTATTTTGAGGAAGAGTATCGGCAGGAACTTTTTGATCCGGCGAACATCAATATCTCCCCCAAAAGTGGAATAAGGTTTGCGGAGGAAAAGCCTGAAGATGGAAGTCAGAGTTTTTACTATCTCCAAAAGGTGATTGTGTTCGATAAAGCATTTGATGCGTATAATGGTGTCGCACGAGAATTGAAGCCGATCTTGCAGGAGGCACGCAAATTTTATCTGGATAAACAGGCGGAAGCTTTAAACAAACCGGGTGCCTGCGGTGACCATTTTTACGAAACGATGCTGACATTTGCACAGGCATTCAAGGAGGCGCAGGAAAGCATTCTACGCGCTACTACGAGCGGCCTGCGCCGCCGCAGCGTGAAAGCGGATGTGATCCAGAATTTCCGTTTGAAGTATAGGGAAATTGCGCAGGAATCTTGCCGGGATTTCCTGCATGTGTTTGAGCATATGATTGAACTGTACGAGCAGTTCTATCCCGAAAAAGAACAGGGACGTCATGAATATATCGACTATATTTCGGCACTCCGCAGTGGGCAGCGGAATCTGGAAATTGCGGTATCAGATCTTTCACAGTTCCAAAAAAATGCACTGTACACAGCAAACAAGGCAGCAACTTCTGCAGTGAACCAGTTTGCTAATTCATTTATGGATTCTGCACATGCCAGCAAGAACAAAGAGTCTTTGCGGAAAAATTAAAAGCTGTGTTTGATACAGAGCAGTATGAACTGGCTATTGATATGATCTTCCGGGCGTTTGGAGATAATGTTGATATTGAGTATACCGATTCGCTTGGAATAGAAACGGATATTCTGGCCAGTGCACAACTGGAAGAAAATGTATGCGAGCAACTGAGAGATAATTTTGAGCGGGGCACTATTGATAAGAACACGATAGCCGAGTTCTTGAAAACCTATACCATGCAGTATCCATATGATGCAAATCTCTATGCAATCGCATATCTGTATTTTGGCAGTGGTGCGGGAGATCTGGAAGGAATTACAAAATACCTTGGTATTTACGATTTGTTTATAGACTGCGCAAAAGAAATCTGTATTCTCAAACTGAAATATCAGATGAATCTGGAGATGAAAGGGGACAATCTAGAACAGCTGGAAGCAGATGTGCAGTTTGCAAAACGGCTTGTCAAAAAGTATGCACTGTTGCAAACCGAACTGGAACCGTATGCGATTCGGATGCAGTCAGAACTTGGCGGCAAAAAGTATACGGCGACTCACCCCAAAGAGGAAACTCAGTGCTTCTACAAGATAATGCTGATAAGCAACTGACCAAGGGAGATGCGCTGTACTTAAAAGGCTCAGAAGAATTTGAAAAATACTATGCAAAGTATGCAGGTGATGTTGACCAGGAAGCTAACGGCCCAATTGCTGCTTTTTACAGCGACTTTCTTGCTTTTACGCCGGAAAAACTTTATTGCATTATTCGCGGAAAAGATATGGATGACGACACGGTTGCAGTAGATTATGATGAACTAAAACTATCCGGCTATACAGTGATGACTCTTCCGGATGAAGATCGAATGAGTGGCAATGTTTGCGAGCTTGGAACATATCGATTCGGTTACAGCGGCGATTGCGATTTCTTGAGACATTTGAAGTTCTGGTCAGCAACCAAGAAGGTAAAAAAACTACTGGAAGAACTCCCGGAAAATGAGACATGGGATATCCCGGCAATGGAGAACAATGAAACCATCATTAAATTGCTGAGAGTGCTTGTAGATAATTTTAATATTGAACTGTATAAAAACCTTTATACGAGAGAAATCGAAAATAACACGGAAAACGGTAGATGCATGTTTATGAGCCATGACATTAAATGCAGTCAGGCAGACTACTTTACGGAGCCGGAAATCAGCAGGTTGCTTAAAATATTATCTCCATTAGACAAGAGCACGCTGGAAGAACTGCTGATAGATCCAAAAGAACGTGCCGCAAAAAGGGCGAAAACTGCGGCTGAACGCAAAGAATTTATGGATTTCTGGTCGGCAGAGTCGTTGGAAAAGCATTTGCAGAATCCGGACGTGAATATTTCTGCACTGGCTAAAATTGAGTGTTATCTTTATAAGGCGCTGGACGACAGAATGGGGGACATCTCCGAGTGCCAAAACTATTATTCTTTGTATACAGAAGCAGAGAGGGATGTAGCACAGAAAAAAGTCAATTTTATATGTACATGGATCAAAGAGCATCCGCTGGATTTTGACTGGACGGATGAGATGGAAGAGGCAAACCAGCAGGTACAGTATCAAATCTATGCCAACAAGATGCTTTCGTATCTGAAGAAGAACGCTTCAGCGAAAGAGCAGTTTGATACAGCCGTAAGATTTGCCATTCAGTATGATGTGGTTGATGAAAATAATAATGTCGTAACATCGTATGAGCCTAAAATTAAATTTACCATGTCGCTGCTTGCAAATCTTGAACTGAAAATCATTTTCGGAACTGTTCCGGACGCGTTGGAATGTCACTCCTATGAAGAAGCCGTGGAACATCGTAATCAATTTTATGAAATCGTGAAAAAGTATTCACTGGGTGAAGTAACAGGCAATCAGTGTGTGTTGAACAAAATGTATGATGATATGTTTGCACAGAAGGGGTCGTATGCTTTTTACATCCAATGGTTGAACAATGAATTTCCCAGTGAAGTGGAGTACCAGAAAAAACTACAGGAGACAAAGGGGCTTAAAAAGATTCTTGTGATGGCAACTAAGCCGAATCACTTGGCGACAATTGAATAATTTTAGGAGGTAGTTTCTCATGGCAATGATTTCTGTAGAATGTCCGGATTGTGGTCGTGTGTTGATGCGTCTGCCCGCGACAGGTGGAACGAACCAAACCAAAATGTGCACAGGGTGCAAAAAATCGCTTTCGTGTGATTAAAGATGCGCGTACTGGCAGCATTAGAGTAGAACGTGCATAACAAAAAATAAAAATGTGCAGGGTAGCAGCAATGCCGCCCTGCACATCTTTGTTAAGTAAAGGACTTGAGCACTTTTTTCAGTGCTTCACGCTGTTCCGGGGAAAGACGGGCCAGAAGTTCTAAAAACTCCTGCTTTTCCTCTGGGGTGAGCCGGTTCTCCGGCTCAGAATGATTTTGGCGGTTCATAAAAGATACTTGCTCCTTTCGGCAAATCCTGTTCAGCCATCAGTTCAGCACGAATCTGACGCTTGTACTTGTAATAGGTATTCCGGGCAAGACCGGTGAGCTTCATGCACTCGGCATCGTCAAGTGTGCCGCCAAAGGTCTTGCAGTGGGTACGGATAATCTGCTTGGCAT
>ENA-OQHY01000918-OQHY01000918.1-human-gut-metagenome-genome-assembly--contig:-NODE-918-length-14440-cov-8.213303_pt1 | contig 14440 bp, 16 predicted proteins | sample MGYA00242570_ERZ504733 | MGnify/ENA primary metagenome ERZ504733 (study PRJEB26092, sample SAMD00036219) | human gut metagenome | host: Homo sapiens | study: EMG produced TPA metagenomics assembly of...
GCAAGCAGTCGGTTAAGACTTGCTTGCAGCGTTTTCTGTTTTTATTCTTTCATACCGCTGTCCGGCTAAAGAACCGGACAGTGATATCGGGATTTATACTTTATTCAGCTGACTCCTCGTTAGAGTAATCGGTCACGTTGCGGCGGTTAGCCTGCATACGGTCGTACTCCTCGCGTGAACCCACGATGAGCTTGTCCCACTGACGCAGACCGGTACCAGCCGGGATGAGGTGACCGGAGATAACGTTCTCCTTCATACCCTCAAGGAAGTCGACCTTACCGCGGATAGCAGCCTCGTTGAGCACCTTGGTTGTCTCCTGGAACGAAGCAGCCGAGATGAAGCTCTTGGTCTGGAGTGCGGCGCGTGTGATACCCTGCAGAATCTGTGTAGATGTAGCAGGCACGGTGTCGCGAACCTGAACGAGACGGAGGTCGCGGCGTTTGAGGCTTGAGTTCTCATCGCGCAGCTTGCGTGCCGAAACAATCTGACCAACCTTGAGCACGTCAGAGTCACCTGCGTCGGTAACGTACTTCTTGCCCCAGATGCGGTCGTTCTCCTCAGCGAAGTCGAGCTTGTCTACCATCTCCTGCTCGAGGAATGTTGTATCGCCCGGCTCGTCGATCTGTACCTTGCGCATCATCTGGCGAACGATAATCTCGAAGTGCTTGTCGTTGATCTTCACACCCTGCAGACGGTAAACGTCCTGCACCTCGTTAACGATGTACTCCTGAACGGCGGTAGGACCCTTGATGGCGAGGATGTCGCCCGGGGTTATGATACCGTCAGAAAGCGGTGTGCCTGCGCGTACGGCATCGTGCTCCTGTACAAGAATCTGCTTAGAGAGCGATACGAGGTACTTGCGCTGGTCGCCAGTCTTCGATGTAACGATGATCTCGCGGTTGCCACGCTTCACCTTACCCATTGTCACCTCACCGTCGATTTCTGATACGACAGCTGGGTTAGACGGGTTGCGAGCCTCGAAGAGCTCGGTTACACGTGGGAGACCACCGGTGATATCGCCTGCAGAACCTGCTGCACGTGGAATCTTAACGAGAGTGGTACCGGTCTTGACGGTCTGACCGTCGTCGCATACTACGTGTCCGCCTACAGGGAAGTTGTATGTACCGATTACCTCACCGTTTGCGTCGAGCACGTCGCAGGTCGGAACCTTCGACTTGTCCTTAGAGTCGGTGATGATCTTCTCGGTAAGACCTGTTGCCTCGTCGGTCTCAGCGCGGTATGTGATGCCCTCGATAACGTCGTTGAAGCGGAGAGTACCTGCGTACTCGGTAACGATAACGGCGTTGAATGGGTCCCACTTGGCGATGAGGTCGCCCTTCTTGACAACGTCGCCCTCCTTGAAGTAGAGCGAAGAACCGTAAGGCACGTTGACAGAAGCGAGTGCGATGTCGGTATTCGGGTCGACGAACTGCAACTCTGTAAGACGGCTCACTACCATCTGGCAGTTGACATCCTTCTCGCCGTTGTTCTCTACGAACGGAACGACACGGAGGTCCTCGAACTTAAGCTTGCAGTCGTTCTTTGCTGTGATAGAAGCGTTGGCTGCTGCGTTACCAGCCACACCACCGGCGTGGAAGGTACGGAGAGTAAGCTGTGTACCCGGCTCACCGATAGCCTGAGCTGCGATGACACCGACAGCTTCGCCGAGCTGTACCATGCGCTGTGTAGCGAGGTTGCGACCGTAGCACTTCATGCAGACGCCCTTCTTGCTCTCGCAAGTGAGCACTGAACGAATCTCTACGCTCTCGATTGGAGAGTTCTCGATGAGCTGTGCCTTAGCCTCTGTAATCTCCTCGCCTGCGTTGACGATAACCTCGCCTGTGCGTGGGTCGACAACGTCGTGTACTGACACACGACCGAGGATGCGCTCGCCGAGTGAGGAAACCACCTCGTCGCCGTTCTTCAACGCTGTGCAGACAAGACCGCGCAGTGTGCCGCAATCCTCCTCAGAGATGATTACGTCGTGCGAAACGTCTACAAGACGACGTGTAAGGTAACCGGCGTCGGCTGTCTTCATAGCGGTATCGGCAAGACCCTTACGGGCACCGTGCGAAGCATGAAGTACTCGAGCACTGACATACCCTCCTTGAAGTTAGAGATAATCGGGTTCTCGATAATCTGATGTCCCTCAGCACCTGCCTTCATAGGCTTAGCCATAAGACCACGCATACCTGAGAGCTGCTTAATCTGGTCCTTAGAACCACGGGCACCAGAGTCGAGCATCATGAATACGGCGTTGAAGCCCTGGTCTGCCTCGGTCATCTCCTTCATAAGGATACTTGCGAGGTCGTTGTTCACATGAGTCCAAGTATCGATCACCTGGTTGTAACGCTCGTTCTCAGTGATGAAGCCCATGTTATAGTTGTCCTGGATGGCGCGAATCTCTTCGTGACCGCGATCCACGATTTCCTTCTTTTCTGGCGGGATGATGATATCGTCGAGGTTGAACGAAAGACCTGCAACGTAAGCCATGCGGTAACCGAGGTTCTTGATGCCGTCGAGGAACTCGCAGGCGCGAGCCATACCTACAGCCTTAATAACGTCGGAGATGAGTCCGCGCAGTGTCTTCTTAGAGATGATATCATTGAAGAAGCCTACTTCATCTGGGATGATCTGGTTGACGATGACACGTCCGACAGATGTCTCCACCATGCGCTTCTGGAGCTGACCGTCTACGAGGTCCTTCACAATTACCTTAACCGGAGCGTGGAGGTCGCACTTGCCCTCGTTGTAAGCATGATAGCTTCCTCGTCGCCGTAGAACGAAAGACCTGCGCCCTTAGCACCCGGACGGAGCTTTGTGATATAGTAGAGACCGAGCACCATATCCTGTGACGGCACTGTGATAGGAGCACCGTTGGCAGGGTTGAGGATGTTGTGGCTCTGAAGCATCAGCACCTGAGCCTCAAGGATAGCCTCGTTGCTCAACGGGAGGTGAACAGCCATCTGGTCGCCGTCGAAGTCGGCGTTGAACGCTGTACATGCCAACGGGTGGAGCTGGATTGCCTTACCCTCGATGAGCTTCGGCTGGAACGCCTGAATACCGAGACGGTGAAGTGTCGGCGCACGGTTGAGCATTACGGGGTGACCCTTCATAACGTTCTCGAGGATGTCCCAGATAACCGGCTCGCGACGGTCAACAATCTTCTTAGCGCTCTTCACGGTCTTCACGATGCCGCGCTCGATGAGTTTGCGGATGATGAACGGCTTGTAGAGCTCGGCTGCCATAAGTTTCGGCAGACCGCACTCGCCCATCTTCAGCTCCGGACCTACAACGATAACCGAACGTGCTGAGTAGTCGACACGCTTACCGAGGAGGTTCTGACGGAAACGTCCCTGCTTACCCTTCAGCGAGTCGGAGAGTGACTTCAGCGGACGGTTGGCATCGCTCTTAACGGCGCTCGACTTGCGTGAGTTGTCGAAGAGGCTATCCACTGCTCCTGAAGCATACGCTTCTCGTTGCGGAGGATTACCTCAGGAGCCTTAATCTCTACGAGACGCTTCAGACGGTTGTTACGGATAATAACACGACGATAGAGGTCGTTGAGGTCGGATGTTGCGAAACGACCACCGTCCAACGGAACGAGCGGACGGAGCTCCGGCGGAGTAACAGGGATAATCTTCATGATCATCCACTCCGGACGGTTTACGCCCTTGCTTCCACGGAATGCCTCTACAACCTGCAGACGCTTCAAAGCCTCTGTCTTACGCTGCTGCGAAGAGTCGTTGTTGGCACGGTCGCGCAACTCGTATGAAAGAGAGTCGAGGTCGAGACCTGCGAGCAGGTCGTAAACAGCCTCTGCACCCATCTTTGCGATGAACTTATTCGGGTCGGTGTCCTCAAGAAGGTCGTTCTCAGAGCCGAGCTTGTTCTCGATGATGTCGAGATACTCTTCCTCTGAGAGGAGGTCCATCTTGTGCGAACCGTTGTACTCCTCGCCCTGCTCGTCGGTGCGTCCTTCGAACGCACCTGGCTGGATAACTACGTACTTCTCGTAGTAGATAACAGCGTCGAGCTTCTTTGTCGGCATACCGAGCAAGTAACCAATCTTGTTAGGCAGCGAGCGGAAGTACCAGATGTGAGCACTGGCACAAACGAGCTCGATGTGTCCGCTACGCTCACGGCGTACCTTCTTCTCTGTCACCTCAACACCGCATCGGTCGCAAACGATACCCTTGTAACGGATGCGCTTGTACTTGCCGCAGGCACACTCATAGTCGCGTGTCGGACCGAAGATGCGCTCGCAGAACAAGCCGTCGCGCTCGGGCTTATAGGTGCGATAGTTGATGGTCTCTGGCTTGGTAACCTCACCATACGAATTTTCCAGGATTTCCTCCGGAGAGGCGAGTCCGATGGTAATCTTCGTGAAATTATTCTTAACTTTTATATCTTTCTTGAAAGCCATATATTTCTATAGTTTTGGGATGTTCGGATTAATCAAGTTTGATGCTCAGACCAAGACCGCGGAGCTCATGCAAGAGCACGTTGAGCGACTCTGGGATGCCTGGTGTAGGCATTGGGTCGCCCTTAACGATAGCCTCGTAAGCCTTAGAACGGCCCACTGTATCGTCGGACTTGATTGTCAGAATTTCCTGAAGCACGTGGCTGGCACCGAATGCTCGATAGCCCAAACCTCCATCTCACCGAAACGCTGACCACCGAACTGTGCCTTACCACCGAGTGGCTGCTGTGTGATGAGCGAGTACGGACCGATAGAACGGGCGTGCATCTTGTCCTCAACCATGTGACCGAGTTTCAAGAAGTATGTCACACCTACTGTAGCTGGCTGGTCGAAGCGCTCGCCTGTCTCACCATCGTAGAGGTGGGTAGAGCAGAGATGCGGCAGACCTGCTTGTCAGTCCATTCAGAGAGGTCCTCAAGGTGAGCGCCGTCAAAGATAGGTGTAGCGAACTTAACACCGAGCTTACGACCTGCAGCACCGAGGATAGCCTCGAAGATCTGACCGAGGTTCATACGTGAAGGCACACCAAGCGGGTTCAGTACCAAGTCGACTGGACGACCATCCTCGAGGAATGGCATATCCTCCATACGTGTAATCTTAGATACGATACCCTTGTTACCGTGACGACCTGCAAGCTTATCACCTACGCCGATCTTACGCTTCTTGCTACGTAGACCTTAGCCATCTGGAGGATGCCTGACGGCAGCTCATCGCCGATAGTGATAGCGAACTTCTTACGCTTGAGTTCTGCGTCGAGCAGCTTGTACTTGCGTATGTAGTTCATGATGAGCTTAGAAATGAGCTTATCGGTGTGCTCGTCGCCGGTCCAGTCGTTCGACTGAATGCCGTCGTACTCGAGGTTCTTCAGCATTGTAGCTGTGAACTTGGTGCCCTTTGTGATAATCTCAGCACCTGAGTAGTCCTTAACACCCTGCGAAACCTTGTCCTCGGTGAGTGTGAGGAGCTTGTCAACAAGGATGTCCTTCAAGTCGTCGTTCTTTGCCTCGTACTCCTCGTCGATCTTGGCGAGAATCACCTTGTCCTGCTTCTTCGACTCGCGTGTCTTAACGGCACGAGAGAAGAGCTTCTTGTCGATAACAACACCGCTGAGCGATGGGTTTGCCTTGAGTGAAGAGTCCTTCACGTCGCCTGCCTTATCACCGAAGATGGCGCGGAGCAGTTTCTCCTCCGGCGACGGATCGCTCTCGCCCTTCGGCGAAATCTTACCGATAAGGATGTCGCCCGGCTCGATACGTGCACCGATGCGAACGATACCATTGTCGTCGAGGTCCTTTGTAGCTTCCTCTGAAACGTTAGGAATATCGCTTGTGAACTCCTCCATGCCACGCTTTGTCTCGCGAACGTCGAGTGAGTACTCGTCAACGTGTACAGATGTAAGCACGTCGTCGCGAATCATGCGCTCTGAAAGCACGATCGCGTCCTCATAGTTGTAACCCTTCCACGGCATGTAAGCCACGAGGAGGTTACGACCGAGTGCGAGCTCGCCATTCTCTGTAGCATAACCCTCGGTGAGGATGTCGCCCTTCTTAACGCGCTGACCCTTGTTGCAGATAGGACGCAAGTCGATGGTCATGTTCTGGTTGGTGCGGCGGAACTTCGGTATGCGATACTCCTTGAGAGCCGGCTCGAAGCTTACGAATTCTTCATCGTCGGTGCGGTCGTAGAGGATGCGGATTGTTGTAGCGTCAACGTATTCGATAACGCCTTCGCCCTCTGCAGTAATCATTGTACGAGAGTCCTCGCACACCTGCTTCTCAAGACCCGTACCTACGATAGGTGCATCGTTGTGAAGCAATGGCACTGCCTGGCGCATCATGTTACATCCCATGAGTGCGCGGTGACCGTCGTCGTGCTCCAAGAACGGGATAAGACCTGCTGATACAGATGCAATCTGCTGCGGAGCAACGTCCATGAGATCTACATCTGATGGCGGTACTACAGGGAACTCGGCGTTCTGACGACACTTAACGTTGTCGCGGATAAACGAGCCGTCCTCACGCAGAGGAGCATTACCCTGACCGATTACGTGTCTTCCTCCTCCTCAGCGGTGAGGTAAACAACGTGGTCGTTATTGAGGTCGACGAGCGAATCCTTTACACGGCGGTAAGGAGTGGCGATGAAGCCGAGCTCGTTGATAGTTGCATAAACGCAGAGAGACGAGATAAGACCGATGTTCGGACCCTCAGGGCTCTCAATCGGGCAAAGACGTCCGTAGTGTGTGTAGTGAACGTCGCGCACCTCGAAACCTGCACGCTCACGTGAAAGACCGCCAGGACCAAGAGCTGAGAGACGACGCTTGTGAGTAACCTCGGCAAGCGGGTTGGTCTGGTCCATGAACTGCGACAATGGGTTGGTTCCGAAGAACGAGCTAACAACGCTTGAGATAGTCTTGGCGTTGATAAGGTCGGTCGGCTGGAACACCTCATTATCACGCACGTTCATACGCTCGCGGATAGTGCGGCTCATACGTGCCAGACCGATAGAGAACTGGTTGCTGAGCTGCTCGCCTACGGTGCGTACGCGACGGTTAGAGAGGTGGTCAATATCGTCAACAGTTGCGTTAGAGTTAACCAACTGGATGAGATAGCGGATGATAGCAATGATATCCTCCTTTGTAAGAACACGTGTCTCAGAGTCGATGTCGAGACCAAGCTTCTTATTGATACGGTAGCGTCCTACCTCACCGAGGTCGTAACGCTTGTCAGAGAAGAATATATTCTGGAACACCTCGCGTGCTGATGCGTCATCAGCAGGGTCAGCATTGCGGAGCTGACGGTAGATGTAGAGCACTGCCTCCTTCTCAGAGTTAGACGGGTCCTTAGCGAGTGTGTTGAAGATGATTGAGTAGCGTGTAGCTGCCTCTGCATCCTTGTGGAGAAGGATAGAAGCACTGCCCGACTCGAGGATGTCATCAATGTTCTCCTCGGTGAGCACTGTCTCGCGCTCCATTATCATCTCGTTACGCTCGATAGATACAACCTCGCCTGTATCTTCGTCTACGAAGTCCTCGTTCCAGGTCTTCAATACACGTGCAGCGAGCTTGCGACCGATGGCAGCCTTCATGTTCTTCTTGTTCACCTTCACTTCCTCAGCAAGGTCGAATATCTGAAGGATATCCTTATCCTGCTCGAAGCCCATAGCACGCAGAAGAGTTGTTACGGGCAACTTCTTCTTACGGTCGATGTAGGCATACATCACGTTGTTGATGTCGGTAGCGAACTCAATCCATGAACTGACGGATGATACGTGCCGAGTAGAGCACTGTACATTGGCGTGCACACCCTGACCAAAGAACACACCTGGCGAACGATGCAACTGCGAAACAACAACGCGCTCTGCACCGTTGATAACGAATGTGCCGTTATCGGTCATGTATGGGATAGTGCCAAGGAATACGTCCTGTATGAATGTGCCGAAGTCTTCGTGATCGGGATCCGTACAGTAGAGTTTCATCTTAGCCTTTAAAGGTACGCTATATGTAAGACCGCGCTCAAGACACTCATCAATAGAGTAGCGTGGCGGGTCGATATAGTAATCCAAGAACTCAAGAACGAAATTGTTACGTGTGTCGGTGATAGGGAAGTTCTCTGAGAACACCTTATACAAACCGTCATTCTTGCGTTCCTCAGGCGGAGTGTCTAACTGTAAGAAGTCCTTGAAAGACTTTAACTGCACATCGAGGAAATCCGGATATGGCAACGGATTATGGACGCTGGCAAAATTTACTCTGTTATCAACAATTTTTGAAGCCATCAGAAGTTATTATGGGTGATAAAAAATCTAAATAAGCGGAAAGACACAAAAAGTTAGGACCCACCTACTTGGAAGATCCTAACCATATTTGCTAATTTTAAAATATCGGGTTAACCTTTCCTAAATACTGCTTAGCAGCGTTAAACCCGACATTTGAATTGTAAGCTGTTATTACTTGAGCTCTACCTTAGCACCTGACTCCTCGATAGCCTTCTTCAAGTTCTCAGCCTCTTCCTTAGAGAGACCTTCCTTGATCTTAGCAGGAGCAGCGTCTACGAGGTCCTTAGCTTCCTTCAAGCCAAGACCGCAAGCTTCCTTAACTGCCTTTACAACCTGGAGCTTTGCAGCACCTACCTCAGCGAGGACAACATCGAAAGATGTCTTCTCCTCAGCTGCATCAGCACCACCTGCTGCAGGACCAGCAGCTACAGCTACAGCTGCAGCAGCAGGCTCAATACCATACTCGTCCTTGAGGACTGTTGCCAACTCGTTTACTTCCTTTACTGTAAGATTTACCAATTCTTCAGCAAGAGCTTTAATATCTGCCATTGTATTTAAATTTTAATTGTTTTTAATGTTAATGTTCTTTGACTTGTAGTTATATTACTCAGGACGCTCGCCCAAAGTCTTAAGCACACCATGAATAGTGTTTGCGCCTGACTGAAGAGCAGAGATAACGTTCTTTGCAGGTGACTGGAGCAGTGCAACAATTTCTGCAATAACCTCGTTCTTGCTCTTGATAGCTACGAGAGCCTCGAGCTGATCTGCGCCGAAGATTGTCTCCTCAGCATATGCACCCTTAAGTGCAGGTACACCTTCCTTAGCGTATTCCTTAAGGAGCTTTGCAGGAACGTTAGCTGTGTGAGCGAACATAACTGCTGTAGTGCCCTTGAGTGCGCCGTACAGAGGCTCGAAATCAATATCGCTTGCCTGGAAAGCCTCGCGGAGAAGTGTGTTCTTAACGACAATCATCTTGATATCGTTCTTGAAGCACTTGCGACGGAGGTTGCTTGTAGCCTCGGCGTTGAGACCTGCGAGGTCAACGAGGTAGAAGTGAGGGAACTCCTTCAGCTTCGCACCGAGCTCGGCAATAATAGTATCTTTTACTTCTTTCTTCATTTTACAAAACTTTTAGAGTTACTCAACTGATTTAGGATCAACCTTGATACCCTTACTCATAGTGCTTGAAATAAAGATACTCTTGATATATGTACCTTTAGCAGCAGCAGGCTTGAGCTTGATGATGGTAGCGATGAACTCCTTAGCATTCTGATAGATTGCCTCCGGAGTGAAGCTTACCTTACCGATTGAAGTGTGGATAATACCAGCCTTGTCAACCTTGAAATCAATCTTACCCTGCTTTACTTCCTTAACTGCCTTGGCAACGTCCATTGTTACGGTGCCGCTCTTAGGGTTAGGCATCAATCCACGCGGACCGAGGATACGGCCGATAGGACCAATCTTACCCATGCATGACGGCATAGTGATAATAACGTCGATGTCTGTCCAACCACCCTTGATCTTTTCGATATACTCGTCAAGACCTACGTAGTCAGCACCTGCTTCCTTAGCAGCAGCCTCCTGGTCAGGAGTACAGAGAGCGAGTACGCGTGTTACCTTACCGGTACCGTTGGGAAGAGAAACCACGCCACGAACCATCTGGTTAGCCTTACGTGGGTCAACGCCCAAGCGTACGTCAATATCGAGAGAAGCATCGAACTTGGTAGTGGTAATTTCCTTTACCAGCTCTGAAGCCTCTTTCAATGTGTACATCTTCCCTGCTTCAACCTTGTCAGCTACTGATTTTTGATTTTTTGTCAGTTTCATTTCTTAAAAATTGAAGTTATTAAACATTTTCAGGGAAGTCTCCCTCTACAGTGATACCCATACTTCTTGCTGTACCAGCAACGAGTCTCATAGCCGATGCAACTGTAAAGCAGTTCAAATCTTTCAGTTTGTCCTCAGCGATTGCTTTTACCTGCTCCCAAGTTACTTTACCAACTTTCTGGCGGTTAGGCTGAGCTGAGCCACTCTTAACTTTAGCAGCCTCTTTCAGCTGTACAGCTGCAGGAGGAGTCTTAAGTTCGAAGCTGAACGATTTATCGGTGTAGTAAGTGATAACAACAGGAATTACCTTACCTGCCTTATCCTGGGTTCTGGCGTTGAACTCTTTGCAGAATCCCATGATGTTAATACCCTTAGAACCAAGTGCAGGTCCTACTGGAGGAGAAGGATTCGCAGCGCCACCTTTAATCTGTAATTTGATTAATCCAGCAACTTCTTTAGCCATTTTGTCTGTTAATATTTAAATTGATTTAATATAAAAGAATTCTGAACGCATTCGTAACCTTGCGTTAGCCTTCTTTTTCGACTTGCATAAAACCTAATTCCAACGGAGTTTTGCGTCCGAAGATCTTGACCATCACCTTTAGTTTGCGCTTCTCGACATTCACCTCTTCGATGATGCCACTGAAACCTGAGAATGGTCCGTCTGTTACCTTGACAGTCTCGTCAACTACGTACGGGATGTCAATATTGTCTTCAATCTCCGTTTCCTCGCATGAACCGAGCATACGATTGATTTCCGACTGCGGAACTGGTGAGGGGTTATCCAAGCCTCCAAGAAAGCCTAAAACGTTCGGCATGAAACGTAGCGTGTGAGCCACATCGCCCACGAGGGCAGCTTCTACGAACACATAACCAGGGAGTGATATTTTCTCCTTGATTACTCTTTTTCCATTACGCAAAGATGCGTGTTTCTCGAGCGGCAGAACCACTTGCGAAACATGCGCCTGAAGTAATGGATTGTGCTTAATCTCAGCGTCAAGGTACTCTTTCACTTTGAATTCCTTACCACTGGCAGCACGAAGCACGTACCATTTTTTTTCTGTCTTAGCCATTTTCTTGAAAACGATTAACCTGGGTAAACCATGCTCATAGCCCACTTGAACAGAGAGTCCATAGCGAACACCACAGCTGCAACGACAAGGGAAGCAGATAATACAATCACTGCACTGTGGTTTAGTTCGGCATAACTTGGCCAAGTTGTTTTATGCGCAAGTTCGTCGTAACAAGTCTTGCAATAATTTACAAACTTCTTAAACATATTATCTTCTTTTTAGCACGGGAAGAGAGGCTCGAACTCCCGACACCTGGTTTTGGAGACCAGTGCTCTACCGACTGAGCTATTCCCGTAGGATAGTTCCCGACGCCGAAGCGATACGGGAACTATTTTTTATTTAATCCAGCCTCTTAGGAGACTGTTGATCGACGAATTAGTCCTCGAGGATCTTTGTGATCTGACCAGAACCTACTGTACGACCACCCTCGCGGATAGCGAAACGAAGGCCCTCGTTCAGAGCTACCGCGTAGATGAGCTCAACCTCGATCTCTACGTTGTCACCAGGCATGACCATCTCAACTCCCTCTGGAAGCTTGATCTCACCTGTACAGTCCATAGTACGGAGGTAGAACTGAGGACGATACTTGTTGCCGAACGGTGTGTGACGACCACCCTCTTCCTTCTTCAAAACGTAGATAGAAGCCTTGAAGTGCTTGTGAGGCTTGATCTGACCCGGGTGGCAGAGTACCATACCGCGCTTGATCTCGTTCTTATCGATACCACGGAGGAGAAGACCTACGTTATCGCCAGCTTCACCCTCGTCGAGGATCTTACGGAACATCTCAACACCAGTAACGACACACTTCTTATCCTCACCGAGACCAAGGAGCTCTGTCTCGTCGCCTACCTTAACGCGGCCAGTCTCGATACGACCAGTAGCAACAGTACCACGACCTGTGATTGAGAATACGTCCTCGATAGGCATCAAGAATGGTTTGTCGAGGTCACGTGGAGGCTCCTGAATCCATGTATCAACAGCGTCCATAAGCTCCATTACCTTGTCAGCCCACTTCTCTACACCATTGAGTGCACCAAGAGCAGAACCGCGGATGATAGGAGTTTCCTCCTCATAGCCGTACTGGTCGAGAATCTCGCGAACCTCCATCTCTACGAGCTCGAGCATCTCCTCATCCTCTACCATATCGCACTTGTTCAAGAAAACAACCATACGCGGTACGTTTACCTGACGAGCGAGAAGTACGTGCTCACGTGTCTGAGGCATAGGACCATCAGTAGCAGCAACTACAAGGATAGCACCGTCCATCTGAGCAGCACCAGTTACCATGTTCTTAACGTAGTCGGCGTGACCCGGGCAGTCTACGTGTGCGTAGTGACGCTTTTCTGTTTCGTACTCGATGTGAGCTGAGTTGATAGTGATACCACGCTCTTTCTCCTCAGGAGCGTTATCGATCTGGTCGAAAGACTTAACATCCTCACCACCGAAGCCTCTATCGTGAAGAGTCTTAGAAATGGCAGCAGTAAGAGTAGTCTTACCATGGTCAACGTGACCAATTGTACCAATGTTTACGTGCGGTTTGGTGCGCACAAATGTTTCTTTAGCCATAGCTTTCTTATTTTATATATAAATTGAATGTTCGTTTTTCCCCCGATTCTTGATTTAAGAATAGAAGCAGAGCTGTAACTGAGAGTTGAACTCAGGACCTCTTCCTTACCAAGGAAGTGCTCTACCACTGAGCTATTACAGCAACTTAGAGCGGAAAACGGGGCTCAAACCCGCGACCCCCAGCTTGGAAGGCTAGTGCTCTATCAACTGAGCTATTTCCGCAAAAAGAAGTGAAAGTGGGTGGTGATGGATTCGAACCACCGAAGCATCGCCAGCAGATTTACAGTCTGCCCCATTTGGCCACTCTGGTAACCACCCAATCCTTTTAGTAAATGTATCGTTTAGATACTGAAGAAAAACTGCGTTCAGGTTTTCTGTTTGTTTGAGCCTCTTGTCGGATTCGAACCAACGACCCCGAGATTACAAATCACGTGCTCTGGCCAACTGAGCTAAAGAGGCAAATCCTTGCAGCCGTTTAAGATTGCATTTAGGACATGTTCTAAAACGGCTGCAAAGATACGACTTATTTTTTATTCGCCAAAACTTTTCGGCTTTTTTTTTACATCTTGCGTGTTTTTTCCTTAAATTTAGTAAGTTGTACCTTCATTGCATCTACACAGAGATCGATGCCTTCTTCGAAGGTGTCGCATGTTTTCTCAACGAAGAGTTTCTGTCCTGGAACGGTTACTTCAAGACTTGTCTCCTTGTTCTGCGCAGTGGCTGGCTTTACTACTTTAAGCTGCACTTCTGCGTTGCTAATATCTTCGAATGTCTTCTCAAGCTTTGCAACTTTCTTCTCGATGAATTCCTGTAGTTTTTCGGTAGCGTCAAAGTGAATTGACTGAATTTTTACGTTCATAGTGTCCTCCTTTTCTTTGTTTAAGGTCATTTGTGTTACTATATATATATAATTAAGGTGTATCACTCTTGCGGTGTACCGCTTCGTGGATGCGCCTCACTATACGCTTGCTTTAGTTGCTCGAACGAGGTGTGGGTGTATATTTCGGTGGTTGACAAACGTTCGTGCCCGAGCAGCTTTTGCACGTTCTCGATATTAGCTCCATTATTGAGCATAGCGGTGGCGAAAGTATGACGCAGCACGTGCGGCGAGCGTTTCTTCAGATTGGTCACAGTGGAGAGTTGCCGTCTCACTATCTCGCGCACCTGAGGGTTAGTCATGCGTCCACCTCGCTGTGTACGAAAGAGTGCTGTGGTGTTTTTGTACGCCACCTCAGCATCGCGCAATGCTGTGTATGAGCGGAGTGCTTCGGCAAGCTCACTGCCGAATGGTATGGCTCGTTGCTTATTACCCTTGCCATGTACGCGTATCTCGCTGCGCACATAGTCTACCGAGCTATCGTTGAGCGAGGTGAGTTCTGAAAGACGCATACCTGTTTCGTAAAACATGAGCACTATTGTGCGTTCGAGTTGCGCTTCGTACGTGTCACCCCACTCCGTATGGTCGAGCAATTGATCCATCTGCTCTTCTCTGACGAACTGTGGCAATGGCCTGTCGGTCTTTGGACGATAGACTATGTGTGCCGGATCGTGCTCTACATATCCTCTTGCAAGGAGATAGCGGTAGTAGGTCTTTATCATTGCCGGAACTCCTACCGCTAATGAATCAGCGGGAATATTATGTGTTACAACCGCATTTGCTCCAATAACTGCATTATCTCCGATAAATATATTTCCAAGAATTACTGCACCCGCGCCA
>ENA-OQHY01000919-OQHY01000919.1-human-gut-metagenome-genome-assembly--contig:-NODE-919-length-14409-cov-4.661322_pt1 | contig 14409 bp, 15 predicted proteins | sample MGYA00242570_ERZ504733 | MGnify/ENA primary metagenome ERZ504733 (study PRJEB26092, sample SAMD00036219) | human gut metagenome | host: Homo sapiens | study: EMG produced TPA metagenomics assembly of...
AGCTTTGCCGGCGGTGGCGGGTTCTCGTTTGATTCTGCCCCCCGCCCCCCCGGTGCCCCGCGCGGCACTGGGCGGCAGCGTTTTTTGAACGAGTTCTGGGCGCTGTACCACACCGGCCTGCGCGGCAGTGGCTGGATGATTACCGCCGCCGCCAGGCCCTGACGGGGCCGCCATGTGACCCTGATCCCCAACGGCAGCGAACCGCGCGGGGCTACGGTGCTTGGCATTGACGATGACTGCCGCCTGCTGGTGCGCTGTGATGGCGACCTTGCCCCCACAGCATTCGGCAGTGATGAGATCCGCGTAATTCCAGAGTTGGGCACACTTGCCTGACGTTCCGGCATTGCATATTAAGGTGTATCTGAAAACAAAGAAAATGACGGATATTTCGCAAACACAAGCAGGATTTAAGGCAAAGAGCCGCAGGAATCCTTTGTGGATTCCAAGGTTTTTTAACGCAAAATCCGGCTGTGTTTGTAGAAATAAGCTAAATTTTCGACTTTTTAGATACACCTAAGAGAGTGAGGAAAGTTATCATGAATACAACTGCTTCCAACGCCCGCCTGCACAAGATGGTGGCTGCGCCCTGTTTGCCGCCCTGACCGCTGTTTGCAGCCAGCTGGCTATCCCTATGCCGTGGGGCGTGCCGATCAATCTGGCACTGTTTGCCGTGTACATGGCGGGCACCATGCTGGGCCCCGTATGGGGGTGCCGCCCAGCCAGCTTGGTTTACCTGCTGCTGGCCGCTGTGGGTGTTCCCGTTATGGCCGGCATGCAGGGCGGCCCCGCTGTTCTGCTTGGCAAAACCGGCCGGCTATGCCATCGGTACCTGCTGGCCGCGCTGATTGCCGGTGCCTTTGCCGCCAAGCTGCCCCGCAAGTTCGGCTGGCTGGCCTTGGGCTGCGTGGTTGGCTGCGCCGCCTGCTATGTGCTGGGCACCATCTGGTTTATGGTGCTGACCGGCCTTGACCTGCCCACCAGCCTGACTTACTGCGTGATTCCCTACCTGCCGGGCGATGTGATCAAGATTGCCCTGGCCAGCCTGCTGACCATCCAGCTGGACAAGCGCATGCCGAAGATCTGAGCTTATCTTCTCCCATGTTTTCTGCGCACCCCTTACTGATAAGGGGGTGCGCTTTTTTGCTGCCTACCTGCCGCGCTTTATTGCACCCACTTCCTGCACATGGTATAATGGTTACACTACACAAAACATGAGGTACGCCAATGAAATGGATCGCTGTTGATTACGGGGAGCGCCGCACGGGGCTGGCGGTATGTGATGCTTCGGAGCTGATCGTTACGCCTGTTACCCCGCAGATTGAGGAAAAAAGCCTGCCTACAGATGACTATCATCACAGTGAATACGTCGGTTGATTATTTTAAATTCCGCGAATATATAACGGGCTTTACAGGATCAGCAGGTACCGCAGTTTTTACAAAGGATAAAGCGGGACTCTGGACAGATGGAAGATATTTTATTCAGGCAGAAGCGCAGTTGCAGGGGAGTGGGATCACGCTTTACAAATCAGGAGAACCTGGTGTTCCAACGATAGAAGAATTTTTAAAAAGTGAGCTAAAAGAAGGGGATGTTCTGGGATTTGATGGTCGTACAGTGACTTATGCACAAGGAAAACGATATTGTCATATAACAGATGAGAATGGCGCATCATTGAAATATAGCTTAGATTTTGCACAGAATATCTGGAAGGAAAGACCTGAAATGTCTATGGAATCTGTATTTTCTCTAGCGGATGAATATACAGGTGAAAAAATTGGATCCAAATTAGAACGAATCAGAGAAATAATGAAAGAAAATGGATGCAATGCACATGTTTTATCGAGTCTTGATGATATTGCATGGCTTTTAAATATAAGAGGAAATGATATTGCGTATTGTCCACTTGTTCTTTCTTATGCAATCGTTTATAATAATTCAGTTGAGCTGTTTGCTGACATTAGAAAATTCTCTGACGATATTGTGAATTCATTAGCAGAAAATCAAGTGAAGATTTATCCGTATGAGGATATTTATCACAAAGTTTCAGAAATGACATCAGAAGATAAGGTCCTTTTGGATTCTTCAATCATGAACTATAGTCTTTATCAGGCCATTTCCAAAGAGACGGTGATTATTGATAAGCAGAATCCGGAAATTCTGATGAAGTCAGTTAAAAATGAAACACAGGCAGAGAATTTGAGAAAAGCACATTTGAAGGATGCGGTTGCACATACAAAGTTTATGTACTGGTTAAAGAAGAATATTGGCAGAGTGGAGATTACAGAGCTGTCTGCTTCTGCCAGGCTGGAAGGATTGCGTGCAGAGCAGGAGCATTTCCTCGGACCAAGTTTTGGCCCGATCAGTGCATATGGAGAACATGGGGCAATTGTTCATTATAGTGCGGATGAGAAAAGCAATGTCCCTTTAAAAGAAGGAAAGCTTTTCATGACAGATACAGGTGGTCATTATCTGGAAGGGTCTACCGACATTACGCGTACGGTTGCACTTGGAGAAGTGGGGAACCTTGAAAAAGAACATTTCACACTGGTTGCAAGAGCAATGCTACGCCTGGCGAACACTGTATTTCTCTACGGATGCAGTGGTGCGAATCTGGATTGTATTGCAAGAGAGATCTTTTGGAAAGAAGGACTGAACTTTAATCATGGAACGGGGCATGGTGTTGGTTATTTATTGAATATCCATGAGGGACCGATCAATTTCCGTTGGAAAGAGGGAGAGAGGTCGGCTCCGGCATTGGAAGAGAATATGGTGATCACAGATGAACCGGGAATCTATATTGAGGGTTCTCATGGAATTCGTCTGGAAAATGAGCTGCTTGTCAGAAAAACAGTTAAGAATGAGTATGGACAGTTTATGAATTTTGAAATTCTTACTTATGTACCAATTGATCTGGATGCAATCTTGCCGGAGAAAATGAGTACAGAGGAGAAAGAAATGTTGAATCATTATCATAAGCAGGTTTATGAAAAGGTGTCCCCTTACCTTTCAGAGGAAGAACGAATCTGGCTGAAAGAGTACACGCGGGCTGTGAAGTAATCAGCAAGGCAGAGGTATGACAGAACTCTTATGTATCTGTTGAAGCTGCTGGACGGATAATGAAATATTTAGGGATTAGGAATAGTGTAAAAGAATGGAAACATCAGAACGCAATATTGAAGCGAATATGAATGAGCTGATCGGAAGGATCGAAGCAAAATATGAGAAGATGAGCAAGGGGCAGAAGCGCCTTGCAGAATATGTGAAAGAAAATTATGATAAGGCTGTATTTCTGACAGCAGCGCGTCTTGGAGAGATTGTGGGTGTCAGTGAATCTACGGTTGTACGATTTGCAACCAGCTGGGATATAGGGGATACCCGGAATTTCAGAAAGCGTTGGAGGAACTTGTCCGTAATAAATTGAATTCAATCCAGCGTATGGAAGTGACCTATGGACGAATTACACAGAGTGAGATTCTCGAAACCGTTCTTCAGTCAGACATTGAGAAAATCAAGATGACCTTGTCTGCAATCGATCATAAGGCATTTAACTGGGCAATTGATACCCTTTTAGAAGCAAAGAGAATCTATGTTGTGGGAATCAGAAGCTGTGCACCACTTGCTTCTTTTATGGGATTTTATCTGAATCTTGTATGCGACAATGTAATTACAGTAAATACAAACAGTTCCAGTGAGATTTTTGAACAGATTATTCGAATCGGAGAAGGGGATGTGATCATAGGAATCAGTTTCCCAAGATATTCGATGAGAACATTGAAAGCATTGGAATTTGCGAGCAATAGAAAGGCAAAAGTAATCACACTTACTGACAGTATCCATTCACCTATGAATCAGTATTCTTCCTGCAATCTGATCGCAAGAAGTGATATGGCATCTATTGTCGATTCACTTGTTGCACCATTGAGTGTGATCAATGCACTGATTGTTGCGATTTGTATGAAAAAGCAGAAGGAAGTTGTTTCGACGTTAGAGACGTTGGAGAAAATCTGGGGTGAATATCAGGTTTACAGCGGAGAAGAAAGCAGCCAGGAAGGTGGCAGCGCAGGAACGAACGAGTCTTACAGACAGAATAAAGGAGAAGAATAGAGCATGAGTAATGTGATCGTAGTGGGCGGCGGGGCTGCCGGGATGATGGCGGCAGTTTTCGCTGCAAGAAATGGTCAGAATGTTCAGTTGCTTGAGAAGAATGAAAAGCTTGGGAAAAAGCTGTTCATTACAGGAAAAGGACGCTGCAATATAACGAATGCCGCTGATATAGAAGATTTATTTACGGCGGTGACAAGTAATCCGAAATTTTTATACAGTGGATTTTACAGTTTTACAAATCAGCAGGTGATCGATTTCTTTGAAGAACTTGGTGTGAAGACGAAAATTGAACGTGGAGAACGAGTTTTCCCTGTTTCAGATCATTCTTCTGATGTGATCGCAGCATTTTCAAGAGAGTTAAAATCATTAGGAGTAGCTGTTTCTCTTCACACAGAGGTGAGAGAACTGCTTTGTGAGCAGGATAAAGTGTGTGGGGTTTTATTAACTAATGGAAAGAAAATGAAGGCAGATGCTGTGATTGTTGCGACAGGTGGTATTTCCTATCCTTCTACGGGTTCTACAGGCGATGGATATCGTTTTGCGAAAGAAACAGGGCATAGAGTGACAGAACTCCTTCCATCACTTGTACCGATGGAAGTCAGACAATGGTATGCGAAAGAATTGCAGGGATTATCTCTTCGAAATATAGAAATTTGTATCACAGATGGGAAGAAAAAACTTTACGAAGAATTCGGAGAAATGCTTTTTACACATTATGGTGTAACAGGACCGGTTATTCTGAGCGCGAGCAGTGTGGTGGGAAAAACTTTAAGAAAAAAAGAACTTACACTTCATATAGACTTAAAACCGGCATTGAGTGAGGAACAACTTGATAAAAGAATCCTCAGAGAGTTTGATGCAAACCATAATAAACAGTATAAAAATTCAATCGATTCACTCTTTCCGGCAAAATTAAAGCCTGTTATGATAGAACTCTCGGAGATTGAACCTGAGAAAAAAGTGAATGAGATTACAAAAGAAGAACGACAGAGACTGGTTCATCTGATCAAGGATTTTACAATGACATTGACAGGGCTTCGCAGTTATAATGAAGCAATCATTACAAAAGGCGGAGTATCTGTAAAGGAGATCGATCCGGGAACAATGGAATCAAAAAAAATGAAAGGATTATATTTCGCCGGAGAGGTGCTTGATCTTGATGCAGTGACCGGAGGATATAATCTTCAGATTGCGTGGTCAACAGGGTATCTTGCCGGAATTAACGCAGGATGTGATTGAAATTTTACTGGGGAATGTCTGAATCCTGTGACAGGAAGAATAGATGTTGCTGGTCGCACATCGTGTGAACAGTAACGAATAGATTTGAAAATGGAATGTGGAAAGAAAAGATGGAGGAATAAAAATGGGATATAATGTAGCAATCGATGGACCGGCAGGGGCAGGGAAAAGTACAATTGCAAAGCAGGTTGCAAAAGAAAACGGATATATTTATGTAGATACCGGCGCAATGTACCGTGGATTGGCCATTCACTTTCTGAATCTTGGAATTGATCCAAAAGATACAGAAAAGATTATAGAGGCCTGCAAAGATGTGGAAGTAACGATTGGTTATGAAAGCGGAATCCAGCAGATCTATGTAAACGGAGAGAATGTTACAGCAAAGCTTCGTACAGAAGAAGTTGGAAATATGGCTTCTATGACATCTGCGATTCCGGAAGTCAGAGAAAAACTTCTGGAACTTCAGAGAACGCTTGCAAGAGAGAAGGATGTGATCATGGATGGAAGAGACATTGGTACCCATGTGCTTCCGGATGCAGATGTAAAAATCTATCTTACAGCAAGCGTAGAAATCAGAGCAAAGAGAAGATATAAAGAGCTTGTTGAAAAGGGAGTACAGTGCGATCTGAAAGAGATAGAGAAAGATATTGAAGAAAGAGACTACCGTGATATGACAAGAAAGATCGCGCCACTGAAAAAAGCAGAGGATGCAATACTTGTTGACAGTTCGGATATGACACTGAAAGAAGTTGTAAACACGATTTCCAGATATTGTCATAGATAAATTTGCAGGAGTTGGATAGAATGAAAGTAATAAAGGCGAAATCAGCTGGATTTTGTTTCGGCGTTAAGCGTGCAGTGGATACAGTTTATGAACAGGTGGAAGAGAATCAGAATCTTCCAATCTATACGTATGGTCCGATCATCCATAATGAAGAAGTGGTGAAAGATCTGGAGCAGAAAGGTGTGATTGTTCTTCGCAGCGAAGAAGAGCTGGATACACTGGAAAGAGGAACCGTTATTATCCGCTCTCATGGGGTGGCAAAAGATGTGTATGACAGACTGGAAAATAAGAAAATCCAGATTGTAGATGCTACGTGTCCATTTGTTAAGAAGATCCATAATATCGTGCAGAAACACAGTGAGATGGGCGAGAATATTATTATCATTGGAAATCCGGAACATCCGGAGGTTCAGGGAATTAAGGGATGGGCAGGAGATCATGTAGAGGTCTTTCAGACAAAGGAAGAAGCAGAAAATTATTCTTGTGAGCAGGGAAAAAAGATTTGTATCGTTGCCCAGACGACATTTAATTACAATAAATTTAAAGAATTAGTTGAAATTCTTGAAAAAAAGAGTTATGATGTAAGTGTTTTAAATACAATCTGTAATGCTACGAAGGAGCGCCAGACAGAAGCGCAGAGCATAGCAGAGACGGTGGATGCTATGATCGTTATTGGTGACAAACATAGTTCCAATACCCAGAAGTTATTTGAAATATGCCGCAAAGCATGTAACAATACGTACTATATACAGACACTTGGCGATTTGGATTTGAATCAATTAGGGTCAGTGGAAACGGTAGGTATTACAGCAGGGGCATCCACGCCCAACAATATAATTGAGGAGGTTCAAAATAATGTCAGAATTATCTTTTGAACAGATGTTAGAAGAGTCATTTAAAACAATTCACAATGGAGAGGTTGTCGAAGGTACAGTAATCGACGTGAAACCGGATGAGATTATCCTGAACATTGGATATAAAGCAGATGGTATCATCACAAAGAGCGAATATTCCAACGATCAGTCTCTTGACCTTACAACAGTTGTATCTGTAGGTGATACAATGACAGTTAAGGTACTGAAAGTAAATGACGGAGAGGGTCAGGTTCTTCTTACATATAAGAGACTGGCTGCAGAAAAAGGAAATGAGAGACTGCGCGAAGCATATGAAAACCACGAAGTGCTGAAAGCTACAGTTACACAGATTCTTGGCGGCGGTATTTGTACAACAGTTGATGAAGTAAGAGTATTTATCCGGCAAGCCTTGTTTCCGATTCTTATGAGAAAGATCTCAGCAAGTATGAAGGACAGGAAATCGAATTCGTAATCAGCGAGTTCAACCCGAGAAGAAACCGTGTGATCGGTGATAGAAGACAGCTTCTTGTAGCAGAGCGTGCTGAGAAGCAGAAAGAGCTGTTCGCGAAACTCAATGTTGGTGATACAGTAGAAGGAACTGTTAAGAATGTAACAGATTTCGGAGCATTCGTTGACCTTGGTGGTGTTGACGGACTTCTTCACATCTCAGAGATGTCATGGGGAAGAGTTGACAATCCGAAGAAAGTATTCCATGTAGGAGATACACTGAAAGTTCTTGTAAAAGACATTCATGATACAAAGATTGCGCTCAGCCTGAAATTCCCAGAGACAAATCCATGGGTAAATGCAGCAGAAGATTTCGCTGTAGGAACAGTTGTTACAGGAAAAGTTGCACGTATGACAGACTTTGGTGCATTCGTAGAACTTGCACCGGGAGTTGACGCACTTCTTCATGTATCCCAGATTTCAAGAGCTCATGTTGAGAAACCATCTGATGTTCTTGCAATCGGACAGGAAATCACAGCTAAGATCGTTGATCTTAACGAAGCAGAGAAGAAGATCAGCCTAAGCATGAAAGCTCTTGAGGCTGACAATGCTGAAGAGACAGAAGAATAAGATATAAATTATCTTTTAGAAGAACCTGCCATTGGCAGGTTCTTTTTCTGTTAAAAATTCGACAAGATGTATAGCGAAAGATACAAGAATTATTACATATTTGCTAGATTTTCAGAGCGCATTCTAGTAAAATAAGTATTACAAAATTAAAATATTATTGTTGTAATGACAATGATAAAAGAAAGGAAGGAAATGAGATGGGGCTTTTGACATTTAAAGGCGGAATCCATCCGGATGATGGAAAACGTTTTTCAAAGGATCAGCCGATCAGACCTGTAGTACCTCAGGGTGAACTGGTCTATCCACTTTCACAGCATATAGGAGCACCGGCTAAACCGGTAGTTAAGAAAGGCGATTGTGTGCTGAAAGGACAGTTGATTGCTGAAGCGGGAGGATTTGTATCTTCTCCGATCTATTCATCTGTCTCCGGTAAAGTGAAAGGATTGGAACAACGTTTTAATCCAACTGGATCCCAGGTGGAGTGCATTGTTGTAGAAAACGATGGAGAGTATAAGGAAGTTGAATATGAACCGGTAAAACCTTTGGAAGAGATGACAAGGGAAGAAATCATTAATAAGATTGGAGATGCCGGAATCGTAGGAATGGGTGGTGCAGGATTCCCTACAAAGGTAAAGCTTTCTCCGAAGGAACCGGATAAGATAGAATATATTATTGCAAACTGTGCTGAGTGTGAACCTTATATCACTGCAGACTACAGAAGAATGCTCGAGTATACAGAAGATCTTGTCAGCGGAATGAAGGTCATCCTTTCTTTATTCCCAAATGCAAGAGGTGTTTTTGCTGTAGAGGATAACAAGAAAGATTGTATTGAAAAGTTACAGAAAGCAGTTGCCGGCGAACCAAGAATTGATGTGAAAGCATTGATGACAAAATATCCACAGGGGCAGAACGTCAGTTGATCTATGCAGTGACAAAACGAGCAATCAATTCTACCATGCTTCCGGCAGATGCAGGATGTATTGTTGATAACGTGGAGACTTTGATTGGAATCCACAATGCAGTAATCAAAGGAAAACCGTTGATGGAACGTGTTGTTACAGTGAGCGGCGATGCAGTCGAAAAACCAGGAAACTTTATGGCTCCTTTTGGAATAAACCACAGAGAGCTGGTTGAGGCAGCAGGAGGTTTGAAAGCGGAACCGCAGAAACTGATCTCCGGAGGACCGATGATGGGATTTGCCATGGTGACAATGGATGCACCGGTTACAAAGACTTCTTCCTCTATTCTGCTTTTTAAAGAAGACGTTGTGGCAAAGAGTCTTGAGACTGCATGTATTAACTGTGGAAGATGTGTGGAGATCTGTCCAAGCAGAATTATTCCATCCAGACTTGCAGACTTTTCAAAGAGAAAAGATGAGGCATCTTTTGTTGCATGGAATGGATTGGAATGTGTGGAATGTGGTTCCTGCAGTTATGTCTGTCCGGCGAAACGTCAGTTGAAACAGGCAATTGGTTCAATGCGTAAGACAGCATTGGCGAATAGAAAGAAGAAATAAGAGAGGTTGAAGTAAAGTGAACGAGAAATATAACGTATCTTCTTCGCCGCATATCCGTGATAAAGTGACAAGCAGCAACATTATGCTTTATGTTGTGATCGCACTTCTTCCGGCTACATTTTTCGGAATCTGGAATTTCCGTCATGAGAATGCCTGGATTCTTGTAGTTGTTACAACGGCAGCGGCTGTTTTATCTGAGTATCTTTATGAAAAATTAATGCATAAGCCAATTACGATCAATGATTTCAGTGCGGTTGTAACAGGACTTCTGCTCGCATTGAATCTTCCTCCGACACTCCCGTGGTGGATGGGTGTGCTTGGTGCAGTATTTGCCATCATTGTTGTGAAACAGTTGTTTGGAGGACTTGGACAGAACTTCATGAACCCTGCATTGGGAGCACGTTGTTTTCTGCTGATCTGTTTTGCAGGAAAGATGACTTATTTTGTTTACGACGGAGTGACAGGACCGACTCCTTTGGCAGAACTGAAAGCAGGAGAAACAGTGAATACATTGTCTATGCTTCTCGGAAATATCAGAGGAACAATCGGAGAGACTTCTGTAGTTGCAATTATGATCGGTGCAATGTTCCTGATTCTTATGGGTGTAATTGATCTTAGAATTCCTGGAACTTACATTGTGACATTTGTGATTTTTATCACATTGTTTGGAGGACATGGATTCGATCCTCAGTACATCACAGCGCATCTTTGTGGTGGTGGTCTGATGCTTGGAGCATGGTTTATGGCAACAGATTATGTAACATCTCCGATCACGAGCAAAGGAAAGATCCTTTTTGGAATCTGTCTTGGATGTCTGACGGGTCTGTTCCGTCTTTTTGGTGGATCAGCAGAAGGAGTTTCCTATGCGATCATCATCAGTAACCTTTTAGTTCCGTTGATCGAGAAGGTTACTCTTCCAAAACCATTTGGTAAAGGAGGAGAAAAGTAATGAATAAAATTGTTAAAAACACGTTGATTCTGACAGCAATCACTGTTGTTGCAGGTCTCCTTCTCGGAGTTGTATATGGTGTGACAAAAGATCCGATCGCGAAAGCACAGGAGAAGGCAAAACAGGAAGCATTTCGTTCTGTCCTTTCAGATGCAGAGACATTTGAATCGGATACAGAATTTGATGCTGATGCAGCTTCTGCTCTTCTGAAAGAAAATGGATACACTTCAGATGATATTTCTGAGGTGGCTGAGGGAAAAGACGCTTCCGGCGAGACGGTTGGTTATGTTGTAAATGTTACATCACATGAAGGATACGGCGGAGACATTGATATTTCTGTAGGTATCAGGGAAGATGGAACAGTAACAGGTATTGAGATGCTCAGTATCAGTGAGACAGCAGGTCTTGGAATGAAAGCTAAGGAAGCAGATTTCAAAGATCAGTTTAAAGATAAGAATGTAGAAAAGTTTACATATACAAAGACAGGAGAGTCAGGAGATGACATGATCGACGCCATCAGTGGTGCTACGATCACAACCAATGCTGTGACAAATGCAGTAGACTCTGCACTTGTATATTTTCAAAATGAGTTAGGAGGCGGAAGTAATGAATAAATGTACAGAACGGCTGTATAACGGCCTTGTAAAAGAAAATCCGACCTTCGTTCTTATGCTTGGTATGTGTCCTACACTTGCGGTTACAACATCTGCAATCAACGGTGTTGGTATGGGACTTTCTACAACAGTTGTATTGATCATGTCTAACATGTTGATTTCTATGTTGAGAAAGATTATTCCGGATTCTGTCAGAATGCCGGCATTTATCGTTATTGTTGCTTCTTTCGTAACAATTGTACAGTTCCTGATGGAAGGATTTGTTCCAAGCCTTTATGATTCACTGGGACTTTATATTCCTCTGATCGTTGTAAACTGTATCATTCTCGGAAGAGCAGAGAGCTATGCTTCAAAGAATCCGGTTCTTCCTTCTATCTTTGATGGAATCGGTATGGGACTTGGATTTACTGTGGGTCTTACAGCAATCGGTATTGTCAGAGAACTGATCGGTGCTGGTAAGATCTTTGATATCCGTGTTATGCCGGAATCTTACGAGCCACTGACAATCTTCATCCTTGCACCGGGAGCATTCTTTGTCCTTGCTGGTCTTGTTGCTTTACAGAATAAAGTAAAGAACAATATGGCAAAGAAAGGAAAGAAGGTTCCGGAGACAGTTGGATGCGGAGAAGGCTGTGCAAGCTGTGGGAATGCTTCATCCTGCAGTGGAAAGATCTTCCCGACAGGCGAAGAAGACGCAAAGAACGAATAAAGGAGGGGACAGAAAGTGAAAGAATTATTATTAATTGCAGTTGGTTCAGCATTTGTAAATAATGTTGTTCTGAGCCAGTTTCTTGGTATATGTCCGTTCCTCGGTGTATCCAAGAATGTGAAGACTGCTGCCGGAATGGGCGGAGCGGTTGTATTCGTTATTACGATCGCATCTTTTGTAACTGGATTGATCTATAAGTTTATTCTCGGAAATCCAAATATCATGGGAGGAGAATTATCTTACCTGAATACGATTGTATTTATTCTTGTTATCGCAGCACTTGTACAGTTTGTAGAGATGTTCTTAAAGAAAGCGATGCCATCATTATACAATGCGCTCGGTGTATATCTTCCGCTGATCACAACGAACTGTGCAGTTCTCGGAGTAGCACTGACAAACGTACAGAATGGCTACTATGATGACATGAGTGCAGGTATGGGGCTTCTCACAGGTGTCGTAAATGGATTTGCTACAGCTGTCGGATTCCTTGTATCAATTGTGCTGATGGCCGGAATTCGCGAGAAGATTGAATACAATGATATCAGTGAGTCATTTCAGGGGACTCCGATCGTGCTTGTTACAGCAGGACTGATGGCAATTGCATTTTTCGGATTCTCGGGATTAATTTAGGAGGAAGAGCAAATGAGTATGACAGGAATTATTTTGGCGGCAGTAGTCGTCGGTGGAACCGGTTTATTCATCGGTGTTTTCCTCGGAATCGCAGGTAAGAAGTTTGCTGTAAAAGTAGATGAACGTGAAGAAGCGATTTTAGGTGTTCTTCCGGGAAATAACTGTGGCGGATGCGGTTATGCAGGCTGTTCAGGACTTGCAGCGGCAATCGTAAAAGGTGAAGCAGAAGTTGGTGGATGTCCGGTTGGTGGGGCACCTGTTGCTGCAAAGATCGGTGATATCATGGGTGTTGCAGCAGGCACACAAGAGAGACAGACCGCTTTTGTAAAATGTGCCGGAACCTGCGAAAAAGCAAGTTTAGATTATGATTACACAGGTATTCAGGATTGTACGATGGCAAGCATGATGCAGAATGGAGGAGCAAAGGGATGTAATTCAGGATGTCTTGGATTCGGTTCTTGTGTTGCTGCCTGTCCGTTTGATGCAATTCATGTAGTAGATGGAATTGCTGTTGTTGACAAAGAAGCATGTAAAGCATGTGGGAAATGTATTGCAGCATGTCCAAAACACCTGATCGAGCTGATTCCATATGAGCAGAAGACATTTGTACGCTGTAATTCCAATGCAAAAGGAAAAGTACAGCTGGCAATTTGTCAGGCAGGATGTATCGGATGTCGCATTTGTGAGAAGAACTGTGAAGCAGGAGCGATCACTGTAACGAATTTCCTTGCACATATCGATGCAGATAAATGTACAGAGTGTGGTGTCTGTGTAGAAAAATGCCCGAGAAAGATTATTACGTTACGTTAATAATAAGGTAACTGTTCAGAGCCAACCTCCAAAATGCTACGCATTTCGTCGGTGTGGCGTATCCGCCAAATAAAATTTCAAAAACAGTCTTAAAAATGCAAGCATTTTACACCTGTTTTATGAATTTGCTTGGCTCTGAACAGTTACAAATTTATAATAAAATCCCACGGATATTGATTATCTTCCTTATATTAAGTAAGATAGTAAAAGAGCATTGTTTATCAACACCACGGGAGGTTTCATCATGTCTAAATACGATGTGATTCTTGATGTCTATGAGAATCAGAGCATCTCAAAAGCTGCTCAAAAACACAACTACACACAATCAGCTGTCAGCCAGACCATTCGCAATTATGAAAAAGAGATTGGTCTCAAGCTATTCAAGCGTTCAAAAAACGGAATGGAAGCGCTTCCCGGGACAGAACCCATCTTTGAAGAACTTATGCATATCCGCTCCGCCAATACACGGATCAATCAGATTGTCTCAAATATCAACAATCTGGACAGTGGTTTTATCCGCATCGGAACGGTGCAGAGCATTGCCTATAACTGGCTCCCCGGAGTACTGAAAAATTTTTCTGCCGAATACCCGAATATCACCTTTCGGCTCTATGTTGACGGATTTCAGAACCTGACGGAAAAGCTTCGCAAAAAAGAACTGGACTGTATTTTTGTTTCGCAATATGTCGCAAAGGATTTCCCAAATCTTCCTGTCGGCACCGACGAACTGGTTCTGGTTACTTCCCTGGACCATCCTCTTGCCGATCAGCTGACGGTATCTTTTGCCGATATTGACGGACAGGATTTTGTTCTCTCCGCCGATGATTTTGATTATGAAACCGGAAAATTATTCCGATTAAACCATATCACGCCTAACGTAAGATTTCGGATCAATGAAGACTATACCGCGATTAAAATGGTGGAACAGGGCTTTGGCATCACTGTACTTCCCAAACTTCTGCTTCATAATATTCCATTCAACGTCTGTGTCCGTTCCTTTACCGAACACTTCCGCAGGAATCTGTCCGTAGCCTATCTGGATACACCTGAACTCTCTCCTGCACTTGATAAGTTTCTTACCTTTGTCACCAAATGGGCCAAAGAGTGTAAGTTGATCTGATTTCC
>ENA-OQHY01000920-OQHY01000920.1-human-gut-metagenome-genome-assembly--contig:-NODE-920-length-14390-cov-2.336465_pt1 | contig 14390 bp, 21 predicted proteins | sample MGYA00242570_ERZ504733 | MGnify/ENA primary metagenome ERZ504733 (study PRJEB26092, sample SAMD00036219) | human gut metagenome | host: Homo sapiens | study: EMG produced TPA metagenomics assembly of...
CAAGAGTGCAATTCGTTCTGTTTTTATACTTTCTATAGAAAGAGGTGAGCACAATGAAATTTCAACGTATTCAGGATTTACGCACAGACGCAGATCTGTCACAGAGAGAATTAAGTGAGATTCTTCATATCAGTCAGCGTTCTTATTCCCATTACGAAACGGGATCTCGTAGTATTCCAATTGAAATGCTTATCCGGCTGGCGAATTATTATGACACCAGCATTGACTATCTTGTTGGTCGCACAGACCGCAAAAAAATGGTCAAATAAAGAAATCCCCGGAATTCGGAACAATTTCGGGAATTCCTGTATCAGGATTCCCACACTTCCGCAGATCCGGGGATTCTTTATTTTGTGTTATTTATTATTCTGCATAATATGTTTCTTCATCCCGTAGGGATCCCATATACATCATCGCTGCTCTCATCATAGGAAGAATCTCCCTCATTGGAATTTTCCTGCTCTGCTGCCGGTATACTTTCCATCGGTTCTTCCCTTATCATAATAGACTCTGTTTTCGGATAAGTCTTAGAACCATCCGCTCTTTTATAAGTCTTAACTTTCACATAAAGCTCGCCACTTTTGTCAAAAACAAATTCGCCTTTGGCTTTGTTTTCCTCAGAATCCTTAAACCGGAATTGTGTAGCATTTCCCGCAACTTCCGCTGTCACATCCGCCTCCGCTGTGAGGGCATGATTTCTTCCATTAACCCGCTTATATGTAAAGGATACGGAATCGAGACTGATCTCATAAATATTGATGGTCGTCAGCCCGTCTGTACTGTACCATATTCCCTGATAATTCTCCGGATCAAATGCCGGAAGAATAGTAGGCACCGGTGTCACGGAAGGAGTTGGAGTAGCCGTTGGTATCGGCGTCGCAGTTGCCGCCGGAGTGGCCGTTACTTCCGGAATATTATCCAGTGCTGCAATAGCTGCCTGTTTTCTCTGCTCTTTTGCAACTTTATTCCTGTGTGAAACCAGCATCATACCGCCAAGTCCTGCCAGAATAAACAGAACGATCAACAGGATAAGAGCTGTTTTCAGCCGCTGCTTTTTTCTTTTGTTTTTACTCATCTGCATCACCTCTGTTTAATATAGCATACTTGAAAACTTTACTGTATTTCTCTCTTTTATTTCTTCTCTTTGATAATACCTTTTCGATATACTTCCAGCAACTGAGTAAGTTCGCTGATCCTTTCTTTCAAAGCAGCACCTGTATCAGTATCTCCAACAAGAGTACGCTTGTTATTATAATGAACTGCAACCCGGTTGGATACGATATCCTGCTCTTTAGCCACCGCTTCTTCTGCTGAAGTAAACGGCTCATGGGCAGATAGGATCAGTCCATACGAATTATACACCAGTGTATAACCTGCAATTCCCGTAACCTTCTGGTAAGGCCTTGAAAAACCACCATCAATTACAAGAACTTTTCCATTGCACTTTACAGGGCTTTCTCCTCACTCTGATGAACCGGCACATGGCCGTTGATGATATGTCCGTTTTCCGGGTTCAGACCAAATTCACGGAGAAGGTTATCAACCACTTCTTCATTTTCCAGGAGGTGGTAATACGCATTTTTTGTCTCTTTATGTGTAGCTTTATCTGCAATAAAATACCGCTCAAACGTAGTCATCTTATCTTTGCCGAATAATGGAGAATTCGGTGCAGCCCAGATATACCACATAATATCCCGGCCTTTTCGCTGTTCATCCCCATTCACTGAGAAAAAAGCTCTCCGCACATAAGTCTCCAGAACATCGTACAGCTCTTTTCCCTTATAAGTTTTGCCGTAGATCTGAACTTCTTTCAGACTTCCATCCTCATTAAGAGGAATGCTTCCATGGAATAAAAGATTTCCATTATATGTCTTATAAAGACCTCCTTTATCAAGAAGAAGACGTACATGATTCTGCAGTTTCTCACAGTTGCGGAATGCCAGATCCAGACGTTCCATTACATCTTTTTCCTCTGCTGTAAGCTCATACGGCTTCTTCCAGTCAATTGTCGGAAAATATGTATCTGTAAGCGGATATTCTTTTCCGTCAGGGAGTGTGATCGTTCCCTTATTCGGATCAATCCTGTGCAGCAGGCAGCGTTCTTCCATATGGAATTCTTTGTGCCTGCGGATCAGCTGCCCTTCCAGTTTAAACTGGATCACAGCAATCGCCTTGTGCATTTTGCGCCCGAGTTCTTCCTCCAGAATGCTGTAATTATTGGCATCTCCTTTCATCTCAAAAACTTTGCACGAATCATCTTTATATACTTCCATTGCAAACGTAGCCAGAGGCATGAGATTGATCCCATATCCATCCTCCAGGATGTCCATGTTACGGTAACGGATACTGTTTCGTATTACTGTCGCAATGCAGGCTTTCTGTCCTGTGCTGCGCCCATCCAGACTACATCATGATTTCCCCACTGGATATCCAGGGAATGATATTTCATCAGACGATCCATAATGAAATGCGGACCAGGACCTCGATCATAAATATCACCAAGCACATGAAGGTGATCCACAACAAGACGCTGGATCAGTTCTGCCAGGGCAATGATAAAATTCTCTGCTCTGCCGATCTCAATAATGGTGTTGACGATGGCATCATAATAAGCTTCTTTATCAAGAACTTCTGCTTTTTCTGTGATCAGCTCCTCAATCACATAAGCATAATCTGCCGGAAGGGCTTTTCGCACTTTGGAACGGGTATATTTAGATGCTGTTGTCTTGCACACTTCGATTAGACGATAGAGGGTGATCTTATACCAGTTTTCCATATCCTCCTCGTTTTTTTTCACAACTTCCATTTTTTCTTTCGGATTAATAGATCAGAGTTGCCAGCGACCGCTTATCGCTGTTGCTTAATGTATGACCAAATACATCATCGATCTTTTTGCGCACTGCGCCGGAACCGTTGCGGAGAACATGAGAAAAAGCATCATATTCTCCGTGGATGTCCGACATGAAATGTTCCGTACCTTTCGGAAGATTCAGTATGGACTGCAGATTGATGATTTCAGTTGATGCCTTTGCAATAGTAGGATACAACTCTGCAAGCCGCTGCAGATATCTTAATTCTTCTTTCTTCATATTGCCTCCTGGAATTATATTTTATAATGTGCCTTGACCAGATATCATATCAGTCAGATGTTAAGTAAAGTCAAATAATGACATCTGATTGGACTGCGGAATATCACCGAACAGATTCAGATCATCCATCAGGTCAATAACGGTTTTGCTGACTTTTGTACGGTCTCGGAAATCGTCTTTGGAAAGAAATTTTCCCCTGGCAGCTGCATCCACTACAGCATCAGCCGCCTTATCGCCCAGACCGTCTATGGTATCCAGTGCGGGCATCAGCTTATCTCCCATGATCTGGAAACGGTGTGCCTTTGCCTTGTAAAGATCAATTGGTACGAAATCAAAACCTCTGGCATACATCTCCTGCACGATTCTCATATCCTTCAGCGTATCCTGCTCCTTCTTGGATGCCTCGTCACCCTTCTTGCGGATCTCTGCCATGTAATATTCCAGACGTTCTTTTCCCATGCACATCAGTCATAGGAAAAGGAAGTGGCACGGATACTGAAAAATGCCGCATAGTAAGCAAGAGGATGGAACACCTTGTACCAGGCAATACGGTAAGCCATCATAACATAGGCAGCTGCATGTGCCTTCGGGAACATATACTTGATCAGCTTGCAGGACCAAATATACCATTCCGGAACATCATGTTCTTTCATGGTCTGGATCCATTCATCACGAAGACCTTTACCTTTACGGACGCTCTCCATAATAGTAAACGCCAGACCACTCTCCACACCTTTTCCGATCAGATAGATCATAATATCATCTCGGGTACAGATCGCTGTGGAAATGGTCGCTGTACCATTCTGAATCAGCACCTGTGCATTACCCAGCCAAACGTCAGTACCATGGGAAAGACCTGCAATACGTACCAGGTCAGAAAAATATTTCGGCTTGGTATCAATAAGCATCTGCATGGCGAAATCTGTACCAAACTCCGGAATTCCAAGACAGCCAAGCTTACAGCCTCCAATATCCTCCGGGCTGATTCCCAGTGCCTGAGTTCCCGCAAACAGAGACATAACATCTCGCTGATCCAGGGGAACAGTCCTTGCGCTGATACCGGTCAGGTCTTCCAGCATACGGATCATAGTCGGATCATCGTGACCCAGTATATCAAGTTTCAGAAGATTTCCATCAATGGAATGATAATCAAAATGTGTGGTAATGATATCGCTGTTCACATCATTGGCTGGATGCTGGACAGGTGTAAACTTCTCGATCTCCTCACCCATTGGAAGTACGATGATACCTCCAGGGTGCTGGCCTGTGGTACGGCGAACTCCAGTACACCCCTGTACGATTCTGTTAATTTCACAGTATCGCTTATGCTGACCGCGTTCCTCATAGTAGTTTTTCACATAACCGAAAGCGGTTTTTTCCGCAAGGGTACCAATAGTACCTGCCTTGAAGTCTGGCCCTTTCCAAAAATAACCTCTGTGTATCTGTGAGCATTGGCCTGATACTCTCCTGAGAAATTCAGGTCAATATCCGGCTCCTTGTCACCTTTGAATCCAAGGAACGTCTTCGAACGGGATATCAAAACCTTCTTTATTCATCTTAGTGCCGCATTTCGGGCAGACCTTATCCGGCATATCACAGCCTGCCATGCCTGCATATTCTTTTACCTCAGGAGAATCGAAATCACTGTATTTGCAGTCCGGGTTCGGGCAGAGATAATGCGGTGGCAGAGGATTAACCTCTGTAATACCGGACATGGTAGCTGCCAGGGACGAACCAACCGATCCTCGGGAACCAACCAGATATCCGTCCTCATTGGACTTCCACACAAGTTTCTGGGCAATGATATACATCACCGCATAACCATTGGAAATAATGGAGTTCAGCTCCCTATCAAGACGGTCCTCTACAATCTTTGGAAGAGGATCTCCGTACATTTCATGCGCTTTTGTAAAGCAGATATTCTTAAGATCCTGTTCGGAATTCTCAATGACAGGCGGAAATTTATCCGGATGGATGGGCGAGATCTTCTCGATCATATCCGCGATCTTGTTGGTATTGGTGATAACCACTTCTTCCGCCTTCTCACTTCCAAGATAGGAAAATTCCTCCAGCATCTCCTCCGTTGTACGGAGATAAAGAGGTGCCTGGTTATCTGCATCGGAAAAGCCGTTTCCGGCCATGATGATACGTCTGTAAACCTCATCCTGTGGATCCATAAAATGCACATCACAGGTTGCAACCACCGGTTTCTTAAACTGCTCTCCAAGCTTGACGATCTTTTGGTTGATCTCTTTTAAATCTTCCTCTGAATTGATCATATCGTGCTTCTCATCTGCAATCATGAACGCATTGTTCCAAGTGGCTGAATTTCCAGATAATCATAGAAATTCACAAGTCTTGCAATCTCCTGATCCGGTGCATTACGAAGCAGAGCCTGATAAAGCTCTCCGGCCTCGCAGGCACTTCCCACAAGAAGTCCTTCTCTGTATTTATCCAGTATACTTTTCGGGACTCTTGGCCGTCTGTGATAGTACTTTAAATTGGGATTGGCTTACCAATTTATAGAGGTTGATCCTGCCTGTCTCATTTCTTGCAAAACAATAGCATGGTAAGTCGGAAGCTTCCGGATGGTATCCGGTGACACAGCACCCTGACTGTTCATCTCATCCACATCAAAAATATCTCTTTCTGCAAGCATCTTCACAAACCGTACAAAAATCTCCGCAGTACATGCAGCATCATCTACAGCTCTGTGGTGATGATCCAGTGAAACACCAACTGCCTTGGCTACTGTATCCAGCTTGAAACGGTTCAGCGCAGGCAGAAGGAATCTGGCCATGCCTACAGTATCCACATAGGTAAAATCATCCGGAATCCCCTGGCGTTTACAGTTTTCTATGATAAAGCTCATATCAAAATCCGCATTATGGGCCACCATCACACAGCCCTCACAAAACTCCAGAAATTTCGGCAGTACTTCTTCAATGGCAGGCGCATCGATCACCATGGAATCATTGATGCTGGTCAGCTGCTCAATACGGAACGGAATTGGCACTTCTGGGTTGACAAAAGTGGAAAAACGGTCTGTGATCTCACCTTTTTCTACTTTTACAGCACCGATTTCAATGATCTTACAGGTCAGAGCCGAGAAACCAGTTGTCTCAATATCAAAAACAACAAAATCCCCATCCAGTCTCTGGCCTTTGGAATTTGTAACCATTCCTTTCAGATCATCGACCAGATAAGCTTCCATGCCATAGAGCACCTTGAAATCAGACTCTTTCGGCACACATCCACCCCAGGCATCAAAGCAATGGTTCGCCTCCGGGAAAGACTGTACAACCCCATGGTCTGTGATGGCAATTGCCTTATGCCCCCACTCGTAGGCTCGTTTTACCAGTGCTTTTGCATCTGTGACACCATCCATATCACTCATCTTGGTATGGCAGTGCAGCTCCACTCTCTTCTGCGGACTGGTATCTGTTCTTGCTGTTGTAAAATTTGCTATTTTCTTGATTCCTGTAATATTTCCGATGGTCAGCTCACTGTCAAATCGGTCAATAGTCGTAACGCCCTTCAGTTTCAGGAAAGCTCCCTTCTTAACACTCTCTGTCACTTCCGGAACCTGTTCATTACGCAGGAACATCTTTACCACAATACTGTCTGTAAAATCTGTCACAGGAAAAATGAGAATAGTCTTTTCATTTCGGATCTCACGTTTCTCCACATCCATAACCTGACAGCGGATGATCACCTCACCCATCTCACCGGTAATACTCTCCAGAGAGATTGGTTCTCCGTCGAAATCTCTGCCGTAAACAACATCCGGATTACTGTCTCTCCGGAATCCGAAACCGCCGCGGAAGTCGCCCTTCTGACCTTTCTGCTGCTTCTTGTCAAAAGATTTCTTCTCATTTGATTTTTCATTCTTTTTATCCCCGGAAGTTTTCTTTGTCTTTTCTTTGGATACTTCCTCTGCTTCCGGTGCGCTCTCTTCCCCACTTGAAAGCTTCACATGCTTCAGGACATTTTCCACTTCCTGCCTGATCTGCAGGGCAGCGTTTTTCCTGTATTTGCTTTCTTTCACTTCTATGAAATCCAGATCTACCTTGAGATCCATTCCGCACCGCTCACAGAAAACCTTATGAAAATATTCCACGAGGATCTCACTTTTCTGGCGGGAGATCACAGTATCAGGAAGTTCCATATGCATGGTATCTTTTCCTGTAAAAGTGATCTTTGCCCTTCGGAACAGATTGAACTCCAGCATATTATAATTCCGAAGCTCCACTTCCATACTGGAACGGTAGCTCTCCAGGAAATTCTCCGGCGTATACTGCTCGGAAAGATGAAATTTTTCTACAACTGTAACAGTCATTGGGATTCCCGGAAAACACTGTCTCTCGATTTCATCCTCCAGGCAAAAATATTCTTCTTATGGATCCATCTGCTGCTCTCAATATAAACCCTCAGATGTGTCCTTCCCGGATTCATGGAAACTTTTGTCACAAACACCATGTCCAGAAGTTCTTCCAGTTCTTTCTTTACTTTCAGATGAGGAATACATCAAAAAATACCTTCTCCATTATGACTCCTGTTCATTCCAGGAAAGAAGCTCTTCCCGAAGTGTGTTCAGAAGTTCACTCTCCGGCACTTTCTTTACCACTTCTCCATGTTTGATCAGCAGGCCGACTCCATCTCCTCCTGCGATTCCGAGATCAGCTTCTTTCGCCTCTCCCGGACCATTTACCACACAGCCCATAACTGCAACTTTGATATCAAGAGGAATATCCTGAACCATAGTCTCCACCTGATTTGCAAGGCCGATCAGATCGATCTTGGTTCTTCCGCAGGTAGGACAGGAAACAACTTCCACGCCGCCTCTACGAAGTCCCAGTGTCTTAAGGATACGTCTGGCAGATTTCACTTCTTCCAGCGGTGCACCTGTCAGGGAAACACGGATGGTATCACCGATTCCCTGATACAGGATAATCCCAAGTCCAATGGCTGATTTAATATTCCCGGAATACAGAGTTCCTGCCTCTGTGATTCCTACATGAAGAGGATACTGTGTCTGTTTTGCGATCAGTTCGTGAGCTTTCGCACACATAAGGACATCGGAAGACTTGATGCTGATCACAAGATTGTCATATCCCATCTCTTCGATGATGTGTACCTTGTCAAGGGCACTCTCCACAAGTCCTTCTGCTGTAACACCGTGATATTTCTCCACCAGTTCTTTCTCAAGAGAACCACTGTTTACTCCTACACGGATAGGAATATTTCGCTCTTTTGCAGTATCCACCACTGCCTTGATCCGTTCTTTTGAACCGATGTTTCCCGGATTGATACGGATCTTGTCTGCGCCGTTTTCCATGGCTGCAATCGCAAGTCTGTAATCAAAATGAATATCTGCAACAAGCGGAATATGGATCTGTTTCTTGATCTGAGATAAAGCCTTCGCAGCTTCCATAGTAGGAACTGCGCAGCGGATAATATCACAGCCTGCTTTTTCCAGGGAAAGTATCTGCGCAACGGTTGCCTCCACATCTTCAGTTTTTGTATTGGTCATGGACTGGATCAGAACCGGGTTGCCTCCTCCAATGACACGATTTCCGATTTTTATTACTTTTGTATGATCTCTGTACATAAAAAATCTCCTCTATTAATCTTGAAAGGCAGGTGTTTCTGAACGCCCTGCCTTTCTTTTCCATATAATTATCAGCAATATTTTTTCAGTGCCGGATCTCCAGCAGTTTTGATTTCAGTTCATTCTCCATGCGTCTCATATCTGCCTCTGCAGCCTGGCGTTTCACCCTGCCTTCCTGTTGGATTTTCATCACATCATCCAGAGTCTGGATCAGCTGCTGATTGGTCTGCCTGAGAGTCTCAATATCCACGATTCCTCTCTCTGCTTCTCTGGCTGTTTCCACAGATGCAAGATGAAGAGTTTCCGCATTCTTCTTTAAGAGTTCATTGGTAAGGTCTGTAACCTGACGCTGTGCCTGAGCTGCTTCTGTGGAATGGGCAATTCCAAGTGCCAGAACCATCTGGCTCTTCCAGAGCGGAATGGTGTTCACGATGGTTGTCTGGATCTTCTCGATCATTGTTGTATCATTATTCTGGATCATACGGATCTGCGGTGCAGTCTGCATGGAAATCGTTCTGGTAAGTTCCAGATCATGAAGCTTTTTTTCAAATCTGCCGCATTTATTCTCCAGATCACTGGCAGCCTGTGCATCCTCAGGAAAACCGCTTGTGGCTGCTTTCTGCTGAAGCTCACGAAGCTGTCCGTCGCGGACTGCCTGAAGTTTCTTTTTGCCCGCAAGGATATACATAGAAAGCTCTTTAAAGTATGCCAGGTTCTGGTCATACATCTTATCCAGAACTGCCGAATCCTTCATCAGACGCATCTGATGCTGTTCCAGTGTCTCCGTGATCTTCGCCACATTTCCTTCGGCCTTGGTATAACGGTTCTTCAGTGTATCCACCCTGGCTGTCTGCTTCTTAAAAAAAGCCAAACAAGCCTTTCTCCTCGGCAGCATCAAAATCTTTCAGCTCTCCTACCACGCTTGCCAGAAGATCTCCAACTTCCCCAAGATCCTGTGTCCGTACATTCTCAAGTGCAGCATCTGAAAAATCTGCCATCTTCTTCTGGGTTCCTGCTCCAAACTGCAGGATCTGGTTTGTATTCCCAATATCGATCTTTGCAGCAAAATCATCCACCATCTTCTGTTCCTGTGGGGAAAGCACCGGTTCCTCGATTGCCGGCTCTTCTGTTTTCTCAGGTTCTTTCGCTGTGACTTCTTCTTTCTCATCTGTGAGATCCGGTTCCAGTGTCAGTACCGGAGCTTCTGCTTCAAAATCTTTAAATTCTTCTCCCATAAGCTCTCCTAAATCATTTATCCATACATAACAGTTCAAACTCAGGATAGCACTTCTGCCATCCTGATCACTCTGTTTTTGTTTCCGCCCGGCTTCCTGCCATCAATGGCATTTATTTCTGTGCAGCTTCCTGCTTCATCTTTTCAAAATCATCTTCCGTCAGGCCTTCCTGCGCAAGAAACTGTATGTAACACAGAAATATCTGTAGATACATCCCAGGCTGTATCGCGAAAAATAGAATCCAGAATCTTTTCGAATGCAACATTCAATGTATCGATCGTATCCTCGATCTCACGCTTGGAGGCTGAAATATTCTCACCCTGGACCGGCTGCCTGTCCATATCTTCATAGGCATCCAGAAGCTTCACAGTCATCGGCAGATAATAATCCATCAGTTTCCTGAGATCCGGGATCACCTCCGGGTGCTCTCCTGCACGCTCAAAAATCTTCTGAACGATCAGTTCCATTCTGGATATCTTCGCAGAAATCTCTTCTCCAGGGATCGCGTCGTTGCTTTCTCTGATCTTCACCAGAAATTCATTGCCTTTTTTAAGAACGTCCTGTGCTTCCGGGCTCATATTCTCTTCAAGCTGTACCTTAGGATCAGCTTCCTGCTTGCGAAGTTCCAGCTGCTTCTGTGTTTCCTGGTATTGCTGATATGTCTCATTGCTGGTGATCAGACAGGTCTCCTGGGCATCTACATGGCCTTCCAGAAACCATCCTTTGGCGATCATACGGCTGATATCTTTTTTTACATATTTTTCCGGTTTTCCTACTGCCAGGGCAAGCTTCCGGAAATTACAATATGTATGATCTCCCAGTTCCTTAATATATTTCTGAAAACGTCCCAGTCTTCCAAGCCGTTTCGTTCCGGCCCCAAGAAGTACTCCACCCCCTGCTGCACCTGTGCACATCACTCCAAGCACACCTGCTGCAAGTGCTCCACTGTGGCCAAGTCCATCCAGATCAGAAGCACCATGGCACCAAGTCCCATTCCGCTTAAAAGAATACCTCCGGAAACCGCCATCATCATGCCCTTCAGATTCTCGCCTGTTGTCTTGCCGTAAAGAAGCTCTGTCTGTTTCTTCGCAGCTTGTTCCCTGGCCTTCTTATTCCGTCCGTAATAAGGATTCTGATAAGTGTAGCTGTTCTTCCTGTAGTTCGGGTCATTGGCCGGATCAAATACAGAATTCATAGCATTTTTCAATGCTTCGCTTCCTGAATCAATTGCCTTGTTCACAGTCTGATTAATGGTACGGCTCAGCTCATGATAGCTGTTGGAATTTACCGCATTATCTACAATGTTCTGAATCTTTTTTCCAAGATCCTCAAATTCATGATTGTCCATTTTTTCCTCCAGTCCATAGATATTTTTATTATAGCGAACTCCTGTAAAAATTACAAGAGAATGCAAAAAAGGAATAAAAAAATTCAATTTTGCCTATTGAAGTTAGTACGTAAAAGTTTTACAATGGTAAAAAGTAAAAATTCTCAAACGGAGGAATATCGTCATGGAAAAAAAGAACATTGACTGGTCCAGCATCGGATTCAGCTACATGCCAACCGACTACAGATATGTATCTAATTTTAAAGATGGAAAATGGGATGAGGGTACTTTAAGCACAGATCCTAACATCGTACTTAATGAGTGTGCTGGTGTACTTCAGTATTCACAGAGCGTATTCGAAGGACTGAAAGCTACACAACAGAAGACGGACGTATTGTTACATTCCGTCCTGACCTGAACGCAGAGCGTATTGCTGCTTCTGCTGCAAGACTTGAAATGCCGGTATTCCCGAAAGAGAGATTTATCGACGCTGTTAACCAGGTAGTTAAGGCTAATGCTGCATGGGTTCCTCCATATGCTCAGGTGCAACACTTTACCTTCGCCCTTACATGTTTGGTTCCAACGCTGTAATCGGCGTTAAACCGGCTGATGAATATCAGTTCCGTATCCTTACAACACCGGTTGGCCCGTACTTCAAAGGCGGTGCAAAACCGATCACGATCCGTGTCAGCGACTTTGACCGTGCTGCACCTTGCGGAACAGGTAACATCAAAGCTGGCCTTAACTACGCAATGAGCCTTCATGCAATCGTAGATGCTCACAAACAGGGCTTTGATGAGAACATGTACCTTGATCCTAAGACTCGTACTAAAGTTGAGGAGACAGGCGGAGCGAACTTCATCTTTGTAACAAAAGACGGCAAGGTTGTAACGCCGAAATCTGACAGCATCCTTCCTTCCATCACACGTCGTTCCCTGATCTACGTTGCAAAAGAGTACCTTGGTCTGGAAGCTGAGGAACGTGAGATCTACTTCGATGAAGTTAAAGATTTCGCAGAGTGCGGTCTTTGCGGTACTGCTGCTGTTATCTCTCCAGTCGGAAAGATCAACGACCATGGCAAAGAGATCTGTTTCCCAAGCGGAATGGAAAAGATGGGACCGGTTATTCAGAAACTGTACGACACACTGACAGGCATCCAGATGGGACGCATCGAAGCTCCGGAGGGATGGATCCACGTAATCGAGTAATCGTACTTTTTTAATCAGATAGTACTTTTAAGACAGGCTGTTTATATCAGATAAGCAGCCTGTTTTTTCAGTTACTGTATCAGAATTTCATCTTTATATTCACAAAATGCACCACAGTCTGATATTAATATACCGACTCCAAAAGTCTGACCTAAACTCTAACGCTTGGAAGTCATCTCATAATATCCACTCCGCGGTGCATTTCTCTTTGATATTGATTCACTCAATATTATTTATTCTTTCTCTCATATTTCACAAATGCATACTCCAGATCAAAATATGTCTGCTCAATCACTCTCTGCTGTGATCTCCCACTCAGGATCCTCGTCCAGATTCGGGAAATGTGCATCTGCCTCATATGCAAAATCGATCTTCGTTACGTGTGCTACATCACAGTACGGCAGCATCTGTTTGTAAATGCTGTCTCCGCCGATGCAGTATACATTCTCAGACGGATATTTCTCCACTTCTTTCAGAGCTTCCTCAATACTGTGCACGACCACTGCATCTTTTACCTGATAATCTTTGTTTCCTGTGATAACAATATTAGTTCTGTTCTTAAGAGGAAGTCCGTTGGGAAAAGATTCCAGAGTCTTTCTTCCCATAACAACTACTTTGCCTGTAGTCTCCTCGCGGAACATTTTCATATCTGCAGGGATACTGACCAGAAGCTGATTATTCCTTCCGATTCCCCAGTTCTTATCTGCTGCAACAATAATATTCATATCTGATTCCTTTCTAATGTCCAATATTGTTTATTTATACTGCGATCGGAATATTTTTGATCTGCGGCCAGGTCTCATAGTTCTCCACGATCAGATCATCCGTTGTAAACTTGTAGAAATCTTTTACATCCGGGTTCAGCTTAACTGTTGGTGCAGGATATGGTTTCCTTGAGATCAGCTCCTTGATCACCGGGATATGTCTGTCATAAATATGGCAGTCAGCGATCACATGGACAAGCTCTCCTGCCTCCATATCACAAGCCTGGGCGATCATCATAAGAAGCAGGGAATACTGACATACATTCCAGTTATTGGCAGCCAGGATATCCTGGGATCTCTGATTCAGCACTGCATTCAGAACCAGCTTGTCTTTATCCGGTTCTTTGGTAACATTGAAAGTCATGGAATATGCACAAGGATAAAGATTCATCTCATGAAGATCCTGATGTACATAAATATTAGTCATGATCCTCCTGCTGTACGGATTGTTCTTAAGATCAAAAAGTACACGGTCAACCTGATCCATCATTCCCTCTTTATACTGATGCTTCACACCCAGCTGATAACCGTAGGCTTTTCCGATGGAACCGTTCTCATCGGCCCAGCTGTCCCAGATATGGCTGTGAAGATCATGGATATTGTTGGATTTCTGCTGCCAGATCCATAAGATCTCATCCATGCACTCTTTAAAGCTGTTCTTCTTAAAGTCAGTGCCGGAAATTCTTTACGCAGGTCATAGCGATTCACAACCCCAAATCTCTTGATGGTATAAGCCGGAGTTCCATCCTCCCACACCGGACGGACCTTCTCCCCCTCTGTACTGGTACCGTTCTCTATTACATCTTTACACATGTTAATAAATATATTATCTGCAAGACTCATTCACCGATTCCTCCCTTATTCTGCTTTTATCTTTCGGATATTTAATTTTTTCACGCTTAAAATACCCCTGGAATTTATTTTCTATTCTAACACAATTCTTCCATTAATGTCTACATGGCTGTGTAAGAACTGGCAATGTTACTGTTCACTCCGTTCTCAGTAACACGCTTCGCGATGCACAGAATTTATGCTGATCGCATAATCGCGCGGTATGTCTCGGGTTTTCTGTGACCTTCGCTCACCAAAAACACCTCGCGGGATATTACCAGTGAACAGTAGTCTGGCAATTCCTAAAATAATCAGTTTTTCTTCT
>ENA-OQHY01000921-OQHY01000921.1-human-gut-metagenome-genome-assembly--contig:-NODE-921-length-14377-cov-9.618386_pt1 | contig 14377 bp, 16 predicted proteins | sample MGYA00242570_ERZ504733 | MGnify/ENA primary metagenome ERZ504733 (study PRJEB26092, sample SAMD00036219) | human gut metagenome | host: Homo sapiens | study: EMG produced TPA metagenomics assembly of...
TCCACGAATCGAGGAATGGCAGAATCGTCCTTTGTCCCCTGTGTATCCTATCGTTTTTATTGATGCGGTACACTTTTCTGTACGTGATGATGGTGTGATCAGGAAACTTGCAGCATATGTCGTGCTTGGTATGAATGAAGATGGCATGAAAGAAGTCCTAAGCATTGTTGTGGGCGAAAATGAAAGCAGTAAATACTGGCTGTCTGTCCTGAACAGCTTAAAGAATCGTGGAGTTCAGGACATTCTCATTCTCTGCTCTGATGGTTTGACCGGTATCAAGGATGCAATCTCTACGGCATTTCCAAAAACGGAGCAGCAACGTTGTATTGTACATATGGTGAGAAACACGCTTAAATACGTTGCAAACAAGGATATGAAAGCATTTGCAAAAGATTTAAAGACAATCTATACCGCTGCAGATGAAGAAACCGCAAGAAAGCAGTTAGAGTCTGTAACAGAAAAATGGTCTGCCCAGTATCCAAGTGCGATGAATCGCTGGCACGAAAACTGGGATGCGATATCCCAAATCTTCAAGTTTTCCAAGGAGGTTCGTACCGCATTTTACACTACAAATGCCATAGAATCGCTGAATTCCTGCTATCGTAGATTGAATAAGCAACGCAGTGTATTTCCAAGCTCTCAGGCACTTATGAAAGCCCTATATCTGGGAACTTTCGAGATCGCAAAAAAGTGGACAATGCCAATCAGGAACTGGGGAAAAGTTCGTGGCGAGCTGGAAATCATGTACTGACCGGATGCTGATATAGCAACAAAAGCTGGAATATCAAGAGTAAATATACGCCCAGATTTTCTGGGCGCTCTTGACATACCAGCTTATTTTTGCTATTAAATAAACAACGCTTAACAGCAGAAACCGCTGTCAAGCCGCATCAATTATCATAGAAGATCTAAATTTACAGAAAAAATTTCACACCGTCTTTCCACGAAATATGTGAATCGAGTAAGCTAACCACCTACTCTTAATTACAAATATAATCCAAAGAAAAATATTCTCTTTCCTTCATATATGCAAAGTATTTCTTTTCCTAATAAAATGTAACAGGGATTTTGTCAGTTTCAAATAGACACCTCTACCGATTTATGCTAGAATATTTTTTGTATAACTTCATAGAAAGAAGCGGATGCGTTCTTTTGATGCCCTCTAGTTTTACGAAAGAGGGTGATGCCCATGAACACAATGGAGGTTTTAACTTTGTTGCTGGTAATTTTTGCGGCACTATCTTACATAGATAATCATAACAAAAAGAAATAGCATCCCGCCCTGAGAAAGTTGGATGCTATTTCTTAAATACATTTAAATTACTGAGGCAATCGGATAACGCATCCGATAACCTTTCTGAGATGATTATACAATAAGAGGCTTGAGAAATCAAGTCTCTTATTTTTTACTTTAACAGTAAGTTCCCTGTTTATCACTTTTATACAGTTGTTAAAAGCCCCTGCTCCTTCATGCTGTAATAGGCATATCCGTAACTGTCACCATTTTCTTTTCTTCCAATAATGATGTGGTCAAGAAGTTCTATTCCTATAAGCCTTCCAGCTTCAAATAATCGCTTTGTAGTGCTTATGTCCTTCTTTTGAAACAGATACTTCTCCTGATGGGTGGTTATGAACTACAATAAATGTTCCTGCTCCACAAAGAAGATTTCTAATCATAATCTTCCTTGTATGTAAAAGACAGGCATTAACTGTTCCATGCCCCACTTCAAATATGCCAAGAATCCTGCATTTTGTATCTAATGATAAAAGATAGACATATTCCTCTGCGGCCGTGTGAAGTTCAAACAAATCACAAATCATACTTGCGATTTTTTCTGCACAGTCTAAGTGCTTATTTTCTGTTTTATAATTATACGCTTTTTCTTTTACAAGTTCTGTAAAGTTATTCTCTCTGTTTATTTTCGTGCTATAAGTTATTATCCTCATCACAATCCTCCTCGTCTTCTGCATAGCCGTATTCTGGTGAAAAGAAAAATATGATGTCATCATCTTCTTCATCATATAACTTTCTTTTTTCCATCTCACAGTCATCATCTAAATTTTCGTCTTCTTCATAGTCATCATCATAATCTTTGTCAAAATGTTCACACATAATCTTTACTCCTTTGTAAAAAAATAAGGAGAATGTAACTTACACTCCCCTTATTTTTTATAGCTTTCTGATGTTGTTTCTTTTATTTACTTTTTCTTTAGCTCTGATTTTGTATCACATTCTTTGGAACTTTCTTTTGCTTCCTTTGTCTTTGTACCTGATATAAATTCAAAGCTATATCAGATTCATTAAAATCTGTCCGAAAAAGTGTCTTAATTTATGAGACCATTATAGTATTTGCAGCCTTGACATACATAGACAATAAACATAACCGCAAATAAACGGAAAGGCTATCCTCTACGCCAATAGGGGATAGCCTTTAATCCGTTTGATTTTTAAACTGATTATTTGTTTCCGATCGGCTGGATGCCTGTATTACATGGCTGAAGGAATATCCAGAGCATCTGAACCAATGCCTGCAGAAACGCGCCGGAATAAAGGAGCATCTGGATACATTGCGTAAGCAGGAAGAAGCAGGCGAAAGCCAGAAACAGATTCTGGAACAAAAGCGTATCTGGAGGGGGAAATGTTACGAGGCAGAATTTGCCCTTGCTTATGTCAGGTTTCCAGAAGAAATGCAGACGGACGTAAACAGTATTTGCGAATATCTGGAGGCTGATACGAAATCGCTTGGAAAGCAAAATGTAAATTACGAGTCTGAATCAGATTTATTTCGAAAACCGGGGCTTTTTAAATGAGTATCAGGTGATGCAGGGGGAATTATTTAAAGAACTGGATGAAAACCGGCCATTGGGAGAAGCCGAGGCTGTCCGTCAGGATTTCACAGCGCGTTATCAGGGAATAAAGCTTCCGTTTTCACGGCTTTTGGCACATTTGGAAGAAGATATCGCACAGTTACAGGATCTGATTAAAGCGGGGGATCGTGAGTTGTTTGAAGATATTCTGGCCAATACGGTCAGTCGTAAAATCCGCGGCAAAATTAATGCTTCCAATGCATGGGTAGAAAAGATGAATGCACTGATGGGCAGCATGAATACATCGAGTGGCTTAAAGCTGAGCCTTCGCTGGCGCAGCAAGACGGCAGAGAGTGAAAACCAGCTGGATACAAAAGACTGGTAGAACTGTTAAAGAAGGATTACCGGTTAATGAGTGAAGAAGAGGCAGCACGCCTGTCCACACATTTTCGCTCAAAAGTCGAAGAAGCAAGAAGGAGAGCCTCGGACAGTGGCGGTATGATTTCGTTTTACCAGGTTATGAAAGAGACGTTGGATTATCGTAAGTGGTTTGAATTTCAACTGTTTTCCCAGAAAAAGGGAGAGCGTGTTAAGGAGCTTACCAACAGTGTATTTGGAACCTTCAGTGGCGGAGAAAAAGCGATGTCTATGTATGTACCGCTGTTTTCCGCAGTTGTTGCAAAATATCAGGGAGGACGTGCAGATGCACCGCGTCTGGTTTCGCTGGATGAGGCATTTGCTGGAGTTGATAACCGTAACATCCGTGACATGTTCCGTCTCATGACAGAGTTTTCCTTTGATTTTATTATCAATTCACAGGTGCTTTGGGGAAATTGTGATACATTGGACGCGCTTGCCATCTACCAGTTAATACGACCGGAAAATGCAAAATTTGTGACAGTGATGCCTTATGTGTGGAATGGGCATTCCAGAGAACTTATGGAAAGTGAAGAGGCTGTAGAACAACGGAGGGCAGAGATTGAACAGACAGCAGGAGCATAGTTGTATTGCATATTTTAAATCTAACCCTGTGTGGGACAGAGTTTTTCGTGGATTTTGGGAAAAGTACCGGTCTTATGGATCTTTTTCGGGAAAAGTTGTGCTACAAAAAATTACAGCGGAGGAAGTCGAAGGACTTGAGGGATTTTTTGCAAAGAGTTACCATGGGAAAAAGAGTGTGACGGTATCAGCGGAGCGTTTTTCCCAGGCATTGTTAAGCAGCAGGTTTTCTAATATGACACCAGAGCATTTGCTGGAGTTATATTTTCGGGAAAAACTGGTAGGTAAAAAAGAAGAACGACAGTTGGAAGAACAGAAAAAAGACCGTTTTTTACAACACTGGAAGGAAAAATATCAGGGAACACCTGTGGAAAAAGTCTTGTCAGAACTGCTGGATGTGATAAAGGCAGGTCATATAAAAAATTTAAATGAGTGGGAGCAGTCATTGATGCTTGGTGCAGAAATCTATAATTGTTTTCCATTCAGAAAAAACGAGACAAAGTATCTTGCTGTTTTTGCAACGGAAATCACTGGAAATCCACATGCATTTGATCAAAAAGGTTCCTGGGGAACTTTTTTGTATCAGGTGATCCCGATGGAATTGCGGCAGAGAAGGGTATTCCCACAGAAATCAGAAATTTTTCCAGCATTTTTCCGGCAAAGATGTTTTCTGGCAGAGGGAATCCTTATTGATGATATATCAAATTATGTGATGTTATCGCATGTAAAGGCTCAGAAAAAGGATGGTGATTTGCATACGGGGATGGAAGGGTTCTGGCAGGAGGATGATATGGTACAGGTTCCGCTTGCAGTCCTTTCAAAGTGGAACAGCATATTTTGCAAAGATAATGAAATGTATATCGTGGAAAATCCGTCCGTATTTGCAGGCCTTTGCGCAGGGCACACAAAGCAGGTTTCCTGTATGTGTATGAACGGGCAGCCGCGATTGGCAGGGCTTGTTACGTTAGATCTTCTGGCGGCATCGGGAACGGTGGTATATTATGCGGGAGATCTGGATCCGGAGGGGCTTTTGATTGCGCAGAAAATTTCTGAGTATTATGCAGGAGAATTTCATTACTGGCACATGACAGTTGAGGATTATGAAAAAAGCAAGTCGAATGAAACAATTTCCGAGAAACGGATAAAAAGTCTGGAACGCATCACGGATACAGAGTTATTTCCGGTGGCAGAAAAAATGCGCCTGGACCGGCTGACCGGATATCAGGAAAAAATAGAAATAAAATAGAGGCTTCTGGCATAATGGTGGAAGCCCAGCACCATAAATTAATAACAACATATTGAAAAAACCACTTGCGTCCCTTAATGTATTAACTGCGAAGAAAACCACAAAAGGAGTATTCACAAGTGGCTTTATTCTGGCGATAGCGGCAGGACGTGAAGATGTTTTTTGACAAAACGCGAATTGTCAATTTGATAAAATAGTATTGTGCTGGAAAATGAGAAGGCGTATGATAAAAATATAAGACATGTTTAAAGCGGAGGAAAAGATAAGGAGGCAATTGATGAAAACAATCAAAAAAACAATTCTAAGTTTTACACTTGTATTTTTTATGATGATTTTGCCAGTCGGTGACAGTGCCGGCATGGTAACGGCACAGGCACAGACAATGGTCTATGTGACGCCAACCGGCAGTAAATACCATACCCACAAATGCGGGCGGGGAAATTTTTATCAGACGACACTTTCCAATGCATTGGCACGCGGTCTGACACCGTGCAAGAAGTGTTTTGGCTCATCGGGCGGATATTCGCAGACGCGGAAATCTTCCACGACAACCACGAAGAAGACAACGAAGAAAAAGAACACCAGACCGAAGATAAGTCCGCTGTCGATCAGCAGTACAAAGATTGTGCTTGTAAAAGGACAGAGCAGGAAACTTACGGTAAAGGGTGGTGCAGGAATCGTTTCCTGGGGCAGCAGTAATACAGCAGTGGCTGGTGTCTCCGCCGGAAAAGTGGTCGCAAAAGGAAAAGGCAAAGCAACCATTACGGTAAAGAAGGGAACGCAGAAGAAATCCTGTCAGGTGACAGTAGAAACGCCGGAACTGAATAAGACAGCAGTGGAGATGGACGTGGAAGATACGGTTTCTCTGGATCTGAAGGGATGCAGTCATGACGTGGAATGGACATCTTCTGATGACGATATATGCGAGGTAGAGGATGGCATACTGATACCGTATAGCAGCGGTACGGTTACAGTCAAAGCAAAAGTACATGGTATGGTGTGGAAATGCAAGGTTGTTATCACAGACAGCACAGAGGATGACTGGAACGATGATTTGGATGATGATTCGGATGATGATTCGGAAAATGCCGATGACGGATATATGGATGACGAAGTGGACGCTGCTGCATAAACCAGTTGACAGATCCTTTCGGAAGTATAATTATAAAAACAAAGGGCGATGTTGTTCAGACACTGCCCTTTGTTTTTTCTGGGGAACTTACAATAACAAGATATCTTGATGGACAATTACCTTCAGTTAAATATGTCGTTGTGATTCCAAAGGTATATTGGTATAATAAAGGTACTATAAGAAAGAGAATGTAAAAATGAAGAAAAGAATAATAACCTACCGCCAGAAAATAGATTCACTCTTAGCCAATGCGGACAATATCTCTCCGGAACAATGGAACGCAATTCTGCAGGAACACCTGACACAGATTGTTTTTTTCCAACATGAGAGGCTGGTACATCTGATCGTGACAGTTACATTTGCGATTCTGACAATGATTTCAATTGTGGCGGCGCTTATGATCTGCAATCCGTTGTTGTATGCATTGACGTTATTGTTTCTGGTGTTGTTGCGAATGGTTAAAGGAAAATAAAATATTATGCAAAGTGGCACAGTAATTTAAACACAAAAAGAAAAGTGTGCAAATAATTTTTGTTAACACTGCAGGAGGTACCTTATGTCAACCACAAACCATATTAAAACAGAAGCCCATTTTACCACCTTCGAAGCCATCAGCATGATTGTGGGAAACAGTATCGGTACCGGCATTATCGCCGTGCCGTATCTTGCCACGAAGAACAGCATGTTAGACGTGGTATGGATGGTGCTTATCGCGTATTGCGTAAATGTAATTTTACATTTGATTATTGCCGAATTGTCCTATAACAACGGCGGAGCACAAATTTTTGTGAACTGGTTCGGTATGCCTTTTGCGGCGGTTCCATGCATTTTATTTGCAATATTCGGTGCGAACAGTTTTATCGTTTTAACCAGAATTATGAGCGGTGTTGTCGTTCTTGTAAGTATTATGCTTGTGTTTACATATGGTAAGTCGAGGAAAAAGGCGGGCAGCAGTCCTATCTGCGGTGTGATCGGCACAGTGCCTTTTCAGGTGTTGATGGTGATTTCTACGGTTCTTTCTGCAATCGGCGCATTGATTCCACTTAGTTAAATGCATAGAATAGGAGCAGCTTATGTATACTTCGGATGAGTTTCAGATTCGGGACGAAGAAACATTTACCCTTCGTATTCCGAGTGACAGAGATTACAAGATTTTACAACTGACGGATCTGCATCTGGGATTTGGCATCTTTTCCGGGAAGAAGGATCGGCTGGCGCTCGCAGCAGTGACGGAGCTGATCCGGAGGACAAAGCCGGATCTATTGGTGCTGACGGGAGATTCGGTGTTTCCGTTTTTCCCGAAAAGCGGAACGATGAATAACAGAAAGCAGGCGCAGAAGCTGTTGGAGTTTCTGGATAGTTTTCAGATCCCGTATACACTTGTATTTGGGAATCATGATTGTGAGATGGGGTCTACCTGCAATAAGGAGCAGCTTTCGGACATTTTTGCCACGGGCAACGCGATCTTTACCAAAGGCAGATATGAGCGAAGCGAGGCTCCTATTTCTGGCGTGGGGAATTTTGTGCTGGATCTGGTAGATCGAGAGGGGAAACTTCTCCTGCCACTGGTCCTGCTGGATTCTAATATGTATGGAGAAGGCTGGTTTTACGGCGGCTTTGATTGCATTCATGAGGATCAGACAGTGTGGTGCATGGAGAAACTGAATGAGAGAAAAGTGCCTGCAATGGCCTTTTTTCATATGCCGCCGGCGGAGTTCAAAGAAGCTTATGAGAAGATGAAGCTGGGAGACCACAGTGTCGTTTATGAGCATGGAAGCATCGGAGAGAAAGATGAGTATTTCGGAATATCCAATCGGCAGCCGCATTTCTTTGAAGCGGCGGTGCAGAATGGTTGGCTGAAATGGATGTTCTGCGGGCATGATCATCTGAATACGCTGTCTTTGACTTATCAGGGAATTCGGATGACGTACGGAATGTCTATCGATTATCTGGGGTATTCCGGGATTGCAAAGCAGTTTGTGCAGCGTGGTGCAACGCTTATTACGAGAAAGCCGGACGGAGAGGTGGTAATCTCTATGGTACCATTGACGACAGTTGTTTCCATGAGAGTGCGGGGAAAAATAAGTAGGAAAAATGCTATAAAATAAATCATAGATGAGATATAAAAAGAAATCCAATATGATGTTGAAATGTGGGGGGCTGCCTTTTTATTTGCTAAATATTAGTTAAAAATAATAAACATAAAAAACGCGAATTGTCAATTTCGGAAAATTTTGTTGTTATATAAAATGGGAGAGAGTATTATGAAAATATATAGAAAATATTGGAGTAAAAACAGGGAGAAACATTATATTATGCCAGATAGCAGGACGGTATGGGTTTTCTGTTATTCTGGATGGAAAACTTATATGTAAAGAAATTGTAGTTTTGACATTGAATATTTTGTGTATGTGGTTATATTTCAATCAGACTATATGGAGAACGGTTGCATGTATGCTTTTGTATCAGGCGAGTGGATTGATTATTGATTACGTGACAATTATTGTAGCGTCAAAGTGTTTTTCGAATATTACAATGGATAGTTTACATGAGTCAATGGTAAATGTTTTACTTGGTGTATTAAGCCAGACATTTCTTTTAGTTTTTCTTATGATTTTGCATCGTTATGTCATTCATACATCTTCGGATATGCTCACGGAGGCAGAGTGGCTAAGATTTGCAATATTCCCGATATTTACAATTGTAGTATTGATCTCACTTTTGGTGGGATTTGAGATTCCTTTAAATGAAAGACAAAAAAGTATTTTGATATGCATTTCTATAGGCCTGATAGGAATGAATATTGTGGTATTTTATCTCATTAATTCTATTTTAAAGAGAGAAATGGAACTTAGAGAGAATAAGATATTTTTAGAACGTGTCAAAAATGAAACGGAAATGTACAGAAGTATTTCTGAAAATTACGATAAACAAAGAAAAAGAGAACATGAATACCAAAATCATATGCAGGTAATCTCTGATTTGCTGAAAAATAAAAAGTATCAAGAATTGGAAAGATTCATAGATGAAAGTAATTCTGATACTGCAGGAAAAATAGATAAGATTGATACAAATCACGTAATTGTAAATTCAATTTTAAATACAAAATATCGCGAAGCAAGGGAAAAGAAAATTGTATTTGTTGTAAAAGTAAATGATCTTTCTACATTGAAGATAAAAGATGAAGACATTGTTTTGATTCTTTCAAATTTGTTAAATAATGCTATAGAAGCATGTGAAAAAAGTGAAAGACCTGTAATAAAAGTAAAAATTATGAAAGAGCAAAACAAATAATAATAGCAGTTATAAATACTATAGATAAAGAACCGAAAGAGGAATGTGGAAAGTTCATTACAAGTAAAGAGGAAAACACAGAGTTACATGGAATTGGAATTCAGAATATCAAGGATACAGTTGAAAAATATGGAGGAACATGTGTAATACGATATGATCAAATGATATTTCAGTTTATTATAGTAATATCGGAAAATTGACAGATGCAGTAATGCGTCTGTTTTTTTATACCATTTCTGCATTAAAATGACCAATTCTGCTTTAACTATTTCTATTTGTATGTAAACTCTTTACACTTGATTAAAGATATTTGTCGAAAAGAGGAAAGTTATGACGCAGCATTGGGCAGAAAAATTGGCAGACAGTTTGTTATTTAATGGGTTTATAAAAGAATGCGATAAGGAAATATATAGTTATCATATACAGATACTTTTGGAAAAAATAATTGGTTTTTCAGTCATTTTTCTGATTTCATTTTGGATAAAAAAAGTAGGACAGACTATTTTGTTTGTATTTTATTTTTCTTGTATTCGAAAGCGTGCAGGAGGTTTTCACGCGAATAGCTTTATCGGATGAAGGACGTTGTTGGTTATTGTAAAAATTTAATTTTAAGCAAAGATTGTAGTACATTCCGGCAGGGAAAGAATTGGTATTAAGGAAAGAATTTAGACATCAGGGGTATATGGTAGAAACTGTAAAAGTAATTACGGAATGCCTCTGATTTTTCATGCGCAACCTGGTGGGACTTTTGGCGGAGTGTTACGATAAGCACTTCGCCATTTTTATTTTGATTAAGAACAGTCATCTTTTTACGTATAATCGCACAATTAGAACGAAAAAGCCTCATGATCATGTGCGAAAATGAAAGTAAAACTTATTAGACGATATAAGGTATAAACTCATCATTTGAAAGAATATTAGCTATTTATAGCATCCGTTTTAATAAAGCTATTCGACTAGGAAACAGTTGTTATATCGGCTAAAAAGCGTGATAAATAGGTAAAAAACGATAGTGTTTTTGCCGATAGTGTGATATACTAGTCAGTAGATTAGTATGTTTTGGATTTAATTTATAATGGATGGGGGATGGCAGATGAAATACCTTTTAGTTGCTGATATAGCAAAAAAATGGAATATGTCAGAACGCAGTGTTAGAAATTACTGTGCAAAGGGGCGTGTGAACGGCGCGTTTCTTACTGGTAAGACATGGAACATTCCAGAAAACGCAGAGAAACCGGAGCGCACCAATAAGAAAAAAGAAGAACCGATTACGCTGCTAGATATTCTAAAAGAGCAGAAGACCAGTAAATATACTGGTGGGATTTATCATAAGACACAGATTGACTTGACCTATAACTCTAACCATATGGAAGGCAGCCGCTTGACACACGATCAAACCAGATATATCTTTGAAACCAATACTATTGGCGTAGAAAAAGAAGTACTGAATGTGGATGATGTGATCGAAACGGCAAATCACTTCCGTTGCATTGACATGATTATTGATCATGCAAAAGCGACTTTGACGGAGAAGTTCATCAAAGAAATTCACTTGGTTTTGAAGAATGGCACCAGTGATTCCAGAAAAGATTGGTTTGCTGTTGGCGATTATAAGAAACTTCCGAATGAAGTCGGCGGCATGGATACCGCCCTTCCGGAAGAAGTTGCCGATAAAATGAAGGCATTGTTAACGGAATACAACGTCAAAAAAGAAAAGGCCTTTGCGGATATTCTTGACTTCCATGTGAAGTTTGAGCGAATTCATCCGTTCCAGGATGGTAATGGACGCGTGGGCAGATTGATTATGTTTAAGGAGTGTCTGAAATACAATATTGTTCCGTTCATTATTGAGGATAATTTGAAGCTGTTCTATTATCGTGGATTGAAGGAATGGAACAACGAAAAAGGTTATCTGACCGATACCTGTCTGACAGCACAAGATAAGTATAAGGCGTATTTGGATTATTTTAGGATTGAATATTAAACGAGCTAATTTCCAGACTATATAATAGGTAAAATGACTTTTGGGAAAAGGCAAACAAAGAATTAAGTTATAAATGGAGAAAGCGGATATGAATGACAAAAAAGGCGTAATATACATTCTCACAAATCCTTCTTTTCCGGATTATGTGAAAATAGGATATGCAGATGATATAGATAAACGATTGAAACAATTGAAAGATGACAAATTTTAATACCATTATCGACGATATATTTCCACTGGTGGATAAAACGGAATATATCAATGCATTGGCTTCCTATCAGCTTTTGATTATTGATGATCTTGGAGTGGAACGAAATTCAGAATATGCATTAGGAATTATTTTCAGTGTCATAGACCGCAGAATCCGTTCGGGACGACCTTTGATCATAGCGACAAATCTTCCGTTGAGTCAAATAAAAAGCGAGACCATGTTGGATAAAAGGCGTATGGCATTATTGGAGAAATTAGATCTTGCAGTAGATAAAGATGCCAGTGATATGTGCGGTAGAGTTGGACTTGGGACAAGTAATATTACAGCACATTGGGGTCTGACCCCGTTAATCATGGAAAATACGAAAACTGCTTTGTAATAAGGTGGGACTGCTTGAGAAGTTCTCAATAATTTCTTAAGAATTAGAGCGCAAATCTTAAAGATATCTTCCTTTTTCAAACACAGGGTGTTCATATTCCTTTGCTAATCTATTATCATCGTAAACAACGACAAAATGTTAAAACTTAGGAAGGGAAAGGATATGAAACAGATAAACAGAGCAGCAGCGCAGATCACGCTTCTGGCAGCAGCGATCCTGATGATCGGATACGGTGCGATGCGCGGGGAGGCAGCACGGTACTCTCAAAGGCAATCAAATTATGTCTGGAGTGTGTTGGAATTGGATAAGAAAAAACATAAAATATCACAGTTTCTGGCGCACTTTCGGGGATGGATTCAGGCCGTGGCAACGATTCTTACCAATATCCATCTGCCGAACTTCTTTAAAGGAGAGATTTACAGAGGGGATGCAAAGACCGTCTGTGTACCGGGACTGAATTGTTATTCCTGTCCGGCTGCATCAGGGGCGTGTCCGATCGGTGCTTTTCAGGCTGTAATCGGTTCTTCGAAGTTTAAATTTTCTTATTACATAACGGGATTTTTTATATTGATCGGCGTTTTGCTCGGACGATTTGTGTGCGGATTTTTATGTCCGTTCGGATGGTTTCAGGAGCTGCTGCATAAGATACCGTTTAAAAAATTTTCAACGAAAAAGCTTAAGCCGCTTCGTTATATAAAATATGGCGTGTTGTTGATTTTTGTTATTTTACTACCCCTTCTGGTGACAAATTCACTGGGAATGGGAAATCCGTTTTTCTGTAAATATCTTTGCCCGCAGGGAGTGCTGGAGGGAGCGATTCCGCTTTCGATTGCCAATGCAAGTATCAGAGCGGCCCTTGGCAAACTGTTTACATGGAAATTCGGTATACTTATTACTTTTGCAATCCTAAGCCTTATGTTTTACCGCCCATTCTGTAAATGGATATGTCCGCTGGGCGCAATCTATGCGCTTTGCAATAAGGTATCTTTTCTGCAGATGAAGGTGGATGAGGATAAATGTGTATCCTGCGGCAAATGTGAGAGAGCCTGCAAGATGGACGTGGATGTCACAAAGCATCCGAACCATACGGAATGTATCCGCTGTGGCATGTGTATAAAGGAATGCCCGACGGAAGCAATTCACTATCAATATGGATTTGGAAATTCGAAACCGAACGACAAGAAAGCTTCCCATGAGTAAAAACGTTCAGGAAAGCAAATGAAATCAAACAATGAATAAAGGAGAATAAAATGAAGAAATTAACGGTAATGCTGCTTATTGCAGCGATGGTACTCGGAGTAAGTGCGTGCGGAAATTCTGCTAACAAGGAAAATACAGCAACAGAGTCGCAGATGTCAACGCAGGAAGCAGAAGATCTGGATGCAAAGATTAATGAATTGACACAGAAAGAGAACAGTATTCTTGAAAACCATAAGGCTTTATGGGAGAAGGTATTTAACAGCATTGACAAATCAACTGTCAAGGATGCGACAGCTACGAATTACGGAGATTTTCTGGCAAACTCTTTAGACAAAATTAAGGATAAGTTTACCGATGATGAACTCAAGTCTTTGAAGGAAGATGTTGAAGAAATCAAAAAGCTTGAGGATGAGCTTCAGCCACTTCTTGAGAAGCAGAGTGCGAATGCATCAAATAAGGATTCCGGCAAAGAGGGAGCAAGCGTATTTCCAGAGTTTCATGCAAAGGATCTGGATGGAAATGACGTGGACAGCAGCATCATTTCAAAGAATGCGGTCACGGTTTTGAATTTTTGGTTTAATGGATGTTCTCCATGTGTACAGGAGCTTCCGGAACTGAATAAATTAAATGAGGAGCTGAAGGAAAAAGGCGGACAGGTAATTGGTATCAATACAGATTCTCTTGACGGAAATGAGGATGGAATTGCTGAAGCTAAGAGTATTTTAGAGAAGCAGGGTGCAAAATATACGAATCTTTCCCTTGATTCCAACAGTGAAGCCGGAAAATATGCAACAAGCATTATGGCCTTCCCGACTACAATCGTGCTTGACCGTAACGGAAATATTATCGGAGAGCCGATCATGGGCGGTATTGATAATGACGAGTCATATAAGCAGCTGATGAAGACGATCGATCAGATACTGGCGGCTGATAAGAACTAGATAAGTCACTGTTCACATCTAACGGTGTTACCAGCAACAATTACAGCCCATTTAAAATGCCTCTACGAGACATTTTAATGGCTGTAATCACTCAATAATTAATACTATGGCGCATAGCTTGACAGCGTGGTGTCAAGCTTGCGTCTGAACAGTAACGAACAGATAGATTAAAGGGTGGTAAAA
>ENA-OQHY01000924-OQHY01000924.1-human-gut-metagenome-genome-assembly--contig:-NODE-924-length-14345-cov-3.094247_pt1 | contig 14345 bp, 18 predicted proteins | sample MGYA00242570_ERZ504733 | MGnify/ENA primary metagenome ERZ504733 (study PRJEB26092, sample SAMD00036219) | human gut metagenome | host: Homo sapiens | study: EMG produced TPA metagenomics assembly of...
CTTTGGACAGTGCCTTTAGCTCTTCCACGCAGAATTCCGTCGCGCGTACGATGTACTCGTTGGCCATTTGTCTGGTAAGGATGGACAATTTCTCTTCTTTCTCTGGACGAATTCCCCACGGACTTCTTTTATAAGACCTTTCACATCGAATTCAGCAAGCTGTGCCAATGGCTCTTCTGTAAGATCCAGCTCCTGGAGCATTTTCTGGGAAAGGCCATATTTTTTCGAAACATATTCATTTAATATCTCGTAGTCCCGATGCAGTTTTTCTACATTTCCAGGAGCGCTCGAATTCCAGCCATGCTCCCCATACATAAATCTCCGATATAGCATATCCTGGATCAGATGAAGATAATAGCCGAGATATAAATCATCCTTCTCCATGTATTTCCCGTATCTGTCGCGGAAAATTCGAGATCGTATGTGTATCTGGTATTTTCGCAGATTTTCTTCTTTAAATGGCTATTTCCCGCCACCGCCCCATCCGGCAGAATCACCCCAAGGAACAGGCGTTGATATCTCGAAACGAGACTTTCTTTCTCATCTCCTGTACAATTGCCAAGTGAATCATGCTTGATGCCATAGTGTCCTCTTTTCCTTTATTCTTCTACATTCTATTTTCCAATATCAGCTTTACATCTTTTGAAAGCTTTCTATCCATACTGCTAACTTTAACATTTTCATGCCGCATTTCCAGTTCTGACGCATGCGTACCGCTCGCTCTCAATCACTTTTTCCATCGATTTGACCGGTGTGCTGTCAATATTGTTCAGGAGATTCTGGAATGTCGTAACCGACTGGCCGCTGTATAGCTGGACACCTTTTCTCCGACTGTCGGCATGGAAAATATCGTTTCGGCTGTCTACATTCCAGAAAATAATATTCGGCAATTGGTAGCCGCAATACTCGTACTTTTCTTTCATATGATCATAAAACATCCAATTGCGGTCTCCGCATCTGTCGATCTCCATGTCAGATACAACGATCAGCGCTTTCGGCATTTCTTCCGGCGGTACATCGTGATCCATCGCTGTTTCCAGAACCCGCTCAAATGCAGCCTGAAGATTAGTATTCATCCCCCATTCCGTACGCTCGACGTATTTGATTTTCTGCAACAGGGTTTCCCCTCTCAGAGAAACAAATTCCGGCTTCTGGCTGAACGTCATGAAAAGATTGTGGTAAGCGCCCCGGTTCCGCTCTGCAAAGTAAATAGCAAGACCAATGGATGTCGCCAAGGGTCTTCCACTCATGGAACCGGAAACATCTGCAATGACAATTGCATTCGTTTCCTGCGCCACATAATCCGGCAGCTGCCTCCACTGCGCCTCCAATACCTGATTCCATTGACGTCCATACAGAACTTTTTCCACGAGATCGTACGGGTACAGCGTCTCCGCATGAATCTTTTCTTTTCCATCCAGTGCCTTCGCCAGATACTGGTTAAAACGCTTTTCATCATGTTTTCGAAATGCGTTCCTGTAAATCATCATGGCTCTTCCGGAGACCTCCGGGTAAACGATCTCCTCCCACTTTCCTTCTGACATTTTCACTTCCAGCACACCGATATATTTCCGCAGGGAACGGACGATTCTTTTGAAGTTGTAAACCGGATAGCCGAGTTTCTGCGCCGTCAGAATGCCGAGTTTTCTCGTCTCCGTATTTTTAGAGTCTGCCGTTTTGATCCATTTAGCAAGCAGGGAAACGCTTTTTCCCTCCTGGAAGTTTTTCAGATCTGCTTCCAGCTGCTGCTTCATGGCACTCCACATCTCGTCCTCAACGCCAGTCCGATCAGGCAGTACCAGTCGTCAAAACGGCCGAAAACACCAATCAGGTCAAGGTTGGCAATGACTGCCTGCGGATGGTACTCGGCAAGATACTGTAGTAGAATCCGAAAGACACGTCTCTCGCCGAGACCTTCCCGGATATCACGCGCATAAAACAGGATTTTCAACGCGAACAGCGGGTCTGCCTGATATGCTTCCGCAAACAGAAGCTCAATTCTTTCCGGATCCGCTCTGCGCAGGGATCCAATTGTCGCAAACAGATCCAGCCGCGCATCGCCGGTTGTGTTCCGTGCTGCTGCTCCATTTTCTGTATAAGTTTTTGTCGCCTGCTCCCGTATCCATTCTGCAAATCCATCGCTGCCGCTCCTTTCCTTCCACTGTTTTCTCCATACATCCTTTTCTGGATCTGTGGACTCCATTCTTTCTCGTTTGCTCTTCTGTTTTTTTTCTGAGTGAGGGCCGGATTTGAACCGGCATCTTCGCCATTACCACTGGAAAAAAGTTTGCCGTTACGGTCACGCACATGACCGTTTTTTCGCGCTCTTTCTTTTAAGCTACCTCACTCGCGTAAGGCGGGCAGGACTTGAACCTGCATTCTGTGCCTCCCTATTCTCCTCAAAAAGTTGCTGTGTGTTCCACAAACATGAACCCTTTTTTTCTGCACAGGTTTTGCCCGTTAAACTACCGCCTTATTCTGTTATTTTAGTGTTTCTGTCTTCTGTCCCCAGCTCAGGATTTCCTTTCGGATCTTGATTCATAATTCATCCATGGTTTCATGCATCTTTTCCAGATCATTTTCTGTAATAGCATTTTCCCCAGTGATTTTTTTCTTCCCGATTCGGATTTCAGGGTCTCTCACCGTAAAATTTCCAGTCGCAGATATCCCATGTCTCAGAAATTTTTCGAAATGCTTTTGATTTTCCCCACAGTGTTTTCGCCCGTCGAACCCTCTTATTTGCCGCGCGCTTTGCCCAACGGAAATTTTTGCATCGGCCTTTGCTGACGGCGTTTTTTTACAGCTTCGGCTCATCAGCCTACTCCCCATCCAGAATTTTCTGATAGAGAAGTCTGCCTTCCTCCCCGGCAAGCCGTCCGCAGATTTCTGCCCGTTCGGCGATAACAGGATCTGGATATGTGCTTTGGCATCTGCCAGCTGTAGCAGCATCAGGTTTTGAAACATCGCAAAGCTGGCCATTTTCGTATGGCGTCTGACGTGCTTTAATTTCACACTGACGTGGTCATCATGATACTTCACATAATACAGGAGCTCCTGTACATCGAAACACGGAATCACATACCCCTGCCGGTCCAGCTCCGGGACCACGATGTCGCGCACGATTTCCATGCTTTTTTCGGGATGACCGTAGTAATGCATGTCCGGATCACCCTCGCGTTTTCCCCTGCACTGCGCTTCCGGCTTTCCGATATCGTGCAGCAGCGCCGCCAGATAGACCATGTCATTTTCCATCCTCCGCGGAAGATTGCAGACCACATGGAGGGAATGCATCCATAAGTCATACTGATGTGCACTGTTCTTCTGATCATAGCCAAACATGGTTCGTACGGCCGGAATCAGCGCTGCGATTTCTTCTCGTCTCACATCCATCTCTTCCGCAGTTTCTGCTGTTTTCAACACATTCAACAGCTCGCTTAACTTCATGTGTTCACTCCCCCTTTCTGGTCTTTTTGTGAATATCTGTGTTTTGTTATATATAGACGTTGGGGTCAAAAGGTTTTTTGACCCCTTTGATACCAGATTGCTACGTGCTTTGCACTCCCGCAATCTTCATGTATATACTGTATCACATGCTTTCGTTTTCTGCACTTAACCGCTGGTTTAATTTTTTTTGCTGATTTTTTATGCTGTTCACCCGGCACAAAATCCGATCTGCCGGCTCTGCGGTTTCTTTTTCAGGCCGATCATCTCGAAATCGTCCGCCGTCAGAAGACAGGCCTCCTCTTTTTCCAGCGTACCATTCTGATGTTCCCGAATGAGGCGGTCTGCCTGGCGCATGATAGCGTGGTCCAGCAGGTTTCTGACAAACCGTCCATTGCCGTAATTTTCTTCCCGGCATGCATCGGCGCAGATGGAAAAGCATTTTTCCCTTGTTCTTTCGTCCATCCGGTATTCCGATTTTCCAGCATCAGATCCAGAATCTGCGTCAGTTCTTCCGGCGAGTAATCCGGGAAATTCAGGTGAAAGGCAATGCGGCTTGCAAGACCTTCATTCTGCTCCAGAAACTCCTTCATCTTCTCCGGATATCCTGCAAAAATGACAATGACCTCATCCCGGTAATTCTCCATCTCCTGCACAATGGTATTGATTGCCTCGGCGCCATACGTGCGGTTGTCTTCTACAAGAGAATACGCCTCATCGATAAACAGAATGCCGCCACGCGCCGCCTGAAATTTACTCTCAACAATCTGTGCCGTCCAGCCGACATATTTTCCGACCAGATCCTGTCTGCCGCACTCTACAATGTGGCCATATTTCAGCACTTCCTCTTCCTTCAAGACCTGGGATAGCAGACGCGCCACGGTTGTCTTTGCTGTCCCTGGATTTCCGGAAAACAGCATATGCATGGATGACTGAACCCCCGGAAGACCCATCTGTTCCCGCATTTTCTGCATTTTGGCCGCCGCCAGAATCTCATCTGTCACTTTCTTTACATCCGACAGGCCTACCATTTTCTGCAGCTCCACATACGGCTTGTCTGTCTTCTTTTTCAGTTGAATTTTGACGAGGTCTTTTTGTTTGTAGGCCTTGTAAATATGCGTTTTTAATCCGCTTCCGTACCATCTGTTGTAGGCAGAAAAGATATCCGATACAGAATACAATTTCTTTTCTTTCGGAAGATACCGCGTCAGCTCTTCTATCGTGTAGTCGTGATACTCTGTCTTATCCGCCAGACGTTTCAAATAGCCCGTCGCCCGTTCCAGATCTCCCTGGCCTTCCTGAATCTGAATCAGATCCGCGTTGGAAAGAATTTCCGCTATCGTCTCATCCGATACGCTGCGGCTTCCGGAAATGTCCACAAAGATAAACAATGTAGAATTTCCATACTCATTCAGTTTCTTCCCAAGTGTTTTCGCCAGATCATAATTGCCGGTGGCATACATTCCTGTACTCTTTTCACCTTCCAGATTCAGAATCACTGTTCCGCCTCTAGCACTGGAGAAAATATTGTCAAAATTATCTTCCCGCTCTGCCTTGTATGTCATCTTCTGCACATCGTAAACTCTGCCGCTCAGCAATCGTTGATTCTCCAGCAGTGCCGGAATCAGAAGATCTATCATATCATCCGCAGCCGCTTTGTCACCGGCTGTGATCAGATAATGAACCGGATGCCCAACAAAACGTTTTTCATTTTCCGGGGCGTAAATCCGCTCCATTTCGTCATAGAAGCTTTCCGATGCCATAATTTCCTGCATCTGCTCCGCCTGCTTTTGTCTGGTCATATTTTGAGCGGTATAAATCCGTTCACTTACCTGATACGCAACAGGTTCAAAAAAACTGTGATGTTCTGGTTCTATCGCAAGTTTTAATTTTTCCTTCAGCGACCCGCTGTAACACTCCGTCCAGTTATTCCGTTCTGCCCGAACCAGTTCTTTGCAAAACGCATCATTTGTGATCTCCTCATACGCAAGCAACTCAATTTCCGGCAGTATCTTCTGAATACAATCCACACATACCCGGGGAACCACTTCCATCTCAAGTGCAGCCACAATCGTCATCTGACCATTCAGAATATCACTGATCATAATGAAAAACTTCTTTTCTGTACGGTAGGCAGTGTAAAACTTGCTGTTCCATTCCGCAGCATCACTCCGTCTGGAATAGAGACGCTCATATCCTTCCTTCGTTGAATCCTCCTGTTCCAGATTCAGTTTTGAACAGTCTGCTGTGTATTTGTAAAGAATCATTCGCTGCTACCTCCCTTGGAGCTTTTACTGGTAATCCTTCTGTTGTCTCTTTCTACCTGCTATCTTACCACCTGCCGTATCCCATATGTGGACAGGTTCTTGTCTATACGAAAACCAGACAATTTTCTGGTTTTTCTATTTCTCCATAACAGGTACTTACTTCTTTTTTCTTCTGCATTTCTGTACAGTATTTCGACACTGGAATAACGGCTACAATCACAACATGTTCTTTTTTCTCGCAGTTTCCCAGCAAGCCAATCATATACCGCAGCTCTTCTTTTCTGTCGGCAAAATTTTTTCTGCTTGTCATCATCGGCACTTCATCAATCACAAAAACAGAAATTGCTCCATTCTCTGCTTTCTGCGCTATGATTTCTGCCATTCTCTCCACCATCATCGCTGGTGTATCATCAATTTCTATCTTGGAAAGCTCCTCCTGCCCGTACATGCTCTGCAGAATCTTCCACATCTCCTTCTTTTCATGCTGCAGTGAAAAAGGAGAACTCCATCCTCGCTGGTTTTTCGCTCTTTCCAGCCATATGCAACCGCTTTTTTCGTTTTTCCGCTCGCCGCAGATCCCGCCAGGAAAATCATCCTTCTGCCCCTCCCTCATCTTTCAGAAAAATTTCAAGCATACGTCCAATTACCATATTGTCTCGTTCTACCAGATCTCTGGCTGTTCCAAACATGAATCGAAATCTCAAATCGAAAATCATTCTGGCCTGCTGTTCATCCAGTCCATACTGCTTTTCCAGTGCCAACGTTGCAATCCCCTCATTTGGGTAGTCCGCTTTCATGATCTGGCAAAGTTCATCTTCATGACATTGTGCCCAGCTTTGTGCTTCCAGCGTGTGTTTTCTTTCCAGAAGCATGTTCTTTCTTCTTACCAGATACTCTGCAAAATACTCCAGCTCTTCCTGGCTGTATCCGATCCACTGACCCGAAATATCCCAAAGTGGTTCTATTTGTTTCATTTCCCGAAGAAGATGCTCTTTTTCCTCCAGAAAAGCTTTCCATCTCCCCTGTTTTTCCCGTTCAAGCGGCTCTTTTTCTTTCTCAGGAGCTTTTTCCCACTTCTGCAGTATTTCATTATAGTCCTCCGCTTTTTCCACCATGGTAAGAAATACCTGTTTTGCTTCAGAATTTTTTCTCATAACAGAATACAGAATAGCCAAAAGTGCATCCAGTACATATATTTTATTTTGCCCGCACTTTTTCTCCAAATATTCCTGTTTCGAAACAAACAGCCTAATCACGCCATCTCTGTTGTTTGTGCGAGACGGAACGATGATATAGGCCTTATCCTTTTCTTCAGGAAAATCTTCTGCCCTTCCTTCAAACACGACTTCCGTGGCATCTTCAACGCAGATTTCCGTCAGTGGATCAAAACATTCCAGAAATTCTAAAATACCCATATTGCACCTCTCCTTTATTTCCCGATCTGATCTGCGGTTCTTTTCGTTTTCCCGGGTTTCCGCTTTTTGGCCTTTCGGATATAATTTTCACTGAACTGCTTTTCCCGTTCAATCCAGTCCTGCGTTCTCTTCTCAATCACAAATGGAAGTTCTCTCCAGATCATCCTGAGCTGTTCTTCTGTGATCTCCGGCACTTTCTTTAAAATTGCCTCCCGCAGATATACACCGCCTCCGCTGCAGGAATCCGGGAAACAGTTTTCTTCGCTGATAGCATCCAGAATTTCTTTATAATATTTTCGATACATCTGATATGCTTCGTAATGTGCAATACGGTTCACATGATCTTCGATTCTGGATTCCTCCTCCTGTTTCAGAATTGTTTTCTTGTTGATTCCGCCGCTGTTCACATTCGCATAATACATCGCATATGCTTTAGCTTCTTCCAGACTTTGGAATGTGCGGAGAAATCTGCCGAAGTTATGAATATCACCATCTGAAAACGTAATCCAGTCATAATATGCCAATTCCGGCGGAAAATGATTTTCTTTTCCGTAAAGCTCTGCACATTCCTGTCTGCTGACAGAATGATAATCCCACGGACCGATGATATCATCGTAATCCGCGTAGAAAAGAATATAGGCTTCCACCTTTGCATCACTGTATATCAGCATCGGGCTGTGCTCCTCGTACTGATACAGAATCGAGTATTTTACACCCTTGATTTTTCCGTCATTCCTTCTCATCAACAGTGCGTAAACGCCCATCTCAGAATTGTCCGGAATATTGTTCACATGCATCGGCTTCCAGTTAAATTCGTTCTCCGTCAGTTTCTCCTTCTCGCGTTTTTTCCGGCGTTCCGCCATTTCCCGATCCATTCTTTCCCTGTACAGAACGCTTCCGATGTAATCATATCGTTCCAGATGCTCCACGCCAATTGCCCGGCCGGCCAGATCGATGGCATAAAAATGCCAGAAATTTTCCTTTTCCCGTTTCGCCTCCGCAGCCGCTTTGCTGTACTCATCCAGAATGTCTTCCCGGATCAGTGCATTTTCTTTCTCCAGATATTTCCAGCCGTGATCTTCTGCTTTATATTTATGACGATAACCAATTCTTTCATCGGTCGTCTCAAAGATCGGGAAAAGCTCGGTACTTTTGTAAAATGGTGTCTCTTCAAATCCGAAAATATACTCTTTTCCCTCTTTGCTGAGCAGACATACACATCCCGGGCCGCCCATTCCAGAAGGGGGATCCTCCTGTGCAAACACAACGGTTTTCCAGAAGTCTTCTGTTAAATCTGGTAAATCAAACGTGTGATCTCTATCCATATCTCTGGCTCTCTTCCTTTCCTTTTTCCGTTGCATAAAAAGTTCTCTTTTATTCTGTTCTCAGATCTTCTCTCGGCTGATTGGAAAGCACAATCACCATCTGCTTTCTGTGAACCGTTTCATACTGAACATCCATCCACATTTTCTCAACATGTGGACACTCTTCCATTCCGATGCCGTACACATACATATCATCGTATTTCTCCGGTATCTCACTCCGATATTCATAGTATTCAGATGACCAGTCATTTCGATTTACGATAGAAAAATGTCTGCCGATCTGCAGATACGGTTTTAGATCCCGGAACAAAAGCTTCTGTTCCACACTCCGTTTGATATCCCGCGGTTCTTCCGAAATCATAAGTTCCATCGCCGGATTCATTGTATCATCTTTACTGCACCAACATTCTCCTTCCGGTTCCGGCAAAGCCGTATAGACATCTCTGGAAAATTCCACATCCACCATTCCGACTCCATAGATGTAAAAGCCGGCATATTTCTGTTCCGGAATGTCTGACATCATCAGATAATCGTGGTAATAACCATCCTCAAAACAGATGGATAAGCGGACATTGCGTGCAACATATTTTCTCAGTTCTTCAAATTTAATTGCCATCAGAAAACTCCTCCTTTGTCAGTACCAGTTTTACTACTTCGTGTGCGAAAAAATTATCTTCTTTTTCGAAAATGTTACCCAGCACAACCATAACCGGGCCGTCCTCTACTTCTCTGAACCCCAGCTTCCGCAGCAGGCTGATCGTTGGTTCATTTTCTGTCTGGGTTGTCACATACAGCTTATCGATGAAAAGATTCTTTCCGTTTGCAGAAACCCCATCACCAAAGAGCTGATTAATCAGCTCTCGGCTGGCTTCTTCACAGTAGCCGTTTCTTCGGTATTCTCTGGCGATATAAAATTCAATTTCGTATTCGTCTTCCATTTCTCTATGTACGCCTACGTAACCAATAAACTTGTCTTTCTGCTGTTTGGGAAAAATGGAATAGGTGCAAAGCTCATGATCGGTTCTCTCAAAGTAGTTGGCAAACCCCATCACATGTTTTTCGGATGGGCTGATCCGCAGAATATGTAGAAGTCGCCATCATCCCGCAGCATTTGTAAAAATGCCTCGGAGTCTCTGTCCGTCCGGCTTGGGAGAAGGAATAATCTTTCAGTTTCGATTGCAGATCCTGTGTTCATTTGTGATCTCGTCTCCATTCTTTTGTACGTTGACTGTGAGTTTTCATGTTTCAGGAGTGAGGGCTGGAATCGAACCAGCGACAATAGATCTTTTGCTGTACCGACCACACCCATGATCGGCTTGGTTTCTCTGCTCTACCATGGCTGAGCTACCCCACTCATATTTCTCTTTTAACTTTTGTATTCCTTATGTGATTCCACTCCGTCAGGAACCAGCCTGCTCCGCCGGAATATCTCCGCCGGTTCTTCTGCGATCTCACTCCAGCCGGCTTTCAACAGGAATTCTTTTGTTACGTCTGCTTCCTGAATTGCGAAAAGTTCGTTCAACGTCATATCGAGTTGTTCCTCCTGATCTGTTCGGTATTCTGATGCATCCGCCGGTGTTCTGATGTACTCCTATTATTCCACTTCTCTCCGGCATTTGCATTGAACTTGTGGTTTACTTTCCGGGTATGCCTTATCTTATCATGGAACCGTTCCTGCATGTGGACACTCTTTTGGCCACTTCTTCTGTTGCCTTTCTTTTACATCGGGAAGTTTCTGTCCATTACCAGATTCTTGTTTTCTCAATTGCCGCAAGAAATGCCAGCATAGAAATTCTGTTATTGGTCAGTGTACCGGATTCCGACAGAAAATCATAAATCACTGTGCATTCCTTTCTTTTCAGGACAGCTTCCGCCAAGGTATACAAAGCTTTCACAAATTCCTGCTCGGCACGATAATATTCTTCTAAGGCTTCTTTATCCTCACGTCCGTTAACCGGATCAAAACATGCCCTCACATACGCTGCTCTGGCTGCTTTCCGCTGCATCTCAAGATATTCTGCCTGCACCTGATCTGCGATTCCATCCAGTTCCTTTTGCAGCGTGTTGTAAATTTCATTCAGCTCCGTGCGTTCGTACTTCTCTTTCGTGTCGTAAGGCGGTACCTTTGTTTTCCATTGGGATGCCAGTTTGAAGCTTTTGTTTTTCAAATCGACAACATACGCATAGCGTGGACGCATGGTTCCACTCCACAATCCGGTTCGCAAAAACGGATGATTGGAATAGAAAAATTCGTAGGAACAGGATGAAAAATCAGCCCCAGGTTTATCATATTTTTCCTGGTTGTATTTATGTTTAAACATAATAAGGCTTTATCTTCTACCGTGCGTCATACAGAAATCCGCCATATGGATCGTCTAATCTTTCCTCTCGCAGCCACCGGACATCAAACGGAGCGCGCGTCAGAAATTTCATTCCTACATCGCCCCACCACATCGTGTCGTTTGTATTGTGGAAGAAATGACCATAGATGCGGATGTCGCGGTAAAAATTGTCGGTTTGCGGTGTGATGATTGAAGAAACTTGTTTTGCCAGATCATTTACATTCATAAAAACCTCTTTTTTATTTTTTAAGCTATGCACTAATCCCACCATAATGTAATCCTCCCTGTTCTGCTGATTGTCTCGATCTGCTGATTTTCTTTTCCGTTTACAATTTCTGCACAAAGCTCCACCGGCTTTAATCCATATTTTTCTTCCCATCTTTTTGCCACCCGTCCCATGGTTTCGCTGTCCGGGCAAGAATTGAAATCGCCCCAATACCTGCCCAGACAGCTGAATATCTCATATGCATGCGTCACATCAAAATTCACCCGGATGCCTTCCGGTTCTTTTTCTTTCTCCCGGAAAATCCATTCATCTCCGCTGCATGCCCTTTGCAGATGCTTTTCCTTCCAGACACACAACTCCATAGAATCTATCTCACAGATAATTGTCGTCATATCTTTCGCCTCCACCATATTTTTATTTGCATGTCCTTTTCTTATGCTTTTCGGCTCTGCATGCTCTTATTTCCTTCTTTTCCACCTTCCCACCGCTGTTCGCATTCTGGCGCACAGCCTCTTTCAGGATTGCCGCTTTAAAGGCTTTCGGTGTGCTTCCCATCCATTTGCTCATCTCTAATACGCAGTTATATTTTTTGTAATCCACTTTTTTAGCCATTTTTCTTTCTCCATTCTTTGTACTCATTTATTTCGCTGCATTTCCAAAACAGCTCTCAAATCACGCATCCGGAAACAGATCGTATTTTTCATTTTCGACGAAACCATTTTCTCTGAGTTCTTTGATAAACCGAATGGCTGTTTCAGCTCCCCATTTTCCCTGCAGAAGCATCATAAGCGGAATGTGAATATCCCGGAACTGTCCAAGCGGCCATTCGAACATATGCCGTTCTAATACATTCATCCCACTAAGCTGCAGCATTTCTTCTTCAAAACGCTCTTCATACGCAAAATCAAAATACTCCGTATCTACCCAGAAACGGCCGCCGTTGCCAAGCTCTCTGTTTACTTCATTGGCAAACAAAATGCAGTTCTCCATATTCCACTCATTGATCATGATGGGATGAATGAACCACAGCAGGCGGATCTGATCATTTTTCAGCACCTCCATCGTGCCTTGGATTTCCAGCGGCGGAACCAGATTATTTTCATTCTCTAACAAGTAAAACATGTGCCATGCTTCCGGGTACATCTGACGCACTTTTGATGTGTTGTCCTTTTTTATTACACGAATGCCAAATAGCTCCCTCTCGCGTTTTACAATTCTTCCTACGACTTCCATGCTCTCTTTTTTCATATGCTCTTCCTCCTGTACTGATACTGCATGTGGGTTCAGATACTGCACAGACTGAAGTTCTGTGCAGTATCTTATCATGACTCACTGTCCTTCTGGTGTCAGACTTTTGTCCGAACTTCCGCACTCTGAAATTTATGGCTCTTACATTGCCAGATATTGCTCTGCCATGCAGCACAGACTTTCCTCGTCAATGACCTCCAGGAAGGCATCTTCATCCCCGTATAACGCCTTGCCAATATGTTTGATCGCCTGAATTCCAACCATAAGCTCCTCTTCCTCCGGGTATTGACAATAGTTTAACAATCTCCGTATTGTCTTGAGGCTCACTGATTCATCCTCTTCAATATATTCTGATAATTCTATATCCCGCAGGATGCTGGAGGCTACAAAATTATATCTTCTTGCCGTTGTCATGAATCTTTCTGTATTGAACCAGAAACTGATACCATCCTTGTTATCCCGCAGGACATTCGAGAATTTCTTCAGCATATGGGCTTTTTGAATGGTTGTAACTTTGATCCGCTCCCGTTTTGCCTTGCCCGGGGTATGATAAGCATCTTTCTTAGTAAATTGAATTTGTTTTCCCATTTTGTCCCTCCAACTTTTTTCTTCTGATCTTGTCTTTGTTGTGGGAGAGATATCCCGACCGAAATCGACAATATCTCTCCGCCCTGTTTCACGGCCTTATCGTTCGAGATAAGGCTTTAACTCACTCTCTGCAAACGTTTCGATCTTCGCATCCAGTTCTGACAGCTTCTCCATAAATCGAACCATCAGCTTTTGAAATGCCTGCTCCGACTTTATTTCCACAATTCCTTTCTCATTGCGCTTTGCTTCCTCTTCGGAAAAGATCTCCGTCGTATCTTCAAATACATATGGTTCAACGACCTGATCCATGAAGTTCATCATTGCCTTGTATACTGCTGTCGGCAATGCAATTTTCTTCACCTCGATCATATTGCGAATGTCGTAATATACGTTTTCATCCTCAATATCCATGTCGCTGACAAATTTTCTGAGTCTTTCATAGCACTCCATAATCTGCTGTTTCTGAAAATCAGTTGTTGTATTCATGATCTTTCTCTCCTCTTCATTCAGTTTAATTGGTTCAGCTGTTCTTTCCCGCAGTCCACCCTCCGGTAATTCCAGATATGCTTCCAGCTGTTCCAGCAAGCCTGGAATTCTCGGATCTGGCCCATTTGATGTTGCTCTTTCCCAGTCCTTTACCGTATTATGTGATATCCCAAGTGCGTCGCCAATCATCTCATGAAGCCTTGCCTTACTGGGTACTGCTTTCCCCTTGAATTCGCCCGTTTTCTTGATCAGATTGAGTACGGTTCTATATTTTGCATTATCAAATTTCATCATTTCGCTTCCTCCTTTTTCTTTAATCCGCGATTTTATCATACAATATTTGTTCCTTCTAAAAAGGGTAGGAACAGTGTGAGCAAAAAGGTAAGCAGTTTTCCTAACATTTTCATTCTCCTCCTTTCCTTTTGCCCCATAAAAAATGTAACCGCTGCATCAGCAAACATCTTGCTACACAACGGTCACACTTTTCCGGGGGTGTTATTTTTGTAGTCTACAGCTTCATCAGATTTACTTTTTCTGATCTTTCTCTGTACTAAGATATCCCTTTACGATCGCATGGTCCGGAAATCCAGGTTCCACGGATACTCTTCGGCGGTGTTCTTTATCATGGGTTTGAAAATCTTTCCCCCACGGATACGCAATCCGATCGCGCCTTACAAATTCTCTGTCATAATCTCCAAGCTCAACTACAATATCGCGTGTAATCAAATGATCTTCTGCAAATTCATATGCATATCCTCTGTCTGCGTGTTCCTCAAAGATGCTTTGACCGCATGGCGTGTGTCTCTCGAATCCACCCTGTGAAAGAATATGGTCAACCACTTGCAGATTCCAACTTGTCTCCGTTGTCTCCCGCCGCAGGTATTGCAGTCTGCAATCATAAGCACTGGATTTTTCTTTTCCTTTGCCTTATTCACAACAATTTCCAGTTCTTCGGCACGCTGGCTGTAATCCACCATTCGAATCCGAAATCCGGCAACAGTAAGAAG
>ENA-OQHY01000925-OQHY01000925.1-human-gut-metagenome-genome-assembly--contig:-NODE-925-length-14286-cov-2.239212_pt1 | contig 14286 bp, 19 predicted proteins | sample MGYA00242570_ERZ504733 | MGnify/ENA primary metagenome ERZ504733 (study PRJEB26092, sample SAMD00036219) | human gut metagenome | host: Homo sapiens | study: EMG produced TPA metagenomics assembly of...
ATTTCCTGTCATGCTGATGAAACCGGTTGTTCCGTCTTATCATTTGCGGACAGTGATCGAAGGCTTTGTAAGAATCGGAATCTTTATCATCTATATTTTACTGATCTCGAGGATGAAAGATATCCAGAGAACATTTATGTATCACGGTGCGGAGCACAAGTGCATCAATTGCATTGAACATGGGCTTCCGCTTACGGTGGAAAATGTAAGAAACAGTTCCAGACAGCACAAACGATGTGGTACAAGCTTCCTGTTCTTCGTGCTTGCAATCAGTATTATTCTGCTGCTCCTGATCCGGGTAGAGTCGCCGCTTATGAGAGTGGTTGTGCGTATCGCACTGCTTCCGGTGATCGCAGGTGTATCCTATGAGGTATTGAAGCTTGCGGGAAACAGTGATAATCCATTTGTTAACCTGCTGAGTAAGCCGGGAATGGCAATTCAGAAGATGACGACCAGTGAACCGGATGACGGATGATAGAAGTTGCGATACAGGCGTAGAAGCAGTATTTGACTGGAGGGCTTATGAACGGGACAATTTTCACACTTCGTAATCTATATAGGGACGGAACTGTCTGTCTGGAAAAAACCGGGATACCGGATGCAAAGTTAGATGCCTGGTACCTGCTGGAATACGAGACAAAGATCAGCAGGCTATGTTCCTTGCCGATCCGGATAAAGAGGTAGAGAAGGATAAAGCAGAACACTACCGAAAAGATATTGCGATAAGAGCACAGAGAATCCCACTTCAGCATATTACCGGTGAACAGGAATTCATGGGGCTGGATTTTAAGGTGAATGAGCATGTGCTGATTCCGAGACAAGATACAGAGACACTGGTAGAAGAGGCACTGAAGAAGATCCGGCCGGGGATGCAGATCCTGGATATGTGTACAGGATCAGGCTGTATTCTGGAAAGCATTCTGAAATTTGCAGAAAGGAAAGAAATCTGCGTGTCCGGAACCGGATGTGATATATCAGAGGAAGCATTGAAAGTTGCGAAGGAAAATGACAGCAGACTTCAGACCGAGGAGCAGTTTTTATACAGGGGGATCTGTTCGAGAACATCGCAGAAACATATGACATGATCGTATCAAATCCTCCGTATATCAGAACGGAGGAAATCAACCGTCTGGAAGAGGAAGTAAAGCTTCATGATCCATGGATCGCACTGGATGGGAAAGAAGACGGACTATACTTTTACCGTCTGATCGTGAAAGAAAGTGTAAAACATATAAAAAAAGGTGGATATCTTCTGTTTGAGACCGGTTTTGATCAGGGAAAGGATGTATCGGCTCTCCTGGAAGAACAGGGATATGAAGAAATCCAGATAAAAAAGGATTTGGCGGGACTTGACCGCGTTGTTATGGGAAGGTACAATAAAGAGTAATGTTAAGGAGGAAATACCATGTTTGATAAATTAGAAGATCTGCGCATCCGTCTGGATGAGATATTAAATGAACTTCAGGAACCGGATGTGGCAAATGACCAGAACCGCTTCCGCAAACTTATGAAAGAACAGAACGACCTGACTCCGATTGTAGAGGCGTATAATGAATACAAAGAATGCAAACAGGCAATCGAGGACAGCCTTGAGATGTTAGAGGAAGAGTCTGATGAAGAGATGCGTGAACTTGCAAAAGAAGAATTGAATGATAATAAGAAGCGTGTGGAAGAACTGGAACAGGAATTGAAAATCCTTCTTCTTCCGAAAGATCCGAACGATGAGAAGAATGTTATCGTTGAGATCCGTGCCGGTGCGGGCGGAGACGAGGCGGCACTTTTTGCAGCTGAAATCTACCGTATGTATATGCACTATGCAGAAAGCCAGAGATGGAAAGTTGAGCTGGTAGAGTGTGAAGAGATTGGTATCGGCGGAATGAAGAATGTAACATTTATGATCGATGGAAAGGGTGCGTATTCAAAGATGAAATACGAATCCGGAGTTCATCGTGTACAGCGTGTACCGGAGACAGAATCCGGCGGACGTATCCACACTTCTACTATTACTGTAGCAGTTATGCCGGAGGCAGAAGACGTAGATATTCAGATTGATGAAAAAGATATCCGTATTGACGTAATGCGTGCATCCGGTAACGGTGGACAGTGTGTCAATACGACAGATTCAGCGTACGACTGACTCACTATCCTACAGGAATCGTGATCTACAGTCAGACGGAGAAATCACAGCTGCAGAACAAGGACAAAGCATTTGCACTCTTACGTGCGAAGCTGTACGATCTGGAATGCCAGAAACGTCACGATGCCGAAGCAGAGGCAAGAAAGAGCCAGATCGGTACCGGAGACAGATCCGAGAAGATCCGTACTTATAACTTCCCACAGGGACGTGTGACAGATCACCGTATCGGACTTACATTATACAAACTGGATAAGATCATGAATGGAGACATCCAGGAGATCATTGATGCCTGCATCGCAGCCGATCAGGCCGCAAAGCTTGCAAATATGAATGAGGAAATGTAAGAATCCGGAATATGACAATCAGAAAATAGCTGAAACTAAAAGAAGGTAAATATAAAGGATGGAAGCAATACAGTTTAAGCGTGCAGAATTAGAAGATCAGGAGATTATTGCGCATTACTTTGAACATCATACCAGCAGAAGCTGTGAGAGAACATTTGCCAATGTTTATCTCTGGTCCAGACAATATCCGGTGAAGTGGGCAATTGTACAGAATGCACTGGTATTCAAAAGTGAGGATGAGAATCACGTATCTTTTGCGTATCCGGCAGGAGCACCGGAAGATGTAAAAAATGCACTGGAAGAGATGATGGAGTATTCCAAAGAAAAAGGCAGGCCGTTCCTGATGTACAATGTGACACCGGAATATTTCGAACAGCTGAATGAATGGTATCCGGAAAGATTTCAGATTGAGTATGACAGAGACTCTGCGGATTATGTATATGAATCAGAAAAGTTAGCGACGCTTTCCGGGAAAAAACTCCATGGGAAACGTAACCATATTAACAAGTTCAAAAGTTTGTACGATGGACGCTGGTCATATGAAAGCATGACCGGAGAAAATCTGGAAGACTGCTTTCAGATGGCATTAAAATGGCGGAAAGAGAATGAATGTGAAGACGACGACGAAAAAAGGGGTGAGATGTGTGTGGCATTGAATTCCCTGCGTCTGTTCAAAGAGCTTCATCTGACCGGAGGAGTTTTACGGATTGACGGAGAAGTTGTAGCATTTACGATCGGAGAACCTATCTGTGAGGATACGTATGTAGTGCATATTGAAAAGGCATATGCAGATGTACAGGGTGCATATACAATGATCAACCAGCAGTTTGTAGAACATGAATGTATGAACTACAAATATGTGAACAGAGAAGATGATACCGGAGCGGAAGGACTCAGAAAAGCAAAACTTTCATACCGTCCTGCCTTTATGGTGGAAAAGGGCGATGTGACAGAAAAAGATGTTTGAAGGACAAAAAAGACTTGCGGTGAGAAAGGAGCAATAAAATGATAGCGGATAAGATGAAAAATATGGTGGCCAACAGTTCGGCTATCCGTGCAATGTTTGAGGAAGGAAATCGTCTGGCTGGAATTTATGGAGCTGAGAATGTGTTTGATTTCAGTCTTGGCAATCCGAATGTGCCGGCACCGGAGGCTGTAAAGAATGCGATCATCGAGATTGTAAATGACACAGATCCGGTTGCACTTCACGGATATACCAACAGCAACTGCGGATATGCGGAAGTAAGAGCAGCGGTAGCAAAATCTCTGAATGAACGTTTTGATACGCACTTTGAGGGAAAGAATATTGTTATGACAGTTGGTGCCGCAGGAGGTCTGAATGTTATTCTGAAATCGATCATCAATCCGGGAGATGAAGTAATTGCATTTGCACCATATTTTGGAGAATATCGTTCTTATACAAATAATTACGATGGTGTGCTGGTCGAAATCTCACCGAATACTGTAGATTTTCAGCCGAAACTGGATGAATTCGAGCAGAAGATCACCTCTAAGACAAAAGCAGTCATTGTTAACAATCCGAATAATCCTACAGGTGTGGTGTACTCCGAAGAAACGATTAAGAAGCTTGCTGCCATCATGGAGGCAAAACAGAAAGAATTCGGAACGGATATTGTCTTGATCTCAGATGAACCATATCGTGAACTTGCTTATGACGGAGTAGAAGTTCCTTATCTCACAAAATATTATGATAATACAGTTGTAGGATATTCTTACAGTAAATCGCTGTCTCTTCCGGGAGAACGTATCGGATACCTGGTGATTCCGGATGAGATGAAAGACAGTGAAGAAGTGCTTGCGGCAGCAAATGTGGCAACACGTATCCTTGGATTTGTTAATGCTCCGACACTGCAGCAGAAAGTAGTGGAAAAATGCCTGAATGAAAAGACAGACCTTTCTTTCTATGACCGCAACAGAGAAGACCTTACAACGGCCTGAAAGAATGTGGATTCGAGTGTATCAAACCACAGGGTGCATTCTATCTCTTTGTAAAATCACCGGTTCCGAATGAGAAGGAGTTCTGTGAAGCCGCTAAGAAATATAATATTCTGATCGTACCGGGAAGCTCCTTTGCGTGTCCTGGATATGTAAGACTTGCATACTGTGTATCTCACGAGACGATCATCAATTCACTTCCAAAATTCAAAGAACTGGCGAAAGAATATTTCTAGGAGAGCAGCATGAAAGCATTTGAAAAAAACATTCGAAAAGTAGAACCATATGTGCCGGGTGAACAACCGCAGCGCAAAGTAATCAAGTTAAATACTAATGAGAATCCATATGCACCGGCACCGGGCGTGACAAAAGCACTGGAGGAGATGGATACAGACCGTTTACGTCTGTATCCGGATCCGACGGCAGCACCGCTTGTGAATGCACTGGCTGATTTTTATCATGTAAATCCGGATCAGGTATTTGTAGGAGTTGGATCGGATGATGTATTATCCATGTGTTTCCTGACATTTTTTAACTCGGAGAAACCAGTCTTTTTCCCGGATATTACCTATTCCTTCTATAAGGTATGGGCGGATCTGTACCGCATTCCGTATGAATGCCAGAAGTTAGATGAGAACTTCAAGATCGTAAAAGAAGATTACTACAAGGAAAATGGTGGTGTGATCTTCCCGAATCCGAATGCACCGACAGGGATTTATGAAGATCTGGCTGACGTAGAAGATATTATCGCACATAATCAGGATGTGATCGTAATTGTAGATGAGGCATATGTTGATTTTGCTGGACGTTCTGCGCTGGAACTGATTGACAAATATGAGAATCTGATCATTGTACAGACATTTTCAAAAGCAAGATCAATGGCAGGAATGCGTATCGGTTATGCAATCAGTAATCCGACTCTGATCAAATACCTGAATGATGCAAAATATTCTTTCAACTCTTATACTATGAACCAGACATCACTGGTATGCGGTGTGGAAGCGGTAAAGGATCAGGCATATTTTGAAGCGTGTGTGAATAAGATTATCGAGACACGTGAATGGGCAAAAGAAGAATTAAAGAATCTTGGATTCCACTGCCTGGATTCCAAATCGAACTTTATCTTTGCCATGCATCCGGATTATGATGCAAAAGAATTATTTGAAGCACTGAAAGAGAATGATATCTATGTGCGCTTCTGGGGCAGTGAGAGAATCGAACAGTATATGCGTATCACTGTAGGAACCAGAGAAGAGATGGAAGCAATGTTTGCGTTCCTGAAAAAATATATGAATAAATAAGAGGAGTTTCTTATGACCAATACATTAATACATGGAATTATTGATGCGTTAAGCGGAAGTGTGAGTAAAGAAGTCATCGTATTTCTGATCTCTATGATCCCGATTCTGGAACTGCGAGGAGCACTTCTGGTTGCCGGACCAATCCTCGGAGTGAAAGTGTCTACTGCGATACCGTTGTGTATTATCGGAAATATAATTCCGGTTCCTTTCATTTTACTTCTGATCACACCGGTGTTTAAATGGATGAAAGGGACGAAGACATTCAAACCGCTGGTAGATAAACTGGAGAATAAAGCGATGAGTAAGAAAGATCAGATCGAGAAATATGAATTCTGGGGTCTGGTATTATTCGTAGGAATTCCGCTTCCGGGAACCGGAGCATGGACGGGCTCACTGATTGCAGCGCTTTTGGGAATGAAGTTTAAGAAAGCATTTCCGGCTGTTGTCATCGGCATCTGCATGGCAACGGTGATTATGTGGTTTATATCGTATGTACTTCTCGGAGGCATACATTTGTTAGGATAAAAGAAGAAAGTCACATAAAAAGTTTTGGCGGAAACTTTATGTGACTTTCTTACAAAACGCTATCAAGAGAGGGTTCGTGGGAGGGGAGTACCGTCCAAACACGAACATTTGTGAAATCATTGTTTCACAATATAAAATAATACGTCAGGTTGTTGTATTATTTGTTATTATTTTATCAATCATTACCAAATTCGTAAATAGGCAAAAATGACAAAAAAATAACAAAGACTTATGCGAAAATTAGTGATAATGCACTTTCAATATGGACAGGTTTTAAAATGACAAATTATATGGTAAAATAAATAATAATATAAAGATTAAGATAAGGAGTAGTGTATATGGAAAAGAAGTATGACGTGACAGCACTCGGAGAGCTGTTGATCGATTTTGCGGTAAACGGGGAAAGTGAGCAGGGAAATCAGTTATTTGAAGCATGTCCGGGTGGAGCACCATGTAATGTACTTGCAATGCTGAATAAACTGGGAAGAAAAACAGCCTTTATCGGAAAAGTAGGTGATGATCAGTTCGGTAAATTATTGAAGGATACGATTACGAATACAGGAATAGAAGCAAAGGGACTTGTAATGGATCAGGATATTCACACAACACTTGCTTTTGTACATACTTTCCCGGATGGTGACAGAGAATTTTCTTTTTACCGCAAACCGGGAGCAGATATGATGTTAAAGGAAGAGGAAGTAGATTATGATCTGATTCGTCAGTCAAAGGTATTCCATTTCGGAACACTTTCTATGACAGATGAACCGGTAAAAACTGCAACAAAGAGGGCACTCTCCGTTACAAAAGAAGCCGGATGTATGATCACGTTTGATCCGAATTTACGTCCGCCGCTCTGGAAGACGCTGGATGAGGCGAAGGAGCAGATGGAGTACGGATTTGAAAACTGTGATGTACTGAAGATTTCGGATAATGAGATTCAGTTCGTATCCGGAGAAGAAGATTATGATAAAGGAATTAAGTATCTTCAGGAGAAATATCAGATACCGCTTATCTTCCTGACTATGGGAAAAGAAGGAAGCAGAGCTTATTATAAAAATCTTCGTGTAGACAGCCGGGATTTACCGTGAAAGCAATCGAGACAACAGGAGCAGGTGACACGTTCTGCGGATGCTCTATCAATGGTGTGTTGAAGTATGGTCTGGATAATCTGGACGAAGAAAAATTAAAAGAGATTCTGACATATGCAAATGCGGGTGCAGCACTGATCACGATGAAAAAAGGTGCAATCCGCTCGATGCCGGAACCGCAAAATATCAAGGAACTGATCGGGGAATAAAAAAATTATGGGAGTACGCAGAATGCTGGCTGTATGGGCAGCAAAGATAAGTGAAAAAGCAAGTGTACACATCTTTCACCGCCAGGGTGTGACCTGGGCGGGGAAATTGCATTAAAGATTGATCCAAGTATCCTGCACGATCTTGCAGGCCAGGTTAGAAAAGATATTTTTATTGTATGCGGAACCAATGGAAAGACGACGACCAACAATATGCTTTGTGCAGCAATTGAAAAAGAAGGCTATAAAGTAATCTGTAATCATACCGGATCGAACATGTTGAATGGAGTTGTAGCAGCATTTGTATTGGGCGCAGGCTTCAGTGGTAATCTGGATGCAGATTATGCCTGTATTGAGATTGATGAGGCATCAACCAGAAGGTATTTCCACATTTTAAGCCGGATTACATGGTGTTGACAAATCTGTTCCGTGATCAGCTTGACCGCTATGGTGAGATTGATATTACAATGAACATCTTAAAAGAAGTGATGCAGAGTGCACCAAAGATGAAGGTGATCGTGAACGGAGATGATGCATTGTCCGCATACCTTGCAATGGAAAGCGGTAATCCGTATGTGACTTACGGTATCAGCGAAAAGGTAGTGAATGATAAAGATTCGCATGAGATCAGAGAGGGACGTTTCTGTAAAAAATGCGGGGCTCCGTTGAAGTATAATTTCTATCACTACAGCCAGCTTGGAGATTATGCATGTACGGGCTGTGAGTTTAAGCGGCCGGCAATTGTATATGATGCATCGGATGTAGTGGTCAGTGATCATCTTGCATTTACAGTTGAGGAAAGACATCTGGAAGCCAATTATAAAGGCTTCTACAATGTATATAATATTCTGGCAGCATATGCAGCGGGAAGAACTGGAGGACTTGGACTGGAACATTTCCAGGACATGCTTGCAGAATTTAATCCGGAGAATGGCCGCATGGAACAATTTGATGTACAGGGCACAAAGATCGTGCTGAATCTTGCAAAGAATCCGGCGGGATTTAATCAGAATATTTCTGCGGTAATGCAGGATGAATCTATGAAAGATGTAATCATTGTGATCAATGACAATGCACAGGACGGAACGGATATTTCATGGCTATGGGATGTGGATTTTGACAGATTCAAGGGAGCAAATATCAATTCCATTACGGTAAGCGGTATCCGTTGTCAGGATATGAGATTACGTATGAAATACGTAGATATTACGTCCATGCTGGAAGCAGATGTGGAGAAGGCAATCCGTGAAAGAGTAGAAAATGGATGTGGTAACCTGTATGTACTGGTGAACTATACAGCTCTGTTCAGTACCCGGAATGTATTGAAAAAGATGGAAGGAGAAGGATAATGGAGACTAAGGATATGAAACTTACAATCGGTCATCTGTATCCGGATCTTTTAAATCTGTACGGAGACAGAGGGAATATTGCATGTTTGATGAAACGCTGTATCTGGCGGGGAATAGAAGCAGAGACAATAGAATTCAACACCGGAGATCAGATCGATTTTTCAAAACTGGATATCGTTTTGCTGGGAGGCGGTTCCGACAGGGAACAGGCAATCGTGTGTAAAAGTCTTCTGGAGATCCAAAGTGAATTCAAAGATTATGTAGAAGATGGCGGTGTGGTCATCGCAGTGTGCGGCGGCTATCAGCTTCTTGGGAAGTACTATAAAACAGATGCCGGAATGATCGAGGGCCTGAATCTGGTGGATATCTATACGGAGCAGGAAGAAGGACGTCTGATCGATAATATCGTTCTGGACAGTGAACTTGTAGACATGCCGGTAGTAGGATTTGAAAACCATGGCGGAAGAACTTATCTGAATGGAAATAAACCGTTCGGAAAGGTTCTGTACGGAGCCGGAAATGATGGTAAAAGCGGTTATGAAGGTGTTGTGTATAAGAATGTGATCGGAACCTATCTGCATGGTCCGCTGCTTCCGAAGAATCCACAGGTCAGTGATTATCTGATCAGAAAAGCGCTGGAAAGAAAGTATGGCGGAGAAGTGATTCTTACTCCACTGGATGACAGTCAGGAAAAGAAGCAAATGATTATATTTATCACCGCTTTGTAAAGGAATAAGAACTGTCCGGCAAATCTCAGTTTTTCAAAGGAAAGCTGACGATTTTTTGCTTTTTGCGGTATTGTGTGGATAAAAAGAAAAGGAGACAGTAAAAATGCGTGTGGAACGTTTTTAAAATGGAAAGAGAAGGTCTGGTGACAGAAGGACAGGAAGTAGAGATCAGTGAACGAAGTGCCGTTACCGGCCAATATACATATCTGGTCGAACCATCCATCGCTATGTCAGGAATCTACCGTACCAGACAGCGGATCAGAGCAAGAAAAGGAAAGATCAAGAAGATTGAACAGACGGACAGGGGATTTTATCTGCTTGTGGAGATTGACGAGTAAAGGGAAGAAGAAACAAAAGACCTGTCGTTGACACAGAAGAAAAAAGCACATATAATCTATAATAGCGGGAATAATAAAAGACACAATAAAAAGAAGGGAAACGGATAGATGATAGAAAACAATGATGAGGCAAAAAGAAGTAAGATATGGACAGTCGTTACGTCTGTTACATCTGTCCTGATTATAATCGTAGCAATATTTCTTCTGATGAAGATGTTTACGGGGAATCCGTTAGAAGGTTTCTGGACGGATGAGGACGGTAATATGAATCTGAAGATCAGTCGTGATGGTCAGATGACGGTAACTATTCCGGCATCGGGAGAAGGAAAAGATACAGAAGTTCCGATGACATATACGATGAACAAAGAATCCAAGACGATTTCTATACAGCAGGACGATGCACAGATTCAGAAAATTGCAGAAAAGTCGGATGGACAGTATACAACAGAGACTTTAAAAAATGCAGTACAATCCATAGGAACGACATTTGAATATAGTATTGATGACGGAACGCTGACATTGACAGAGCGTGAATATGGAGAACAGATGATGTTCAATAAGAATTAAAAATGACAGCCCCTCTATATGTATGGTATAGAGGGGCATTTGTTGCTATAAGGATAAATGCGGATACGCAAGAAGAAAAAAAGAAGTTTATATATCATAAAAACGGAGGGAAAAGGATGGAAGACTACAGAAATAAAACGAAAAAAGTACAGATCGGTAATGTGTGTATCGGCGGCGGGGAGCGGATTGCGATCCAGTCTATGACGAATACGAAAACAGAAGACGTGGAAGCCTGTGTGGCGCAGATCTTAAAGCTTGAAAAAGCGGGATGCGATATTATCCGGGTTGCGGTTCCGACGATGGAGGCAGCAGAGAGTATCCGCAAGATCAAGGAACAGATACATATTCCGCTGGTGGCAGATATTCACTTTGATTATCGCCTTGCAATTGCCGCAATTGAGAACGGGGCAGATAAGATCCGTATCAATCCTGGAAATATCGGGGATGAAAAAAGAGTCCGTGCAGTGGTAGAAAAAGCAAAAGAATATAATATTCCGATCCGTGTCGGAGTGAACAGTGGTTCACTGGAGAAGCATCTGGTAGAAAAATACCATGGTGTTACGGCAGAAGGTCTGGTAGAAAGTGCACTGGACAAAGTACATATGATAGAAGAGATGGGATATAACAATCTGGTAGTCAGTATCAAGTCATCGGACGTTATGATGTGCGTGAAAGCGCATGAGCTCCTGGCACCGGTATGCCCGTATCCGTTACATGTCGGCATTACAGAATCAGGAACCCTGCTGGCAGGTAATATCAAATCTTCCATCGGACTGGGGTTGATCTTAAGTCAGGGGATCGGTGATACGATCCGTGTATCGCTGACCGGAGATCCGGTAGAAGAGATCAAATCCGCAAAACTGATCTTAAAGACTCTGGGGCTTCGGAAAGGCGGGATCGAAGTGGTATCCTGCCCAACCTGCGGAAGAACCAAGATCGATCTGATCGGACTTGCAAATAAAGTCGAAGAAATGGTGGCCGATATTCCGCTGGATATCAAGGTGGCCGTTATGGGCTGCGTAGTCAACGGACCAGGAGAAGCAAAGGAAGCAGATATCGGAATTGCCGGCGGAATCGGAGAAGGTCTTCTGATCAAGAAAGGTGAGGTCGTGAAGAAAGTAAGGAAGACGAATTATTGGAGACATTGAGACAGGAGTTGTTACACTGGAATGAGTAAGCCGTTTTTTGAGGTATTTCCGACATTAAAAGTAAAAGATGATATTCAGATGATGTTTCAGGGCGTAGAGGTGACGAAAGTTTCCACAAATTCTACGAGAGACTTTATCCGTGTCAGCATTTACAGCAGACATCTGATCCAGAAAAAGGATATATATGAAGTGGAGCGTATGCTGAAGCAGCAGTTATTTGCCAGAAGCCATATCCAGGTGACAGTGCGGGAGCAGTATGACCTATCGGAACAGTATACACCGGAGAATCTGATGAATGAATACTACGACAGTTTTCTGCTGGAACTGGATCAGAAGAGCGTTGTAGAGCGGAACATGCTCCAGAACGCCAGTTATGAATTTGAAAATTGGTAATATTCTCTGTCTGACGCTGACGGATACGATTGTTGCACAAGGGAAAAAGGACTCCCTGTCGGAGTATCTGACGGGTGTATTTGCAGAGCGTTTTCAACGGCCGGTGGAGATACGGGTTCTGTATGAAAAGGCAAAAGACAGTAAGTTGAAATATAACGAAGCAAAATTAGAACAGGAAGTAGAGGCAATTCGTGAACAGTCTGAGGCTGTCAAGGCAAAGAAAGCACAGGAACAGAAAGAAGAGAAAAAAGAGGAAAAAAGCGCGTCAAAAAGCACTTCCGGTGGAGAAAACAGTAATAAAATCAGCGCTAAGAGTTCCAAATCATTTGGAAAAGGCAGCTATTCGTTTGTACGTAAGGCTACGGATGATCCGAACCTGATTTACGGACGAGACTTTGACGATGAGACGATCGAACTGCAGAATGTGTTAGGCGAGATGGGTGAGATTACAATCCGTGGAAAAGTCATCAGTATGGAGACCAGAGAGATCCGTAATGAGAAGACGATCATTATGTTTGCAGTTACAGATTTTACGGATTCTATTATGGTGAAAATGTTTGTGCGGAACGATCAGCTTGCGGATATTTTGGGAGATATTAAGACAGGTGCATTTTTGAAGTTAAAAGGAGTAACAACGGTAGACCGTTTTGATTCGGAACTGAATATCCAGTCGGTAGTCGGAATCAAGAAGATCAGTGATTTTACAGAGTCAAGAGTGGATACTGCACCAGAGAAACGAGTGGAACTTCACTGCCATACCAAGATGAGCGATATGGATGCGGTAACAGACGTCACAACGCTTCTAAAGCAGGCGCATGACTGGGGACATCCGGCGATGGCGGTCACGGATCATGGTGTAGTTCAGGCATTCACGGATGCAAATCATTATATTGAGTCACTGGGTAAGGACGATCCGTTCAAAGTTATCTATGGTGTGGAAGGATATCTGGTAGATGATCTGACTGATGTAGCGGTAAATGAAAAGGCAGTCGCTGGATGACATCTATGTAGTTTTCGATCTGGAGACAACCGGATTCAGTCCAATCAAGGATAGGATCATCGAGATCGGTGCGGTAAAGGTAGAACATGGCGTGATCACAGACAAATTCAGTACATTTGTCAATCCGAAAGTACCGATCCCGTTCCAGATCACACAGCTTACCAGCATTACTGACCAGATGGTTATGGGGCGCCGGATATTGAGATGGTTCTTCCACAATTTCTGGAGTTCATAGGAGATGCGGCACTGGTCGCACACAATGCCTCTTTTGATGTAAGTTTTATTGAACAAAACTGCAGATATCAGGATATCCAGCCGGATTTCACATCGGTGGATACGGTGTCGATGGCGCGTATCCTTCTGCCGACGTTGTCAAAGTATAAGCTGAATGTGGTGGCAAATGCACTCCATATTCACTGGAGAACCACCACCGGGCGGTCGATGACGCCGGGGCAACTGCGGAGATATTTGTAAAATTTGTGGAAATGTTAAAGGACAGAGGCATTTATGATCTGGCGAAGCTAAACCAGTTTGGAGAGAACAATGCTGATGCTGTCCGGAAACTTCCGTCATACCATGTGATCATTCTGGCACTGAATGAAGTGGGACGTGTGAATCTGTATACCCTGATCTCAATGTCCCATCTGAAATACTATGCAAGAAGACCAAGAATTCCAAAGAGCGAACTGTCGAAATACAGAGAAGGACTTCTGGTGGGAAGTGCCTGTGAGGCGGGAGAACTTTATCAGGCGATTCTGAATGAAAAGTCGGAAGAACGAATCGCAAAGATTGTAAACTTCTATGATTATCTGGAGATCCAGCCGCTTGGCAATAACCAGTTCATGATCGAGAGCCCGAAGATTACGAAGGTACAGAATGAGGAAGACTTAAAAGAGATCAACCGGAAGATCGTGGCACTTGGCGAACGGTTCAATAAGCCGGTTGTCGGAACCTGTGATGTACATTTCATGAATCCGGAGGATGAGGTATACAGAAGGATCATCATGGCAGGGAAGGGATTCGGTGATGCGGACAGTCAGCCGCCACTGTATCTTAGAACGACTGATGAGATGCTGGAGGAAATTCGAATACCTGGGATCGACAAAGGCAAGAGAGATTGATCATTGAGAACCCCGGTGAAGATCGCCGGAATGGTGGAGAAGATCACACCGGTGCGTCCGGAACAAGTGTCCGCGGTCATCCCGG
>ENA-OQHY01000927-OQHY01000927.1-human-gut-metagenome-genome-assembly--contig:-NODE-927-length-14242-cov-1.844208_pt1 | contig 14242 bp, 21 predicted proteins | sample MGYA00242570_ERZ504733 | MGnify/ENA primary metagenome ERZ504733 (study PRJEB26092, sample SAMD00036219) | human gut metagenome | host: Homo sapiens | study: EMG produced TPA metagenomics assembly of...
CCAGCGCGCTGGATATTTCCAGTGCAGGCGCAAATCCTCAACCTGCTGGTAAAACTGCAGCAGGAACGGAACCTCACCTATGTGTTGATCTCACATAACGTCTCGGTAGTCAGACACATGAGCGATCGTGTGGCGGTGATGTATCTGGGCCAGATCGTGGAACTGGGTACCACCGATCAGGTCCTTGTCAGGCCGCGCCATCCCTATACCCGGCTGCTGCTTGATTCCGTCCCCAGAACCGGTGAACCGCTGGATGAAAACCTGGCGCTGCGTAAAACAGAGCTTCCTGGCAATCGTCACCTTCCCACCGGCTGTTATTTCCGGGACCGCTGTCCGCAGGCAGCGCAAGGATGCGAACATTCGCAGTCGCTACAGCCTTCAGTTGAGGGCTGTAGCGTGCGTTGCTGGCGCAATCTGAGCGAGTAGCCACGTAGGGTGGCGCTGTTTCACATTTAAATTTGCGCCATTCCACCGTCGACAAACAGTTCGGTGGCGTTGATAAAGCTTGCTGCATCTGAGGCCAGAAACGCCACCGCTTTCCCCACTTCCCCCGGCGCGCCTAAGCGTCCCAGCGGCACCTGGGCGCCAGCGCGTCATACAGCCCCTGACGATGTTCTTCTGGCACCAGGTCACCCAGACCTGGGGTTTTGATGGGCCCCGGGCTCACCACGTTGACGCGAATACCGCGCCCCTGCAAATCCAGCGCCCACGAACGGGCAAAGTTGCGCACGGCGGCTTTACTGGCGCTGTATACGCTAAAGTTTGCGGTTCCTTTAATGGACACCGTGGATCCGGTCAGAATGATCGACGATCCGGCTGATAACAGCGGTAACGCTTTTTGCACGGTGAACAGTACACCGCGAACGTTGGTTGCAAAGATGCGGTCAAACTGCTCTTCAGTGATAGCGCCTAACGGCAGCATGTCGCCACCACCCGCATTGGCGAACAGAATATCCAGACGCCCTTCGTCTTTTGCAATCTGTGCATAGACTTTATCGAGGTCGGAAAGTTGAGAGACGTCCGCACGGATGCCGACCGCCGCGGTGGCAATTTGTGCAACGGCAGCGTCCAGTTCCGCCTGACGACGTCCGGTGATATAAACCTTCGCGCCCTGGGCCGCCAGTTCCTGCGCGGTGGCGAGACCGATACCTGTGCTACCGCCCGTAACCAGGGCAATTTTACCTGCGAGAGATGTATTCATATTATTCACCTTTAATCATGTTTTCAGGATGCCCGCAAAACGGTCGAAGAGGTTTTCGCTTGCGTTGAATAACTCTATCGGTTGCAGGATTAATGAAAAACGGGCAAAAATGAAAATCACTATTCACAGGTGGAAATAATCCGGAGTACGAATGGACCAGCTCATGGCAATGCGCGCATTTACGCGGGTGGTGGAAACCGGAAGTTTTACGCGTGCGGCTGATTCTCTGAATATGCCTATCGCCACCCTGAGCAAGCTGGTGAAATCGCTCGAAGCGCACCTGGAGATCCGGCTTTTACACCGCACGACACGACGGGTAGTCACCACACCGGAGGGTGCCGGGTACTATGAAAAAGCGCTCAGGGTGCTGATTGATATTGAAGATATTGATACGTCGTTTCGCGTTTCTCGCGCGACGCCGAAAGGCCATCTGCGCGTGGATGTGGGCGGTTCAACCGCGCGCGACGTGCTGATCCCCCTGCTCCCGGATTTTATGCAACGTTACCCGGAAATACGCATCGACCTTGGCGTGGCCGACCGGCCCGTGGATTTGATCAGCGGTAACGTTGACTGCGTGATCCGCGGCGGCCCTCTGGACGACTCCTCCCTTATTGCCCGCCATCTGGGCAACGCCGAAATGGTCACCTGCGCGACGTCCGATTATTTAAAACATCATGGCGTACCGGCCTATCCGCGGGAGCTGTGCAATGGCCATAAGCTGATTAGCTACCTTTCTCCCGTCACCGGTCGGGCGTTCCCGTTTCGCTTCAGGGAAAAGGGAGAAAGGCTGGAAATAAGCATTCCGCACTTCCTTGGGGTCAATGAAAGCAACGCTCATCTGGCGGCGGCGGTGGCAGGTTTAGGCATTATTCAGACGTTTCAGTATTCGGCAAAAAGGCATTTACAGGCGGGGACGTTAACTGAAATTCTTAGCGACTGGCGACCTGACGCTTATCCGTTTCATGTGGTTTATCCGCAGAACCGGCATCTGACACATCGACTGAGAGTGTTTATCGCCTGGCTGGCAGAGGTGTTTCCTGCCGCGCTGAAGGGATAGCCGGAGCAAAGTACGGATAAACTTTATAGTCCATGAAAATCCGGTGCTAATGCATTTATTTCTATCCTTTAATTCAGCGTTTTTTATTGACCTGGTGCGGATAATGGGTTGATATCTACCCAAAATCAAACTTTAAGGATGACGTTATGGCTGTATTGCCACAAATGCCGAGTGGAGGCACAAGGTTAATTGATAGCAATATGCGTGAAGCTAGCACGCATGGCGCAGGGCGGAATATGGCGCTACCGCAAACCTATTACTGGTTCTATCAACAGGTCAAAAATCGTGGCCCGTGGGATTACAAACAGCAACGCCGTGACCTGGCTAATTTTGGTAATTTTAATTATGGGGCCACCGGGTTTGCAGCAGGGATACCAGAAGCAACCTTGTATATGGGCGCGGGTTTTGCACAAAGCCGGGCGGGAACGTCGAAGCCGCAATGGGGAACATGGTACGGTGAGTTACCTTACGGGGATGACCCTCATGACCAGTTTTGGATTAAACAGGGAATAGATTATGCCAAACAGCACGGTTATTAAGTGGCTGCACAGAGCGCTAACTGCCGCGCTGCTGGTTTTTGTAGGGTTTCAGTATTTTGCAAACCAGCCACCGGATGATGACCTTTACTCACAACAAGAAATTACACCCGAGGTCTATTTGTACGTTACAAAGTACAAAGGCGGGGGTGCGACGGTTTCAGATGTTTATCGCTATTACCTGGACACAAAACTGCAGGATAATCTGTTGGAGCACCTGAAGAAACGCTCACCCTTTATGGTAGCTGACACTGGCGACGCCAAAATCTCTGGCTACGGCTCTCACGTCAATGTAAACCTCACCGGGCGTGTTTATTCGTTTACGAATTCAGATCTCTTTTACGCAGGTAATGTGGCCATCATGCCCATTATCAGCCTTAACGCAACCGGCACGCGTTAAGATTCCTTTTGCTACCCACAAATACACCTATCCTCATGCGCACAGCTGCGCGCATGAGGGCTTTTAATGAGCTTTGGTTTAATTGAGCGTGTAATCCAGCGTGATTTCCGCGTTCAGCAGCTGTGAAACCGGGCAGCCGGCTTTGGCTTTCTGAATAACTCCATCGAACTGCTGAGGGTCAATGCCGGGTACAGTAACCTTGCTCTGCAGTGCGACCTTCGTAATGGCGAAACCGCCCTCTTTTTTATCCAGTGACACGTCGGCGGTGGTATCAATGGAATCGGCGGTGTAGCCTGCTTCACCCAGCATCAACGACAGAGCCATCGAAAAACAGGCTGCGTGTGCGGCACCAATCAGTTCTTCCGGGTTGGTCCCTTTTTCGCCTTCAAAACGGGTGTTGAAGCCGTAAGGCTGTTGATTGAGAACGCCGCTCTCGGTAGAAACAGTTCCTTTTCCGCGTTTAATATCGCCAGACCAGTGTGCTGAACCGTGCTTATGAATTGTCATTCTTGCTCTCCTTTTGGCTTACAAAGGGTTAAGTATAGACCAGAGATCTGACGCATCCTGGAACACAGAGTATTCTGGTTGGCGTTGATGCGATACATCACTTCGAACCATCAAAAGGGAAAGGCCTATGATGCTAAATACCAGGATTGTCGTGGCACTGACACGCTCGCCGTGACGTTCCCCCTCTTTGCCAGCACGCCGGAGAATTTTATCTATACCAGCTCGGGCGACCTTGATGCCGCCGCCGCGCTTATCGCCCGTCGTGATATCGGTGGCGCGCAGATCGTTTATAACTGGCGTGCACTGGAGCCTGAGAAAAACAGATATGATTTCTCATCCATAGAGCGAGACCTGGCGCGCCTGAAGGCCAGCGATAAAAAGCTGTTTATTCAAATTCAGGATCGCTTCTTCGAAAAAGATGCCCGGTATGTCCCTGATTATCTGATGGCAGACACGAAGTACAGCGGCGGTATTTCTCCGCAGTTTGACAACCCTGGTGAAGGGAAACCAACAGGTTCAGGCTGGGTAGCCCGGCAGTGGGATCCTGCCGTGCGTGAACGGTATCAGGCCTTACTGGCAGCCCTGGCGAAGCGTTTTGATGGCCAGGTTTACGGTGTTAACTTACCGGAAACGCGATTGACCTTGATGAGAAAAAGCCGCCGACAGGATTTTCGTGCGACAACTATTTTGCCGGAGAAATGGAAAATCTCGCCTTTGCGCGAAAGGTTTTCACGCAATCCCATGTCGTACAATATGTGAACTTCTGGCCGTGTGAATGGAACAATGACCATAATTACATGGGGCGGCTGTTTGAATACGCCAGTGCCCATAATATTGGGCTTGGCGGACCGGATATTGTGCCCAACCGCAAGGCGCAAATGAAAAACGCCTATCCGTTCTTTAACCAGTATAAAAACAAACTGCCGCTGGTCGCCATGGCCGTTCAGGAGCCCACGCTTACCTACAGAAACCCGGCTACCGGCAAGCCCTTCACCAAAGATGAGTTTGTTCAGTTCGCAGAAGCGTATCTCGGCGCAGATATTATTTTCTGGAGCACGACGTCGCCCTGGCTGACGACGAAATAAGCCACAGGCTCACTGCGCGGACATCAGTTCAGATGCCCTGCAATTTCATCAAGAAAGACGCGCAGGGCCGCAGGCTGATATTCCCGCGACTGGTAAATCCCGTGAATGGCGAGCGGCTTAGGCACTAAGTCTGTGAGCACCGGTACCAGCAGTCCTTGCTCGAGCGCCCCTTGCGCTTCGTGCTCGGGCAGCATTGCAATACCGCAATGTTTAACCGCCGCGTCCATCAACAACGACGAGATGCTGGCGCTAAGATTGCCGCTCACCGCGACGCTCACGCTTTCGCCTTCCAGCGTCACAAAATGCCACGACTGACCCGCGAAGAAGCTGTAATGCAGACAATTGTGCTGCGCCAAATCCTCAGGCGTCACGGGCGTGCCGTGCTGCGCAAGATAGTCCGGCGAGGCGCAAAGCACCGAACGGCACTCGCCCAGCTACGGGCAATCATCCCCGGCTCCGGGTTATCGGTAATACGCACGGCTACGTCAATACGCTCACCCACCAGACTCACGGGATGGTTATTCACATCCAGTTCAATTCTGAGCTGCGGATAACGCGCCAGCAGCCCGGGCAGTACCGGCGCAATCATGTGCATGGCGGTAAAGTGCGCGCAGGCTACCCGTAAGGTGCCGGAAGGTAAATCTTTCTCCGACTGGCCTTCAATCTCCTGCGACAGTTGCGAAAGGGTACGCGTTTTCTGCAGTACCTTTTCCCCTGCTGCGGTCAGCGTCAGCTTGCGCGTTGAGCGGTTCACCAGCCGGTCCCCGCCCACTTCTCCATCTGCTCAAGATAACGGCTTACCATGGGCCGGGAAATGCCCAGCGCACGGGCTGCGGCACTCAAACTTCCCAGCTCGCAAATCCGGTTATAGACCTGTGCGGCAATAACGCGATCCATATAACGCTCCATTTGCTCGATTTATGAAACTAAGCATGTCTTGTTTCAGGAATTCTGGCAAATGTAGAGTTCGGTACAATAGGGTCTTTCCTGATAAAAAGAGACATGATGATGAAGCTCACTCGCCTTGCACTGCTATGCACCCTCTTCACGCCGGCGGTCTTTGCCGCACCGTTGACCATTGATACCTGGAACCCGCAGGAGAAAGGCATTTTTGCGGTCTCGTCGACGCTGGTGTCCGGCCCGAAAGAGGCCGTCCTGTTTGACGCGCAGTTCAGCGTGAAAGACGGTGAAGCACTGGTGGAGAAAATTCGCCGCAGCGGTAAAACCCTGAACAAGATTGTGATCACCTCCGGCGATCCGGACTTCTACTTTGGTCTGCAGCCGCTGGTTAAAGCGTTCCCGAATGCGAAAGTCGTGGCGACTCAGCAGGTGGTTGACCATATCAAGGCCACCAAAGATGCCAAGCTGGCCTTCTGGGGCCCGCAGATGAAAGACGGCGCGCCAACAACGCTGATCGTTCCCCAGGTGCTGACCTCCACCACGTTTATGGTTGATGGTGAGAAAATCGATATTGAACAGCCAGACAGCTACGCGGCCTATGTCTGGATCCCATCAGCGAAGACGATTCTTGGCGGCACGGGCGTTTCATGGGGCATCCATCTGTGGACGGCCGATACCCAGACCCGCGCACGTCGCAGCAGTGGCAGGACACGCTGGAAAACATGGCGGCGCACAAACCTGAGCGCGTTATCCCGGGTCACTATCTGGGGACGCCACCGTCAGGTACCGGCGCTATCGATTTTACCCGTGAATATCTGCAGCGGTTCGAGCAGACGCTGGCTAATCACAAAGATTCTGCTGGCGTCATTAGCGCCATGAAAAAAGCGTATCCGGGCCTGGCCGAAGAGAGCTCGCTGGAATTAAGTGCGAAAGTGAATACCGGCGAAATGAAATGGTAAATTAATCTCTGCTCCTGCTATTTTCTCGGATAGCAGGAGCGGCATCAAAATATCCCCCCTCGTCCCCTGTTATTATTTCTCCATTTCTAAAAGTGTCTAAAAGCATGCACTTATGTCATTTTTATTTCTAAGATGAATCTTAGACACAGCAAGGAAAATATTTGCCATTCTGTTTGTGAATTACATTTTTTGCGAGCCGTACCATTACACAGACAACGACACGGAGGCAGCATGTTTACTTATTACCCGGCAAATACTGCAGCAGCACAACCTGAACTCGTTAACGCGATCGCACAGGGTCTTCACGCCGAACACGGTGCTGTGACTGAAGATGACATTTTGATGGAACTGACCAAATGGGTGGAATCCACAGACAATGACATCCTCAGTGACATCTACCAACAGACCATTAACTACGTGGTCAGTGGACAGAATGCCTCTTTGTAAAAACCTGCTAAGCTGGATCTGCAACCTAAGGGGTTACATTTCGTTTGCGCAAGCAAACTTGTCCTTAAAACTATCAACAGGATTGAGGAGTAAAGATGAAATCGAACCGTCAGGCACGCCATATTCTGGGACTGAACTACAAGCTTTCTAACCAACGTAAAGTGGTGATTGAGGGCGACAGTGAAACGCAAGTCACCCATGCCACCGGCAGAAAACGCCACGCTGGCAAGTAAGTTCCAGCAAGAGATCCTGAACACCATCGGCAAAACCGATGGTGTTTTTGTTTATGTGTTGCGGTAATTAACATTTAGCTCCTTTATAATACCGCCTGACCGCACCCCACCGCACAGGCCAGAAAGATGACAAACAGCAGTGTCAGGGACGGATCTTCAAAAAAAGAGTGAGTGACATGGACAACAAACTGAAAAAACATCGTTCCTTATATATCCCTTATGCCGGTCCGGTTTTACTGGAATTCCCCCTGCTCAACAAAGGCAGCGCCTTCAGCATGGAAGAGCGCAGCAGCTTCAACCTGCTTGGTCTGCTGCCCGAAGTGGTGGAAACCATTGAAGAACAGGCTGAACGTGCGTGGATCCAGTATCAGGGTTTCAAGACTGAAATCGACAAGCACATCTACCTGCGTAACATTCAGGACACCAATGAAACCCTCTTCTATCGCCTGGTTCAGAACCACCTCGAAGAGATGATGCCGGTGATCTACACCCCAACGGTGGGTGCGGCGTGTGAACGTTTCTCTGAGATCTACCCGTGCTCCCGCGGCGTATTCATCTCTTATCAGAACCGTCACAATATGGACGATATTCTGCAGAACGTGCCGAACCACAACATCAAGGTCATTGTTGTGACTGACGGGGAACGTATTCTCGGCCTCGGGGATCAGGGTATTGGCGGAATGGGGATCCCAATCGGTAAGGCTCTCCCTGTACACCGCCTGTGGGGGTATCAGCCCGGCGTACACCCTGCCGGTAGTGCTGGATGTGGGTACCAACAACCAGCAGCTGCTCAACGATCCGCTGTACATGGGGTGGCGTCATCCGCGCATTACCGACGATGAGTATTATCAGTTTGTTGATGATTTTATCCAGGCCGTTAAGGCACGCTGGCCGAACGTGCTGCTGCAGTTTGAAGACTTTGCGCAGAAGAACGCCATGCCGCTGCTGAACCGCTACCGCGATGACATCTGTTCATTCAACGACGACATTCAGGGCACCGCCGCCGTGACCGTTGGGACGCTGATCGCCGCCAGCCGTGCGGCAGGCAGCCAGTTGAGCTACCAGAAAATCGTCTTCCTGGGGGCAGGCTCTGCGGGCTGCGGTATTGCCGAGCAGATTATTGCTCAGACGCAGCGCGAGGGCTTGAGTGAAGAACTGGCCCGTTCCCGCGTCTATATGGTTGACCGTTTCGGCCTGCTGACCGACGGTATGCCTAACCTACTGCCGTTCCAGACCCGACTGGTTCAGAAACGCGAAAACCTGAAAAACTGGGATACCGACAACGAGGTGCTCTCCCTGCTGGACGTGGTGCGCAACGTGAAGCCGGACATTCTTATCGGCGTTTCCGGGCAAACCGGTCTCTTCACCGAAGAGATTATTCGCGAAATGCACAAGCACTGCGAACGCCCTATCGTGATGCCGCTCTCTAACCCGACTTCCCGTGTAGAAGCAACACCGCAGGACATCATCGCCTGGACCGAAGGTAACGCACTGGTGGCAACCGGCAGTCCGTTCGACCCGGTGGTGTGGAAGGATAAAACCTATCCGATCGCGCAGTGCAACAACTCCTACATCTTCCCGGGGATTGGTCTGGGGGTTATCGCGTCCGGTGCGTCACGCATTACCGACGAAATGCTGATGTCCGCCAGCGAAACCCTGGCGAAACACTCACCGCTGGTGAATAACGGTGAAGGCCTGGTGTTGCCAGAGCTGAAAGACATTCATAAAGTGTCCCGTGCGAATCGCTTTCGCAGTAGGAAAATGGCACAGCAGCAAGGCGTGGCGGTGAAAACCTCCGCCGATGCGCTGCAGCAGGCCATTGACGACAACTTCTGGATGCCGGAATACCGCAGCTATCGCAGAACGTCTATCTAAAGAACAGGCCGGGTCAGGCAATCATGCCTCCCGGCCTGCCATTCTGCCCGCGCTTGCCGGGCCGTAAAATCCCCGCTACACTGCCTTCATCCATTAACCTACTGAATATATAAGGAGGCCAATTATGCTGTACTGTGAAATTTTCAATGTTTCACATACATTTGGTGATCGCACCAGCTCAAGCGTTATCGGTATCGTGCTGCGATAACTTCTGCTTGAGCGAAGACACCAACCCCTGAAATCCCTTCTCTCGGGCTTACTGAGTTATCGTCAGCGATGTTTGACGAGGCATAAACATGCCTGTAACTCTTGGGTAAGCAACAATGAGCACTTTACTCACTGCACAATCTCTACGTGTTGATACGGCGTTTGGTACGCTCTTCGACTCTCTCTCCTTTACGCTGAAAAAGGCGATCGCATCGGTCTGCTGGGCGACAAACGGCTGCGGTAAAAGTACGCTGCTGAAGGTGCTGGACGGTACGGACACGCCTGCCGCCGGAACGGTCGCGCTGGCCGGCACTGCATCATGGCGCGCGTAGAACAACATCTGCCGGACGGGATTTATCCCCTGAGCATGCTGGATGCCGTGTTGGCACAACTGCCTGCGGCTGAACGCGAGAGCCTGCGCTGGAAAGCGGAAACGCTGCTGGCGAGTATGGCTTTACGCCGCAGGACTGGACATTAACCTCGGCAACGTTGAGCGGCGGGCAACATACGCGTCTGCTGCTGGCGCGGGCTTTGATTAATGCGCCGGACCTGCTGCTGCTGGATGAACCGAGTAACCACCTCGATTTACCCACCATGCTCTGGCTGGAGCAGTTTTTACAGGCCTGGTCAGGCAGCTTTGTGCTGGTTTCACATGACAGGCAACTGCTGGATGCCGTGACCAACGCAGCTGGGTCCTGCGCGATAAGATGCTGCATTACTTTGCCCTTCCCTGCACAGCCGCACGCAAAGCGCTGGATGCGAAAGACGAAAGTGATGCGCAGCGCCACAAGGCAGAACAAAAGGAGATCGACCGCGTCGCGGCCAGCGCAAAAAGACTGGCGACCTGGGGCAAAGTCTACGACAACGAAGACCTGGCCCGCAAAGCGAAACAGATGGAAAAGCAGGTTGAACGGCTGAAAGAGAGCCAGACGGAGGTCACGGCGGGAAGTCAGTGGACATTAACCTTGCGCGGCGACGCGCTACGGGCCGATCGTCTGCTGGAGCTGGAAAACCTCGCGGTGCCGCCGGCTCCCGGGCTGCCCGCGCTGTTTAACATTGACATCGCGCGTCTCAAAAGCGGTGACCGCGTGGCCATCGTTGGACGTAACGGCTGCGGTAAATCATCCTGATGAAGCTGATCTGGCGGCATTTTCGCGGCGAGCAGGCTGACGATGGGCTGAAACTCCATCCACGCGTATCGCCTGGCTATTATGACCAGACGCTGAACCAGCTCCCGGACGATGCATCGCTGTTCGACGCACTGGAGCCGTTTGCCCCCGATCCGCAGAATCGCAAGATGGCCCTGATCGGTGCCGGCTTTGCGTGGCCACGTCACGGTCAGAAAGTCAGTACGCTCAGCGGTGGAGAACGCTCTCGCCTGCTGTTTGTTGGCCTGACGTTAGCGCGCTATAGCCTGCTGATGCTGGATGAACCGACCAACCATCTGGACATGGAAGGCAAAGAGGCGCTGACAGAAACCCTGCAGCAATTTGAAGGTGGCGTGCTGCTGGTCAGCCATGATCGTCAATTAATCAGCCAAAGCTGCAACCGTTTCTGGCTGATTGAGGACGGCAGGCTGAGTGAATGGCATGACGCCGAAGCGGTCTTTGTACGGCTGCGTGAAAGTGCAGGCCTGATAACATCGCCGTGTTCACCGAAACAACAGCACGATCGCCCTTCGCAGTTTGACGACCTGCTTGAACGGCTGATCGCGCTGGAGACATTGCTGGAGGAAGACCTGGCCCGCAAACCGAAGCACCAGAAGCCGCAGTTGCAGGCGCAATGGCGCCAGGAGATTGAGGCGATAGAAGCAAAACTGTAAGTCCGCGCCCGGCGAGTGTCTCGCCGGGCCGCTCTGCCCCTGAACGCCCCCTGATTATTAGAGGATCGCTGTATTCTTAATCCGAAATCGAATCAAATGATGACATTATGTTGCTGCCACCTTGCATTAACGCGCCTAAGTATTAATCCTTAAGAAGTAGTACACCTGCTATGCAGAATCTCATCATGAACAAGGAGAAACATATGAAGGTGCTGTTGTCACTCAGGATCATCAGGTCAATGTCACCGAAAAAATCATTACGTCCGCTTAAGCATGGAGAAGCCCTGCTGAAGATGGAATGCTGCGGCGTATGTCATACCGATCTTCACGTGAAGAACGGTGATTTCGGCGATAAGACCGGGGTGATCCTGGGTCACGAAGGAATAGGGATCGTTAAAGAGATTGGCCCAGGCGTCAACTCGCTGAAAATTGGCGACCGTGCGAGCGTGGCATGGTTTTTTGAAGGCTGTGGACACTGCGAATACTGTAATACCGGCAACGAAACCTGTGCCGGGATGTGAAAAACGCGGGTTATTCCGTGGACGGTGGGATGGCTGAAGAGTGCATCGTGACCGCCGATTATGCGGTAAAAGTGCCGGACGGTCTGGATTCCGCAGCGGCGAGCAGCATCACCTGCGCGGGGGTCACCACCTACAAAGCGGTAAAAGTGTCCCACATTAAGCCGGGCCAGTGGATTGCGATTTACGGTCTTGGTGGTCTGGGTAACCTTGCGCTGCAGTACGCTAAAAACGTGTTCAACGCCAAGGTCATCGCCATTGATGTGAACGATGAACAGCTGAAACTGGCCGCGAGCATGGGGGCAGATTTAACCATTAACTCTCGCAGCGAAGATGCAGCGAAAATTGTTCAGGAGAAAACCGGAGGCGCACATGCCGCGGTGGTAACTGCCGTGGCAAAAGCAGCCTTTCAACTCAGCGGTGGATGCCGTGCGTGCGGGTGGCCGCGTGGTCGCCGTGGGCCTGCCGCCGGAAGCGATGAGCCTGGATATTCCACGCCTGGTTCTGGACGGCATTCAGGTCGTCGGTTCGCTGGTGGGAACCCGTCAGGACCTGATGGAGGCATTCCAGTTTGCGGCAGAGGGCAAAGTGGTGCCAAAAGTGACAATGCGTCCGCTGGAAGATATCAATGCCATCTTTAAAGAGATTGGAGCAGGGTCAAATCCGTGGTCGTATGGTGATTGATTTACGCTCTTAATCGCCGGTTGCCGGGGGGCGGTTTTGCCTTACCCGGCATTTCACTACGACGATCGCCGGTCAGAATCCACTCCTGAACCTCAACCTGAAAGGTATCCGGCGCTTTGCGGTACATCTTGCGCGCCAGATCGAGAATGGTATGTCGCGCTAACTCCTCTTCCATCCGTTGCTGTGCGCTGTCCATGACCGAACGTACGCCACACGGGCCATTGCACACCCAGGCAGGAGGCGTTTCATTAAACACCGCCAGCCGCTGACGCACCTCGCGACACTCAAACATGTTCTTCTCACCGTCAATGGCGTGCGCCACATCCAGTACGGTGATCAACTCCGCCGGGCGCGCCAGTTTAAACCCGCCGCCCTTACCTTCCGTGCTGCTCACCAGCCCGCACGTGACAAACGGGTGAAGATTTTTCCCAGGTAATCATACGGCACACCCTGCAGGGCGGCCATTTCCCGGACGCTCATCTCACGCTCATTGCCTTTTGCATCCACCATGCACATCAGGCTGTGAATGCCGTATTCCACACCGGAACTGTAAAACGCCATGGTTAACTCCGAAGTTATTTATCTGGGTCATTATAACGGCGTTATTGCCCACAATCACAACTACCCTCCCCTTTTTCATTAACATGCTGATTTTAATGCAGCATTAAAATTTAACTCAGAAAGAAGTTGTCGCAGTTAACTGCGACAAGTATAGTTGCAGTTATGTCAGGTATACAGCGTGATGATCAAAAGGATCGAAGATGAAGAAGCAGATTTTAATTGTGGGCACCGGTTTTTCCGGCATGTGGGCTGCCGTCAGCGCCGCGCGTCTGAATGCGCTGGAGGGCAATAACAGCCTGAAGATCGCCGTACTGGCACCCGCCCCCGAGTTGCGTGTTCGCCCGCGCTTCTATGAAGAGAACGTGACGTCGCTGGTCTCTCCGCTGACCGGACTATTCGCTGAACTGGGTATTGACTTTATCGCCGGAAAAGCAGAATTCATTGATATAAAAGGGAAAAGTGTTTCCTATCGTGATGCGAATGGCGTAACTGCCGCAGTGAGTTACGAGCGGTTAGTGCTGGCCACCGGCAGTCAGAGCAAGCGTCCACCGATTGCCGGGCTGGCTGAGTACGCCTTTGATATCGATCAGCTTGAATCCGCACAGACCTTTGAGCAGCATCTTGACTCCCTGGTCTCGCGCCCTTCCACCGCTGCGCGCAATACCGTGGTTGTCTGTGGCGGCGGTTTTACCGGCATTGAACTGGCAACCGAGCTTCCTGCCCGACTGCGCGCTCGCTTCGGTGATGATACAGCGACAAGAGTTATCGTAGTTGAAAGGGGTCATGTCATTGGCGGACGATACAGTGAAGCATTGCGTAACACCATTGAAGACGCGAGCCAGGAACTGGGGATTGAGTGGCGTCTGAACAGTGAAATTGAGGCCATCGATGCGAACGGCGTAACGCTGAAAAACGGCGAACGTATCCCCGCTGCAACCGTAGTCTGGACGGCAGGCGTTGAAGCAAACCCGCTTGGACAACAGATTAACGGCGAACGCGATAACCAGGGGCGTCTGAAAGTGACAGAAACGCTGCAGGTTCCGGCTCATCCGGACGTGTACGCGACGGGAGATATGGCCTACGCCAGAACGGACGAGATGGGGAACACGGCGCTAATGACCTGCCAGCACGCGATCCAGTTGGGTAAATTTGCCGGCCACAACGCGGCAGCCAGCCTGTTGAATCGCACGCCTTATCCTTACCGCCAGGTTAACTACGTGACCTGTCTGGACCTGGGTGCCTGGGGTGCC
>ENA-OQHY01000928-OQHY01000928.1-human-gut-metagenome-genome-assembly--contig:-NODE-928-length-14227-cov-2.492057_pt1 | contig 14227 bp, 16 predicted proteins | sample MGYA00242570_ERZ504733 | MGnify/ENA primary metagenome ERZ504733 (study PRJEB26092, sample SAMD00036219) | human gut metagenome | host: Homo sapiens | study: EMG produced TPA metagenomics assembly of...
GATCTGAGCTTCACTGAGTTCCAATAGTTCTCGCACAATGCGGATCGCTTTTTCCAAGATAGCCGGACCACCTTTCCAGGCTCTGTCGGCATAGATTTTTTTAATATAATTTCCGCATTTTCCTGAATTACCCCATATTTGATTGCAGTCCCACCAATATCAATACTTATATATCTTTTCATCTCGTAACCCACTTTCCTTTGTCTATTATATATAATTCTAACCATTTTCTCAAGTTCTCTTATGCTGTCGAAAAAAAGGCAAACCAATGGTTTGCCTTTTGCTCGGCAGGCTCAACACCTGCCTAAATTTTAGATCTTTACTTTAAAAATTGCTTTTTTAATGGTTTCCGGTTTTTCTCCTACACAAACTGCGGTTCGATGTCCATCACTTGGATAGCATACCAGGAAATCACCATCGGTCAGCACAACCGAAGCATTTTTTTCGCCTTCCATCGGAAGAAAATCATCTTTTGCTACGAATTCTTTTAACTCCATATTTTGAATAAAGTTCAAATCAATCTGCTCCGTTCCGTGAATCATAAAATGAACGTCCAGATAATTTTTATGCGCTTCCCAAAAACGATTTTCCGGAGTTGTGGTTTCATATTCTACGATGTTTACAAACAGACGCTCTCCGTCGATTTCATGACTTCCTTTTTCATAAGAAGCAAGGTCATGTGTCTTTGCATATTCAAAACATTCTTTAATCTTCTCTTCAAGATAAGCAAACTCTTCTATATTTTTAATATTTCCAAAAATCATTTCCAATACACCCCTGATTAATTCTTAAAAATTGTTGTATTTGGAGCTGGTACCGTCTTATCATTTTTCAGTTTTCTCCAAAGAATACTCGCCGGAATACCTACGATTAAGGAAACGACAATTGAGATAATAGAGTAACTCCAGATTGTAACCTCTCCGGCCGGTACAAAATATTTAATGTAAACCATTACTGCAGAAGATGCGATAAATGCGGCAACTGCACCAAATGTGTTTGCAATTTTTGTAAATGCTCCAAGGATAAAGGTTCCAATTAAAATACCAAGTACCAGACCCATGAATCCGTTAAACCATTCATATGCAGATTTTACTCCTCCGTTTGCAAGTACCATTGCAACTACGATTGCAAAGATACCAACGATAAGAGAAACTCTCTGACCAATCTTTGTTTCTTTTTCAAAACCTAATTCTTTTTTAGAAAGACTGGACTGAATATCCAGTGTCCAGCTTGATGCCACAGAGTTCAAACCAGTAGAAAGGGTTGACTGAGCGGCTGCATAAATTGCTGCTAATAATAAACCTGTTACTCCGACCGGAAGTTCAAATGCAATATAAGATGCAAAAATCTGGTCCTGAGCAGCTGCCGGCGGAAGTGTATTCTGCTGATAGAATACATATAAACCGGTTCCGATTAAGTAAAATACTGTTGCAATAAAGATGGATAATGCTCCGTTTGTAAGCATCATTTTATTTAATTTCTTTGTGTCCGTTGTAGTAGTAAAACGCTGTACAATATCCTGACTGGAAACATAAGAGCCCATTGTATTAAATCCGGCACCCACAATCATAATAAATACACTGTCTTTTAAGATGTTCGGATTAAAGATTGGCTGATCTACCGCAAGGAATTTGTGCTCTGTAGCAAATGCCTGGAAGATTGCTCCGATGCCGCCATCCATATGTAACAGCAAGAAAATCAAAGCAAACGTTACACCGATTAAAAGTACAGAACCCTGAATAAAGTCTGTCCAAAGTACTGATTTTAAGCCACCTGTGTAAGAATAAATAATTGCAATTACACCCATGATGATAATCAGCAGATTTACATTAATTCCGGTCAAACTTCCAAGTACCATACACGGAAGATACATAATAATTGACATACGTCCAATCTGGTAAACAATAAACATTACTGCACCAAGCACACGCAGTCCTTTGCTTCCAAATCTCAGTTCCAGATAGTGATATGCGGTATCAATATCCAATTTACTATAAATTGGAAGGAAGAAACGAATGGTAATTGGAATTGCAAGCAGCATACCAAGCTGTGCAAACCACATAATCCATGTTCCCGCATAGGAGTTTCCTGCCAATGACAAGAATGAGATCGGACTTAATAATGTTGCAAAGATGGATACAGATGTTACCCACCACGGCACGGTTCCGTCGCCTTTAAAATATTCTTTTCCCTTCATTTCTTTTTTTGCAAAATGAAGACCTGCAAACAATACTGCAGCTAAATATACAACCAAAATGATCAGATCAATATAAGTAAAACCCTGCATACTTTTTCCCTCTCTAAAAGTTTAAAATATTATTTTATAAATATTTCTTTTTTGCTTCACGAATCATTTCTGCCGCTTCTTCAACAATTTTCATATCGTCTTCAACTAATGCCGGAAGCGGTTCCCTTACTCCGCCAAGTTCCAGTCCTTCGTTGATCTTTAAGATTGCTTTGATCACTGCATACATGTTTCCATGTGCTGAACACATTTTGTAGATAATTTCATCACACGCATACTGAAGTTCTCTTGCATGTTCCATATCACACGCTTTTACAAATTCATCCAGCTTTAAGTATAATTCCGGCATTGCACCATAAGTTCCGCCAATTGCACCTTCTGCTCCGATTACACGTCCACTGATGAACTGCTCATCCGGACCATTAAAGATGACATAATCCGCACCTGCTGCCTGTTTGAACATCTGAATATCCTGAACCGGCATAGAAGAGTTTTTAACACCGATCACATTCGGATTTTTTCTCATTTCTGCGAAGAGTCCCTGAGTTAAAGCAACGCCTGCAAGCTGTGGAATGTTATAAATTACAAAATCTGTATTCGGTGCAGCTGCGCTGATATCATTCCAGTACTGTGCAATTGCATATTCCGGTAAACGGAAATAAATCGGAGGAATTGCTGCGATTGCATCTACGCCAAGGCTTTCTGCATGTCTTGCAAGTTCCTGGCTGTCTTTGGTATTGTTGCATGCAACATGTGCGATTACGGTAAGCTTGCCTTCTGCCGCTTTCATTACATTTTCAAGAATAATTTTACGGTCTTCTACACTCTGGTAGATGCATTCTCCTGAAGAACCGTTTACGTAAACACCTTTTACTCCTTTTTCTACGAAGTATTTTGTTAATGCCTGTACTCCTTCTGGACTTACTTCTCCTTTTTCATCGTAGCATGCATAAAATGCTGGGATAACTCCTTTGTACTTTTCTAAGTTTCTCATCGCTTTTCTTTTCCTTTCTTTGTTATATAAAAAATTTTTTAGTGCTCCATCTCTTCTACAAAAGCCTTTGTAATCAACTGTGGTCTTGTGATAATTGAACCGACTACTACGCTATATGCGCCCAACTCAATTACTCTTCTTGCTTTCTCCGGTGTATTGATATTTCCTTCTGCGATTACTTTATGCTTTACACCTGCAATAATCTTTCTCAAAATTTCAAAATCATTTGCTTCAATTTTATCACCTTTGCTCTGTTCCGTGTAACCTACCATTGTCGTTCCGATAAAATCAAATCCAAGTTCATCTGCATGAAGAGCTTCCTCAATTGTTGAACAATCTGCCATCCAGAGCTGATCCGGATACTTCGCTTTCACTTCATGGAAAAATTCATCCAATGATTTATTTCCCGGTCGTTTGGAAATGGTTGCATCCATTGCAATAATCTCCGGTTTTACTTCCATCAGCTCTTCAATCTCTTTCATTGTCGGAGTGATATAAATCTTGCTATCTTCATAGTCTCTTTTTACAATTCCGATAATCGGTAAATCTACCTGAGACTGAATTTCTTTAATATCTTCTTTTGTATTAGCACGAATTCCACTCGCACCGCCTACCTTAGCTGCCAAAGCCATTCTTCCCATAATAAAAGAAGAATGTAACGGTTCGTCCGGTAACGCCTGACAAGATACAATTAACTTGCCCTTAAGGTTCTCAACTTTTTGATTCATTTTGTTGCCTCCTTCGTTCTTGCTTGTAGTATAGTTTTTCTCGAAACTTTTTTCAACCCCTCTCGCACTTCTTGAAACTAGTTTCGTGTTTTTCGCCCAAAAATGTTTTTTTGCATGTTTTTTATTGATTCTTTTTGTGTATTTTGCACAAGTTAACGGTAATCTTTCCCGTTCAAGAAACTATTTTCTTTTGTCCACTTTTCTATTGAAATTATTTTCTTTTCCGATATACTATAGTTAAGAAACAAATAAGAATCAAAAATGAATTTTTTAAAGGAGTAAAGAAAAATGGTGATCTATAAAGCAAAAAACTATCAGGACATGAGCAGAAAAGCTGCAAACATTATCTCAGCACAGATTATTATGAAACCAAACTGTGTGATTGGACTGGCAACCGGTTCTTCACCGGTTGGAACTTACAAACAATTAATTGAATGGTACGAAAAAGGAGATTTGGATTTCTCACAGGTAACAAGTATCAATCTGGATGAATATAAAGGTTTAAGTCCAGAAAACGACCAGAGCTACCGTTACTTCATGAATACCAATCTCTTCGACCACGTAAACATTGACAAAACTCGTACCTTTGTACCAAACGGACTCGAACCGGATTCCCAGAAAGCCTGCAATGATTACAATCAAATCATTCAGGAAGAAGGTCCGATTGATTTACAGCTTCTCGGTCTTGGACACAACGGACACATCGGTTTTAACGAACCAGGTGAAGCATTTGAAAAAGAAACTCACTGTGTAGATTTAACCGAAAGTACTATCGAAGCAAATAAGCGCTTCTTTGAATCTGAAGATGATGTTCCGAGACAGGCTTACACAATGGGTATCAAAAACATTATGCAGGCAAAGAAAATCCTCGTTGTCGTAAGTGGTGCAGATAAAGCAGATATCTTAAAAGAAGTGCTTTACGGACCAATTACCCCGGAAGTTCCAGCTTCTATTCTGCAGTTACACAATGATGTAACCATCGTTGCAGATGAAGCAGCATTAAGCGAAATTGAGAAATAATGATCTTACTATGAGTTCAAAGGAGCATGCAAAAATGACATGCTCCTTTTTGTATAAGGGGGTATTTTTTTGTGATTAAGCCAGAATTAGAACAGGGCACCGCTCTAATATTAGAAGAAAGCCATGGCCGTTTTAAAAAAGAAAAGCTCCAAATTGATGTGAAGTTCTGGGAGAAACCCGAACTTTCAGTCTCTTTAAACGGAAATCAAATTCAAATTCAATGCCAGGAAACGGCTCATTACTATCGGGGACTAAATTTAGCACTGCATCATTTAGAAGAAAACACTTACGAAACACGAGAAACCGTAAATTTTCAAAGAAATGGATTCATGCTGGATTGCTCCAGAAACGCAGTATTCACTGTATCAAAAGTAAAATCTATCATCCACACTTTGGCCAAACTCGGAATGAACGTGTTGATGCTCTATACCGAAGACACTTACGAAGTGCCGGGAAGACCTTATTTCGGTGCTTACCGCGGACGCTATACCAAAGCAGAACTCAAAGAAATGGATGCCTATGCCAAACTCTTTGGAATTGAACTAGTGCCATGCATTCAGACACTTGCCCATTTACACAATGCATTAAAATGGCTAAGCAGCACTTCTATTAAAGATACCGCCGACATTCTTCAGGTTGGTAAAACTGAAGTCTATACGTTTATCGAAGAGTTATTAACGACCGTAAAAGAGACATTTTCAACACGGCGGATTCATCTTGGCATGGATGAAGCGATTCAGCTGGGCCTTGGAAACTATTTACGTGAAAATGGCTACACCAAAAGCGCAACTTTAATTCGAGAGCATTGTAAGAAAGTCCTGTCTATTTGTAAAAAATTGGATTTAGAACCTATGATTTGGAGTGATATGTATATTACTGCAAATACAAATGGTGGATATTATGATGTCGCCTCAAATACTGATTGCAGTCTGTGGGAAAAACCGGAAAAGGAATTAGGGCTTGTCTATTGGGATTACTATCATCACGAAAAAGCCGATTACGAAAAAATGCTGCGAGTCCACAAACAGCTTTCAAAGCATATTATCTTTGCCGGAGGCTCATGGATCTGGAATGGAATTGCTCCGAACTATTCCAAGACATTTGAAAGTACCAAAGCGGCCTTAGAAGCTTGCAAAAAATATGATATTAAAGAAGTGCTCTGTACTGCCTGGATGGATAATGGCGCCGAGACACCGGTCGATGCCGTGCTGCCCGGACTTGCACTTTATGGCTATTTCGGATTCCATGAGACCTATGAGGAAGAAGCCTTCAAACAAGAATTTGCTTATGCTACTGATGCTTCACTAGAAGAGTTCTGGTTACTTGACCGATTTGATACTCTATTTGTAACCAATGGTCAAAATTTGGCAGCTGAAAATCCGTCCAAATATTTACTCTATCAAGATCCTATGGTCGGAATTTTTGATTTTCATGTGACAGATCTCGATACTCACACTTATTATAAAACGCTTGCCGCTCAGTTAACAACCTGCAAGGAGCCGAAGTACAAAGCCTTGTTTGCTTATTATAAAACGTTGGCCACAGTGCTTACAGACAAAGCAGATTTAGGCGTACAGATTAAAAGTGCCTATGATAAAAATGACTCTGCGCAATTGCAAGAATTTTGTGAGGTTCGAATTCCTAAGCTTTTAGAAAAATTAAGAGAGCTGAAACTTCAACGAGAAGCATTATGGATGAATGATGCCAAACCATTTGGGTTTGAACTCTTAGATATTAAACTTGGCGGAGTGCTCACGCGCTTAGAAAGTACCCAGCGGAGACTTAAAATGTTTCTTGAACATCCGGAAACTCATTTAGAAGAGCTGGAAGCCGAACGCCTTCGTTACTTTATTCCGGGTAGCGAAAAACGAGAAAATTTCTGGCAAAAGATTATCAGTGGCTGTGATTTGATGGATACAGTGTAAAGAATTCCCCCAGCCGAAGTAAATTTAAAATCGGTTGGGGGAACTTTAACTCCGTCTTTTATCTACTATAAAGCAGATAAAACTCTCTTGTCGGATCATACGATACATTTGTAACTGTAAGCACATCGCTTTACTGTTTTCCGCATCATGAAAGCATCAGCACTGCTATCATGATGGAGAGTATCATTTTTCCTGTCTGCTTTCCAGCTTTTCAAATTGATTTTCGCACATTTTTCCAACTTTTTTTCTTGTTTTTTTCACATTTTTCCAGCTTTTTTGACCTGATTTTACACATTTTTTTCAAAAAATCAAAAAACCATGCAGGTTCCGGATGAACCTGCATGGTTTTCTTTTCCAATTAAATATTATATTCTGGTGTATCTGTTTTCTCTTCAAAGAAGTAATCAAAAATTTTCTTTTTATAATAAGTAAAGTCTGTACTTCCCCGGTCTCTGTATTTACCAAGTTCTACTTTAATTACATCTTTAATGCGTCCCGGTCTTGCGGACATTACCACGATACGGTCTGCTAAATACACTGCTTCCTCAATATCATGTGTAACCATAATCATTGTGTTATGAAAGCGTTCACGAATTTTCAGCATTTCTTCCTGAAGTTCGATTTTTGTCAGAGCATCGAGTGCACCAAACGGTTCGTCAAGCAACAGGATTTCCGGCTGGCTGACTAAGGACCTTGCAATCGCAGCTCTCTGTGACATTCCACCGGAAAGCTGGCTTGGATAGGCTTTCTTAAACTCGCTGAGTTTTACCAGTTCTAAGTATTGGTCGGAAAGTTTTCTTTTTTCTTCTTTACTTAAGCCTTTTAAACCAAGCTGTACATTTTTCTCAATGCTCAGCCACGGAAACAGGCGATGTTCCTGAAAAATCATTCCTCGATCCATTCCCGGTCCGCTGATTTCTTTTCCGTCTACGCTTAACTCACCTGTATCATTTGTTTCCAGTCCTGCAATCATTTAAGCAGAGTACTTTTTCCACATCCACTGTGTCCAACGATAACAACAAATTCGCCTTCTTCTATTTCAAGATTAATATCTTTTAATACATCCACACTCTGTCCATTGACGATAAAACTTTTATTTACGTCATGGATAATCAATTTCTTCTTTCCCATTGTTCCTACCTGCTTCTTTCCCAAGGTGTGCATAACTTGCCAATCAGTGAAATGGCTAAATCCATAATTACACCAACCACTGCGATGGCGATAATTCCTGCAAATACAATTGGATACTGCATCAGGCTTCGTGCATCATTAATACGGAAACCGATACCAGATGTAGCTGCAATCATTTCTGCACCGACAACTGCCATCCAGGATACACTTAACCCAAGTTTTAATCCTACAAAGATAGATGGAAGTGCAGACGGCAGATAAATCTGAGTAAACTGCTGCCAGCCATTTAAGTGATACATTTTTCCAACTTCAATCAGTTTCGGGTCTGTTCGTTCAATACCGCTGACTGTATTTACAAGAACTGGGAAATAAGCGGCTAAGAAGATAACAGCTACTTTTGATTCTTCCCCGATTCCAAACCAGATAATTAAGATTGGAACCCATGCAATCATTGGAATCTGACGAATTGCTGTAAATGTCAGCATAAAAAACCGGTTTGCAAATTTGTTCATTCCCATGAGCACGCCAAGTAAAATTCCTACAACGACTGCCAGTGCATATCCTTTTGCGATACGGCTTAAACTGATGCCGATATCTCCGGCAAGCGGACCATTTACAAGCTGGTCTTTCAATGTCTCAAGCACAGTACTGATTTGGGGCAAAATCAGTGTGGACATTGCTTCGGTAGATGTGGCAACATGCCATGCCACCACAATAAGTACCGGTAATATAATCATGTTAAGAAAGAGCAATAGTCTTTGTATAAATACATTATTTCCTTTGTACATGCTCATGAATCCTCCCTACTTTGTGTTTCCCTGATAATCCTGTACTGCCTTATCCAGATAGGAGGAATCAATCCAGGAATCAAAATCTACCTGACTGGTAATAATATCGTTATCAAGTTCAAATTGTTCAATATTTTTTAATGAAGTGATGTATCTTTCATCCAGGCTGACCGGATAAGCAAGTTCTATATCAGATACAGCTACGGATTTTACCTGCTCTAAGGTTCTTCCGCTCTTTTCAGATGATAATTCATAAAATGCTTCCGGGTCTGAAATGATATCGTCTCTTGCTTTTAACATTGCTTCGATGATTGCACTGGATACATCTGCATTTTTACTAACAAAATCCGTTCTTCCGGTCAGCACACTTGGTTCATAGAAGGTATCTGCATCGGCATCGACACCTTTATGTAAAATAGAAGCTTTTCCCTGTTCTACTAAAGTATCTGCCTGTCCGTAAGTAACAACGGCTGCATCCACAGCTCCGGTAGAAAGACTAGAAAGTCCTTCCGGAATGGTACTGTTTACAAGCTGTACATCATCCGCACTAAGACCTGCTTCTTCTAATACCTTTAATACATACATCTGAGGAGTTGCACCTCTCTGATAAGAAATAGTCTTTCCTTTTAAGTCCTCTAAAGAAGTGATTCCGGAATCTGCGCTGACTGCTAACTGCCATACAGAACCAAAGCTTGTTACAGCCAGTAACTTGGTATCAATTCCATTTGATTTTGCCATGATTCCTGCAAACCCTGCATAGTATGCGTAATCCAAATCTCCGGATACTAAAGCTTCGTGAATTGCCGGTGCTGCTCCTGTAAATGGAATCAAATCCGCATCATAGCCAAGTGGATTTAAGTATTCATCCAGATATCCTTTTTCCTCTGCTACTGCCAGTGCTCCTTCTGCCCATTCATAACCGGCACTTGGAAAACCGATATTCACTACCTGATATCCGTCTGCATTTGCTTCTTTTTTACTTCCGGAATCTGCTTTTGCACTGTCACCGCTTCCGCCGTTACTTCCACAACCTGTAACCACCAGACCTAATGTAAGAACAAGACCAAAAACTGCTGCTGTAATTTTTTTGCTTTTCATTTTTCTTCACTCCCTTTCAGACACTTATCTTTGTCTCTATTTTTTCGCTTATATTTTTATTTATGAATTAAATCGCTTTTCTTTACCGTTGCCACGCAGAAGTTTACCTCTTCATCCTCATCATCAGATGCTCCGCCACCTGTCATCAGGCGTGCATCTGGGTCTACTCCATCAATTGTGGTAACTTTTCCAAGTCCGTTTCCGACTAAAGAACCAGGTACACGGAAGGTTTCCACATTAATCGGTTCTACAGAGATTTCTTCCGGTTTTTCTACCTGAGGAATCCATTCATAAGGTACACGGTATGCACGGTAAACCATGTTGTTGGTAAACTGTCCAAGAATGGTGTTAAAGTATGGATTAATGTATTCCCATACGATTTCATGTTCCGGTGTTACTTCGATAAGACGTCCGTCAGAACCTTCGGTAATTAACGTATTTCCATTTGGAAGTCTCTGTGCTGCACTGATGTAGGAACTATAAAATTTAGATGCATCCGTAAATAACAGATTTCCTGCTTCAAGTGGTGTATACTGCCATACAATTTCAAGCGTAATCGGGTTAAATTCAAGTACTCTCGAATAATCTCTTCTTGCATTGTTGACACCTGTTAATGAACCTGGGTTTGGAGTACCATATCCACCTTCCCCGCCATTATCAAATACCAGCAGATTTCCTTCTCCCGGAAGTCCTTTTGGAATCAGATGTAAATGATGCTGTCCGATAATCCATCCAAGTTTTTTGGTTGCCTCATTTTCGTTGAAATCCGGTCCGACACGCCATACGATATCACCGGTTTCCTTACTGATAATTGCGAGAATATTTGCATTTCTTGCATCAATAATCAGATTATCCGGATGGAAACGTTCATCTCCCTGGTCATACCATTTATTTTCACCTAAAACTGACATGCTGTTGATGTGCATCCAGTCACCACCGGCTTCCCCCTGCAGGCATGGATTACGGAACAGTACATTTTTTGCCGCCTCGTCAAATCCTAACTGGTCAAAATGGTCACTTGCTCTCCAGCTCCATAAAATATTTCCTTCCCAGTCCACTTCGATAATCTTGTCATCAATCAGACGTTTATCTGAAATATCATGGTTGTAAAGATTTTCATGTGTTAAAATCAATGTATTTCCGCCATCTGTTTTTGGTTCTCCTCCCGGATAATAATAACCAACTGTGGACCCTTCTCTCTGATAATCATGATGCTGTCTTGCCATGTAAACCGGGTCTTTATCTCCGTCTGCAATCAGCTCTGTCTTATCAAATTTCCAGACGATATTTCCATCCCAGTCTACCTGAACCAAATCAATCTGGTCCTGATATGCTTTTTTACCAGGTCTCGTTCCTGTTGTTCCCATTACATATCCACCTGGAAGAATTTTGTTTGGAAATCCGCCAAGTCCTGCCCAAAGCTGAACTTCACGACCATTCATATCGATTAACAGCGCTCCCTTTGCAGATGGAAAAATTGTATAGCCGTTAAATGTTTTCTCTTTATCATAAATTAATGTTCCTGTTGGAAAAATACTTGGATATCCCATAATCTATTTACTCCTGTTCTATATCGTTCTTTATCTTTTTTATATCTTCTATTCTGTTCTATGTTCTCTATAATTTCTTAATGTTCTCTGCAATAATCAGTTTGTGTGTAAAACCGATTGATTTTTCTCTGATTTCTCCGTTCTTAAAATATAATAAAGTAGGAACGGAAGTTACTTCATATTCATCAGCCAGAGCCAGTTCATCGGAAACTAATACTTTTCCGAAGTAAACATTATTTCCTGCCTCTTCGGAAAGTTCTGTGATGCCCGCCTCCAGCTTCTTACAGTGCTTACAGGTTGCCGAATAGAATTCTACTACTGCAACACTGTTTTCCTTTATTACTTTTTCAAAATTTTCTCTTGTCAGCTGGTTTACCATAATATTGCTTCCTTTCTATGTCTTTCTATTCTTTTCCTGTATTTGCGATGTAATGAATTGCGGAATCTGCTGCATTTGCTCCGTCAGCCGCTGCTGTAATAATCTGTCTTAATTTCTTGGTTCTGACATCTCCTGCTGCGAAAAATCCTGCTTTTGAAGTAATTCCGTCTTCATCCGCTTTTATATAACCACTTTTATCTAATTCAACAAAATCTTTTAAGCTTTCGGTCTGTGGAATCATTCCAACTGCCACAAACACACCCTGTACATCCAGCGATTTTCCGGTATCTAACAAAATGTTTTCTACTTTTTTTGTTCCTGTGATTTCTTTTACATTCGCATTTCGGATAATCTCCACATTTTCTTTTTTCTCCAGTCTTGCGAGTGTTGACCGATTGCCTCGAAATTCGTTTCTTCTATGAATCAGATATACTTTCTTACAAATGTCTGAAAGTAATAATGCATCATCAAGTGCACTGTTTCCTCCACCGATGACTGCTGCCTCTTTGTCTTTATAAAATGCTCCGTCACAGGCTGCACAATAGGAAATCCCTTTATTTTCAAATGCTTCACTTCCTGAAACATTCAATTTTCTGTGTGACGCTCCTGCTGTATAAATCACTGTTTTTGTTTCCAGCTTTGTTCCACTTTCCAGTGTTACCAAAAATCCATTTTCATTTGATTCAAAAACGGTCGCTTCATCTTCTAAAAATTCAACTTCCAGACTTTCGGCATGTTCTCGGATTTTTTCTCCCAGTTCATAACCATTTATTCCATAAAAACCAGGATAGTTATCAATTCGGACGGTGATGACATCATTTAGAAGAACTACATATTTACTGCTATCTCTGTTTGTTTTTGGCTTTTTCTGCTCATTCTATGCCGAAGCACAGCGTGTGAGAGGAAAACGTATGCGGGGAGGAGAGAAGACCGATTCCCTTCATCGGGACTCATTGGCGTTGGATTCGCTGGGAATGGACTCGCTAGCCGCAGATACCACAAAGAAAAAAGAACCGCTGGATGCACCGGTTATTTATGAAGCAAGCGGATTCGATTGTCTTACAAAAGAGGGCTATGCACATCTTTATGGGGAAGGTAAAGTGAATTACCAGAACATTGAGCTGGACCTCTGCAGTAATTACAATGAATATGGATAGCAGTACCGTCTATGCCACGGGAGTGACCGATACGGCAGGAGTGGAAACGGGTTCACCGATTTTCAAGGATGGAGAAACACCGTATGAATCTAAAATCATGCGCTATAACTTCAAGACCAAGAAGGGTTTCATCAATAGCATTGTCACACAGCAGGGTGAAGGATATGTCACCAGTGAGGAAGGAAAGAAAGGAGCAAACGATGAAATTTACATGCGTCATGGTAAATATACTACTTGCGACAATCACGAACATCCTCATTTTTACTTGAAACTTTCCATGGCAAAGGTACGTCCGAAGAAAAACGTAGTATTCGGACCTGCACAGCTCGTGGTAGAGGATGTGCCTCTTCCTATTGCCGTACCTTTTGGTTTCTTCCCGTTCAATAGCAGTTATTCTTCCGGTTTTATCATGCCGACGTATGGTGATGAAATGAACCGTGGTTTCTATCTGCGCGACGGTGGTTATTATTTTTGCCATCAGCGACCAGATGGACTTGAAAGTATTGGGAGAAATCTTTACGAAGGGTTCTTGGGGATTATCGGCTGCATCTAACTATAACAAGCGTTATAAATTCAGTGGCTCGTTCAATGCCAGTTATTTGGTGACAAAAACAGGTGAGAAAAACATGCCCGACTATTCTGTGTCGAAAGACTTCCGTATTCAGTGGAGTCACTGGCAGGATGCCAAGGCCAATCCGAACAGTTCGTTCTCGGCCAGTGTGAACTTTGCTACCAGTAGTTACGACCGTTCCAGTTTGAGCAGTTGTATAACCCGCAGCAGTATTCTCAGAATACCAAGCTTCCAGTGTGAGCTACTCACGTAACTTTCCGGAAATCGGATTGAACATCTCTGGAGCATTCAATATCACACAGAACACGCGTGACTCTTCTTTGAGCATGACGCTTCCGGACGTAAATATCTCATTGAACCGTATTTATCCGTTCAAGCGTAAAAAATCGGCAGGAGATGAGCGTTGGTACGAAAAGATTTCATTGCAGTACACAGGAAGTATTACCAACTCCATCAGTACAAAGGATAATCTGTTGTTTAAGACACCTTTGACACAGTGGGAGAACGGTATGCAGCACAAGATCCCGGTTTCGGCTACTTCAACTTGTTCAAGTATATCAATATCGTTCCTTCGTTCAATTACACGGAACGCTGGTATTTGCGGAAAGTAAAGCAGAGCTATGATGCGAGTCCTACCTCGC
>ENA-OQHY01000929-OQHY01000929.1-human-gut-metagenome-genome-assembly--contig:-NODE-929-length-14224-cov-2.359013_pt1 | contig 14224 bp, 26 predicted proteins | sample MGYA00242570_ERZ504733 | MGnify/ENA primary metagenome ERZ504733 (study PRJEB26092, sample SAMD00036219) | human gut metagenome | host: Homo sapiens | study: EMG produced TPA metagenomics assembly of...
GCACAAAGCCCGAGTGCTGGCCATCGGAAAGCTGTTCTACCAGCACAACCAGACCACTGTCATCGGCGTGGCCGAGGCGCGCGGGTCATTCTGTTGGCGGCGGCGCAGGCGGGGCTGCCCATCTACGAGTACACCCCCCATGCAGGTCAAGCAGGCGGTCACCGGCTACGGCAAGGCCGTGAAAAAGCAGGTGCAGGAGATGACCCGGGTGCTGCTGCATCTGCCCGCCGTGCCAAAGCCGGACGATACCGCCGATGCGCTGGCCATGGCCATTACCTTCTGTCACACCAACGGCAACCAGCTCAACCGCTATACCCGCCGGGTGGCGGGACCGATTTAACCGATAAAAAGCTCCCCCTGAGAGGAAAGACTTCCCCCGCGCCGGGGGAAGATGTCGCGCAGCGACAAAAGGGGGAATCTGGCAATGCCGTAAGGCATTGACTGAGAGGGTTTTATTCAAATGATCTACTGTCTGACTGGAAAAATCGTGAAAAAAAGCCTGAACGCCGTGGTGCTCAGCTGCGGCGGCGTGGGCTACTATACCCAGTGCCCGGCCAGTGTGGCGGGGGCGCTGCCCGGTGTGGGGCAGGAAACTACCCTGTACACCGTGATGAGCGTGACCGAGAACGATGTGAGCCTGTACGGCTTTGCCACCGAGGAGCAGCAGGCCTGCTTTGAGATGCTGACCGCCGTGTCCGGCGTTGGCCCCAAGGTGGGGCTTGCCATCCTCAGCGTCATGGAGCCGCAGCGGGTGGCGCTGGCCATTTCGGCGGGGGACCACAAGGCCTTTAAGGCTGCTTCCGGCGTTGGGCCGAAGCTGGCGCAGCGCATCGTGCTGGAACTGAAGGATAAGGTGGCCAAGGGCTTTGTGGACGGCATCTCGCTGGAGGATGTGGCGGGCACTGCCGCCGACACGCCCGCGACCCAGAGCAGTGCACAGGCCATTGCAGCGCTGGTGTCGCTGGGCTACAGCCAGAGCGAGGCGGCGCTGGCCATCGCAAAGATCGATGCCGCGCTGCCGGTGGAAGAGATCATCAAGCTGGCCTTGCGCAGCATGGCAGGCAGGAGGTAAGCAATGCAGGACGATACCGCGCTGTACGGCGCAAAAATGATGCAGCCCGTCATGACCCCGGCGGACAATGAGGAAAATAACCTCCGCCCGCAGCATCTGGAGGACTACATCGGGCAGGAAAAGGCCAAGCAGAACCTGAAAATCTATCTGGAAGCCGCCAAGCGCCGGGGCGAGCCGGTGGATCACATTTTGCTCTACGGCCCGCCGGGTCTGGGCAAGACCACGCTGGCGGGCATCATTGCCAACGAGATGGGGGTGCAGATCCGCATCACCAGCGGCCCGGCTATTGAAAAGCCCGGCGACCTTGCCGCCCTGCTGACCAACCTGCAGGAGGGCGATGTGCTGTTCATCGACGAGATCCACCGCCTGTCCCGGCAGGTGGAGGAGGTGCTGTACCCGCCGCTGGAGGACTACGCGCTGGATATCATGATCGGCAAGGGCCCCAGCGCCCAGAGCATCCGCATCAACCTGCCCCGGTTCACGCTGGTGGGCGCCACCACCCGCGCCGGACAGATCACCGGCCCTCTGCGCGACCGCTTCGGCGTGCTGCTCAAGCTGGAGTTGTACAGCCCGGACGAGCTTTCCCGCATCATCATGCGGTCGGCGGGCATTCTGGATCAGCCCATCACCCGGAGGGCGCTTACGAACTGGCAAAGTGCAGCCGCGGCACCCCCCGCGTGGCGAACCGCTTTTTGAAGCGCATCCGCGACTTCGCCACCGTGCTGGGTGACGGCATCATCGATCGGGACGTGGCGCTGCTGGGTCTGAAACGGATGGACGTGGACGCGCTGGGTCTGGATGAGCTGGACCGCAGCCTGCTGCGCGCCATCATCGAGATGTACAACGGCGGCCCGGTAGGTCTGGAAACGCTGGCTGCCGCGCTGGGCGAGGAGGCCGTCACGCTGGAAGATCTGTGCGAGCCGTATCTGATGCAAATGGGCTTTTTGACCCGCACCCCGCGCGGACGCTGTGCCACCCGCCTTGCCTACGAGCATCTGGGCATGAAAGCCCCGGAGACCGGCAGCGCCGAGGAAAACGGCCAGCAGAGCCTGTTCTGACTTATTATATAGGAATTTGAAGCAGTAAACGGAAGGAGGACGCTATGCGCCCTGCAGATACTTGGAAAGACTACGAGCTGCTGGATGCCACCGACGGCAACCGGCTGGAACGCTGGGGAGAAACTTTGCTCATCCGCCCCGACCCGCAGGTGGTGTGGAAGACCCCCAAGCAAAGCCCCCTGTGGGCAAAGGCAGATGCCATCTACCACCGCTCCAATCAGGGCGGCGGCGAGTGGGAGTACCGCCGCCGTCTGCCGGAAAAGTGGAAGATCAGCTGCGGCGAGGGGGAGGATAAGCTGACCCTCATCGTCAGCCCCACCGGCTTCAAGCACACCGGCGTGTTCCCGGAACAGGCGGTCAACTGGGCGTGGTACCAGCAAAATATCCGCGCCGCAAACCGTCCGGTGAAGGTGCTGAACCTCTTCGGCTACACCGGCGGCGCTACGCTGGCTTGCGCCGCTGCCGGTGCTACCGTCTGCCATGTGGATGCCTCCAAGGGCATCGTGGCATGGGGCAAGGACAACGCCGTGGCAAGCAGCCTGACCGATAAGCCCATCCGCTGGCTGGTGGACGACTGCGCCAAGTTCGTGGCGCGGGAAAAGCGCCGCGGCAACACCTACGACGGCATCATCATGGACCCGCCCAGCTACGGGCGCGGCCCCGGCGGCGAGATCTGGAAGCTGGAGGATTGCATCTACGACCTCATCAGCCAGTGTGAAGAGGTGCTCAGCGATACCCCGCTGTTCTTTGCGGTCAACAGCTACACCACCGGCCTGTCCCCGGCAGTCATGGAGTATATGCTCAAAACTACGCTGGTGCCCCGCTTTGGCGGAAAAACCAGCTGCGACGAGATCGGTCTGCCGGTGTCTGCCACCGGCGGCGTGGTGCCCTGCGGCGCCACCGCCATTTGGGAAGAATAAAAATAAAATATTATCTCAGTCACGGCGACAGCCGTGACTGAGATAGATATATGCTAAGAATGGGGTACAGCCCCTTTCGGAGGGGCGCACCACCAGAAAGAGAAACAAAGCATGAATGATACGATTTTAACTGCTGAAAATTTGAAGTTCCGCTACGATGCCGAGCAGCCGGTCTACGCGCTGGACGGCGTATCTGCGCAGGTAAAGCGCGGGGAGTTCGTGGCGGTACTGGGTGCAAACGGCTGTGGTAAATCTACCCTTGCCAAGCACTTCAACGCCATTTTGCTGCCGGAGAGCGGCAAGGTGTATGTGGAGGACATGGACACCGCAGACGAAGAAAAGCTCTACGATATCCGCCAGACCGTGGGCATGGTGTTCCAGAACCCGGACAACCAGATCGTGGCGACTGTGGTGGAAGAGGACGTGGCCTTTGCGCTGGAAAACCTCGGCGTGCCGCAGGACGAGATGCGCCGCCGGGTGGACGACTCCATGAAGATGGCCGGCATCTACGAATACCGCGAGCGCGCACCCCACAACCTTTCCGGCGGTCAGAAGCAGCGGGTGGCCATTGCCGGTGTGGTTGCCATGCGCCCGGACTGCCTGATCTTGGACGAAGCACCGCCATGCTGGACCCGCGCGGCCGCGAGCAGGTGATGCAGACCATCCACTACCTGAACAGGAACATGGGCATCACGGTGGTGTCCATCACCCACTATATGGAAGAAGCCGCACAGGCCGACCGTGTGCTGGTGATGAGCAAGGGTCATGTGGTGATGGAGGGCACCCCGAAAGAGGTGTTCAGCCAGACCGAGAAGGTGCGCAGTCTGCATCTGGACGTGCCGCAGGCCGCTGAGCTGCGAGACGAGCTGGTGAAGGCCGGTATCCCGATGCCGGAGGGCATCATCGACACAGGTGCCTGCGCACAGGCGCTGTATGAACTGCTGCAGTAAGGGGGGCGGACGAAATGGCAGATATCATTAAGGTAGAACATCTGAGCTACGTCTATAACCCCGGCCTGCCCACCGCAGTGACCGCGCTGGATGACGTGAGCTTTACCGTAGAAGAGGGCGATTTTGTGGGCATCATCGGGGCCACCGGCTCCGGCAAAAGCACCCTCATCACCCACATGAACGGCCTGAATAAGCCCACCAGCGGCAAAATTTACATTGACGGCCGCGACTTGTGGGCAGACCCGGAAAAGATCCGGGATTTCCGCTTTCTCACCGGGCTTGTGTTCCAGTACCCGGAATACCAGCTGTTTGAGGAGACCTGCTACAAGGACATCGCCTTTGGCCCCAAGAACATGGGTCTGGACGAGGCCGAGGTAGACCGCCGCGTCCACGAAGCCGCAGACTTTGTAGGCTTAGACCCGGCGCTTTTGGAGCGCAGCCCCTTTGAACTGTCCGGCGGTCAGAAGCGCCGGGTGGCGGTGGCTGGCGTCATGGCCATGAAGCCCCGCATCCTTGTGCTGGACGAGCCGCCGCCGGTCTTGACCCGGAGACGGGACGATATCCTTTCCGAGGTGAAGGAGTACCACAAAAAGACCGGCACCACCGTGCTGCTGGTGTCCCACAGCATGGAGGATATCGCCAAGTACGCCAACCGCGTGCTGGTGATGAGCAACAAAAAAATTGCCATGTACGACACGGTGGAAAAGGTCTTTGCCCGTGCCCCGGAGCTGCTGGAGCTGGGGCTGTCGGTGCCGCAGGTGACTAAAATTTTCCTCAAGCTGCGGGAGATGGGGGTGGACGTCCCGGCGGACGTGTACACCATTCCCTACGCGGTCAAGACCCTGCTGGAAGCCAAGCGCCGCCGCGATGCCGGGGAAAGCCTTGTGCTGCCCCGCAGCGCTGCCCGGAAAGGGGGTGCTGTCTGATGCTGCGAGATATCACCATCGGTCAGCACTTCCCGGGCAACAGTCTGGTGCACCGGTTCGACCCCAGACTGAAGCTTGTGCTGACGGTCGCTTATATCGTGCTGCTGTTTGCAGCCTCCAATCCCTTGGGGCTTACTTTGTCCATCCTCTTTTTGGGGGTCATGTACAAGGTGGCAAAAATTCCGGTCAAGATGATCGGCAAAAGCCTGAAGCCCATTCTGCCCATCGTGCTGTTCACGGCGGTGCTGAACCTCTTCTTTGTTTCCGGCGAGGGCGACCCGCTGGTGCATTTCTGGTTTTTGAACATCTACGCCGAGGGCGTGCGCTACGCGGTGCTGATGGCAGTGCGTGTGATGGCGCTCATTGCGGGCACCAGCCTGCTTACCTACACCACCAGCCCCATCGTGCTGACCGATGCCATTGAGCAGCTGCTCAAGCCCTTGGGCAAGCTGCACTTCCCGGTGCACGAGCTGGCGATGATGATGAGCATTGCGCTGCGCTTTATCCCTACCCTCATCGAGGAGACGGATAAGATCATGAACGCGCAGAAGGCGCGCGGCGCGCAGCTGGACACCGGCAAGATGACCGACCGGGTCAAGGCGCTGGTGCCGGTGCTCATCCCGCTGTTCATCTCGGCCTTCCGCCGCGCAGACGAGTTGGCCATGGCCATGGAATGCCGCTGCTACCGCGGCGGCACAGGCCGCACCCGCCTGAAGGTGCTGCGCTGCGAAAAGCAGGACTATATCGACCTTGCGGTGTGCATCGCCTGCTTTGCCGTCATCCTTGCCTCCCGGCTGGTGTTCCCGAATTATTAAAGAGGAGAACCCTCTCAGTCAAGGCCTGATGGCCTTGACAGCTCCCCCGAAAGGGGGAGCTTTTGCCCGGTGGACGTAAGGTCTGTTCTTTTCAACAGAAGTAGATATTTCCCCTTATAGCGCATAAAGCTCCCCCTTTGGGGGAGCTGGCGCGCAAGCGCCTGAGAGGGTTTTATACGATGAACTTTTTACTTACCCTTGCCTACGATGGCACAAATTACTGCGGCTTTCAGGTGCAGCCCAACGGGCGCAGCGTGGCGGCCACCTTTCAGGATGCGCTGGAAGCGGTGCTGGGCTCACGGCCCGATATCAAGGGCTGCAGCCGCACCGATGCCGGGGTGCACGCGCTGGGCTTCCGGCTGAACTTCCATGCCGATACCCGCATCCCGCCACAAAAGCTGCCGCTGGCGCTCAACCAGCATCTGCCGCCGGATATCCGGGTGCTTGCGGCGCAGACCGTGCCGGAGGATTTTCATGCCCGGTACGCCGCCCATACCAAGACCTACCTGTACCGCATCCATAACCACCCCATCGACTCGCCCTTTGACGCCGCCTACTACACCCGGTGCCCCGGCGGCTGGACGAAGCTGCCATGCAGGCGGCGGCGCAGCAGTTCGTGGGACCCACGATTTTCTGGCACTGTGCGCGGCGGGCAGTTCTGCCGCCGCCCACGGGGATACCGTGCGCACCATCACGGACTGCCATGTCACCCGGCGCGGGGACGAGGTGGACATTGAGGTGACCGCCGACGGCTACCTGTACAACATGGTGCGCATTCTGGCGGGTACTTTGTGCGAGGTGGGCGCGGGGCGGCTGCGCGCTGCGGACATCCCCGCCATTCTGGCAAGCCGGGATCGCAGTCGGGCGGGCCCTACTCTGCCCGCAAAGGGCTTGTTTTTAAAGTGTGTGGATTACCCGGAAAGGAAGGAAGAGCAGCCATGAAAAGCTTCATCGCGGCGGCAGCAATCCGGACGGAGAGCCGCTTTCTGCCGGGCGTGTGGAATACCTGGAAGCAGCGCGCCAGCGAGTGCGCCGCCGCCGTCTGCGCCGTACCGCCATCATTCTGGCGCGCTGATACTGGTCACTCTGTTTGCCACCGGCGCGGTGGGTGCATCCATCGCCCGGGTAAAGGATCTGGTGGATACGGTGCACATCGCCCTTTCCCCGGCGGTGGGCTGGCCGCAGCAGACCGGCCTTGGTGATTTAACGGCAGTGCAGCCCATGTCCGGCAGCTTTGCAGCCATGGACGAGGATGCCTGTGTGGTGTACAGCTTGGGCGGCACCCGCCTTGCCGGCATCCAGAGCGGCTACGCCCGCCCGGCGCTGGCTGCGGGCAAGACCCGCTTTGTGCTGTACAACCGCTCCGGCAACGAGCTGCGGGTGGAAAGCCGCACCCAGAACCTGTACAGCAAAACGCTGGAAAACAGCATCTATCTGTGCGCCATGTCGGACACCGGCACGCTGGCAGTGGCCACCGATTCCGCCGACAGCACCGCCCGGCTGACCTGTACACCTCCACCATGACGGAGCAGCTGCACTGGGATATGACCAGCGCGCAGGGCACCCCGGTGCGGATGGCCTTTGCCGCCGACAGCCGCCGTCTGGCGGTGGCGGCGGTCACCTCAAGTGCGGGACAATTACAGGCGAATCTCTTTGTGCTCAGCCTTGCGCAGGGCGACCCGGTGCAGCTGAGCAGCGGGGACAGCGTGCCCCAGTGGCTGGGCTGGCTGAACAACGACACCGTGCTGGCTGTGTATGAGAACTGCGCCGTGGTGTACGGTGCGGACGGCGGCGAGCGGGGCGCTTTGACCTTGGTGGCGGCAGCTTGTCAGCGTTTCGCAGGATGGCGCAAACGCCGCTCTGCTGCTGGAAAACGGGCAGGTGTGCACCGCCGTGCTGCTGGATAAAGATCTGAACGTGCAGTACAGCGGCAACGTGCCTGCGGCAAACCAGATCCTGCGCCGGGGTCAAAATTTTTATCTGCTCACCGACAGCGGCGTGGAATGCTTTGCCGCAGACGGGGTGTACCAGTGGGGACAGGAGCTTTCCGTCCGTCCGCAGGCGCTCATCGCGGGCAAGCAGCTGCTGGTGCTGTGCGGCAACACGGTGCAGCAGATCGCTCCGCCGGAGCAAACGGCTTCCAGCGCCCGGTGAACGAGGGGAAAACCAGTATTTTTGCGGGGAAAGTGATCTTTATAACAGGGAAAACAAGATATGTTCAAGAATCCGTCATTTCTTTTTGATATCCTATGTACGGTAGTCTGGCTGGTGCTGATGGCACGCTACGCCCGCAAGGCTTTCTGGCGTCCATCGTGCAGCTGTCCGGCAACCTTATCAGCCTGCTGGGCGCACGGCAGCTCTCTGCCGCCTGTGCAGGCTGGGTGTTCGAAAATCTGCTGGCCGGGGGCTTCCGCACCCAGATCGCCGCCCACCTTTCGGAGGACGGCGTGGTGAACCTTTCCGGCATTGCACAGCAGTACGCGGGCTTTCTGCCCGAAAGCTTCCGCGCCTCCATCGTGGCAGCCTGCGAGCGCAGCATCAACGCTGTGCTGGCAGATAACGCCGTGGTGCTTGCCGATACCATCGTGGAAAAAGTATTGCAGCCGCTGCTCACCCCGGTGATCATGCTGGTGCTGTTCTTTGTGTTCTACGCGGTGCTGCGGCTGCTGGTCAGTATGCTGGTCACCGTGCTGGGGCTGGTGAATAGCTCCCGGTCATCGGCACGGTCAACCGTGGTCTGGGCTGGCTGACCGGCGGCATGACCGCTCTGCTGGACTTATACCTCGTGCTGTGCGTGGTGTGGGGGCTTGTGGTCATCACCGGCGGCAATTTAAATGTGCTCAACGACACTGTAATGCACAGCAGTCTTTACTATAAAGCGTTTAATGTGTTCAACCCCTTTTTGTAACAGGGGCGACAAGGAGGAACTATGGTCTGTATTCGATGCCAGAAGCGTCCGGCGATCATCTTTATCCAGCGGATGGAGAATGGTCAGATGAAGCAGGAGGGGTACTGTCTGCACTGTGCCCGGGAACTGCACATCAAGCCCGTGGACGATCTGATGAAACAATTCGGGATGTCGGAGCAGGATCTGGATAACATGGAAAACCGCATGGAGAGCATGATGGAGGAGCTGGGCGACTCCAACCCCCTTTCCATGCTGATGAATATGTCCGGCGCCGGCGAGGATGCCGATGCGGAGAACATGGACGAGGATCTTGTACCCGGCAGCAATGCCACCTTCCCGCTGGGCTTTACCGGCACGGAGAAGCAGGACGGCGAAAAAAAGGCCGACCGCAAAAACGGCAAAAAGCCGCCCAAGCGCAAGTTTCTGGATACCTACTGCGAAAACCTGACCCGCAAGGCGCGGGAGGCAAGCTGGATGATATCATCGGGCGCGACCGCGAGATCTACCGCACCATCCAGATTTTGAGCCGCCGCCAGAAGAATAACCCTGCCTTATCGGTGAAGCCGGTGTGGGCAAGACCGCCATTGCCGAGGGCATTGCCGAGCGCATTGCCAAGGGTCAGGTGCCCATCGGTCTGCGGGATAAGGAAATTTTTCTGCTGGACCTCACCAGCCTTGTGGCGGGCACCCAGTTCCGCGGTCAGTTCGAGCAGCGGGTCAAGGGTCTGCTGAGCGAGGTAAAGGCTGCGGGCAACGTCATCCTGTTCATTGACGAGATCCACACCATCACCTCTGCCGGTGAGAGCGAGGGCGCCATGAACGCGGGCAACATCTTAAAGCCCGCCCTCTCCCGCGGCGAAATTCAGTCATCGGTGCCACCACCTTTACCGAGTACCGCAAGTACATTGAAAAAGATCAGGCGTTGGAACGCCGTTTCCAGCCTGTGCGGGTGGAAGAGCCCAGCGTAGCCGACACCCTTGCCGTGATGAACGGCATCAAGCGCTACTACGAGCAGTACCATCATGTGCAGGTGCCCGCCGAGGTGCTTTCGGCGGTGGTCACCCTGAGCGAGCGCTACATCACCGACCGTTTTCTGCCGGATAAGGCCATCGACCTGCTGGACGAAGCCTGCGCCTGCTGCAATCTGGCGCACCCGGTCATCTCCGAGTATCTGGGGATGCAGAAGGAGCTGGACGCCCTGAAGCAGGAAGAAGCCGAGATGGAAAGCGCGGATGTGAACGAAGCCATCGACTACGAGCGCGTAGCCGAGCGCAAGACCCGCATCGCCAAGCTGGAATCCGAGCTGCCTGCAAAGCAGGCCGCTGCCAGTGAAATTCAGGTGACCATGGACGATGTAGCCAAGGTCATCGAGCTGTGGACGGGCATCCCGGCGGTGAAAATTCGGGAGACCGAGTTCGTCAAGCTGGCTGGGCTGGAAAATGCCTCAAGCAGAAGGTCATCGGTCAGGATGAAGCCGTGCATCTGGTGGCACAGGCCATCAAGCGCAGCCGCGCCGACTTTCCGGCCGCCGCCGTCCCGCAAGCTTCATCTTTGTGGGCCCCACCGGCGTGGGCAAGACCGAGCTGGTCAAGCAGCTGGCAGAACAGCTGTTCGACGGCCCGACCCGCTCATCCGTCTGGACATGAGCGAGTACATGGAAAATACGCGGTGTCCCGTATGATCGGTTCGCCTCCGGGCTATGTGGGCTACGAGGAAGCCGGTCAGCTGACCGAGAAGGTGCGCCGCCGTCCGTACAGCGTGGTGCTGTTTGACGAGATCGAAAAGGCACACCCGGATGTGATGAACATTCTGCTGCAGATTCTGGACGAGGGCAAGATCAACGATGCGCAGGGACGCACGGTGGATTTTTCCAACACGGTCATCTGCATGACCTCCAACGCAGGCAGCAGCGACCAGAGCGCGGGCAGCCTTGGCTTTAACAAAAGCGACGCCCAGCGCAGCGAGGAAAAGACCCGCAAGGCACTGGCGCAGTTCCTGCGCCCGGAGTTCCTTGGCCGCGTGAGAAGTGATCGCCTTCAAGCCCCTGACCGAGGAGACCTTGCAGGGCATCGCCGCCTGATGCTGGACGAGTACAAGCCCGGCATGGAAGCAAGGGCATCGCATACAGCTACACCCCGGCAGCGCTCAAGGCACTGGTGCAAAAGAGTCAGGGCGGGCGCTTCGGCGCACGCGATCTGCGCCGCACCATCCGCAAAGCGGTGGAGGACCCCGCCGCCGAGCGCCTGATCGACGGCACGCTGGCATCCGGCGGCACCCTTGTGGTGGATGCCGATGAAAACGGCGAAGTCGTGCTGAAATAATCGTAACCGCAAAGCACCCCGGCTGGAAACAGTCGGGGTGCTTTTTGTCTGCTCATAAAAACTTTTTGTAATATATACTTGACATTTAGGATGGTAAATGCTACTATATGTCCAGAGGATAAAACAAATGCCGACCCGGCAGGAAAGGAGCGTATCAATGCCGAAGAACCTGAAATTAAAGGCCGCCCGTGCGGAAAAGGATATGACGCAAGGCGCGCTTGCCGAGGCGGCAGGCGTTTCGCGCCAGACCATCAACGCCATTGAAAAAGGGGAGTACAACCCCACCATCAACCTTTGCCGCAGTATCTGTAAAATTCTGGATAAGACACTGGATGAACTGTTCTGGGAGGAATGAACTATGAAATTTTCACTATACAGCAAGAAAAACCAGTTAGACGAGATGCAGGAGCAGACCATGCGCAAAATTGAAAGCCATGGCTTCTGGCTGCTGTGGGGCAGCTTCTGGCGGCGTGGATCGTGCAGACGGTGTTCGGGGCTGCGGACAAGGCCGCCGGAGAGTGGGTCGTATTCATGATCGGTTGTATCTATACGGTTGTCGCGTGTCTGCGCAATGGTCTGTGGGATCGCCACCTTTCGGATACGGCCCCGGCCAATGCCGTGTGGTCTCTGGTGGCTGCGGTGGCGGTTACGCTGATCTGCGGGTTTTCCCGTGGATACTGGGTCGGTGCTGTTTTTGCCGGTGTTTTTACCGGCATCCTGTGCTTTGCATTGCTGCAGCTGTGCGCCGCATTGACACGCAAACGGCGCGAGCATCTGGATGACCCGAAGGACGGAGAATAATATTATAAAAAGGGGCTGCTGCACAGCATTTGATGCAGCAGCCCCTTTTTGCATGGGTGCATGATATGATCCCGCATTGACAAATCTGCGCAGAATAAGTACAATAAAACATAGCTATCCGCAAATTTTTTGCATGAGAATAAAGGAGCGTTTTTCTATGCCGAGCAATAAAGTCCGCACCCGTTTTGCACCCTCGCCCACGGGTTATATGCACGTTGGCAACCTGCGTACTGCCCTGTACACCTACCTGATGGCAAAGCACGAGGATGGCACCTTCATCCTGCGCATCGAGGACACCGATCAGGGCCGCTATGTGGAGGGCGCTGTGGATGTCATCTACAACACTGCGGGAGACCGGCCTTCTGTGGGACGAGGGCCCGGATATCGGCGGCCCCGTGGGCCCCTATGTGCAGAGCGAGCGCATGGGCATGTTCAAGCAGTATGCCGAGCAGCTGGTGGCAGAGGGCAAAGCCTATTACTGCTTCTGCACCGAGGAGCGGCTGGAGCTCTGCACGCCGAGCAGCGCGCTGCCGGTGAGATGACCCACTACGACGGCTGCTGCCGCGAACTGCCCAAGGAGGAAGTGGAAAAGCGCCTTGCCGCAGGCGAGCCTTACGTCATCCGCCAGAAGATCCCCCGTGAGGGCGTGACCGGCTTTGACGATGTGGTGTACGGCCATATCGAGGTGAACAACAGCGAGATGGACGACCAGATCCTCATTAAGACCGATGGGATGCCCACCTACAACTTTGCTAACGTGGTGGACGACCACCTGATGGGCATTACCCACGTTATCCGCGGCAGCAGTATCTGTCCTCCACCCCCAAGTATAACCTGCTGTATCAGGCCTTTGGCTGGGACATCCCCACCTATATCCACTGCCCGCCGGTGATGAAGGACGCCAGAACAAGCTGTCCAAGCGCAACGGCGATGCCAGCTATCAGGATCTGGTGGCAAAGGGCTACCTGACCGAGGCGGTGCTGAACTATATCTGCCTGCTGGGCTGGAGCCCCCGCGGCGAGTACGCCGAGCAGGAGATCTTCTCCCTGCCGGAGCTGGTCAAGATCTGGTCCCCGGAGGGCATTTCCAAGTCTCCCGCCATCTTCGACCCCCTCAAGCTGCGCGCCATCAATGCGGAGTATATCCGCCGCCTCAGCCCCGAGGAGTTCCAGAAAAAGGCCGAGCCGTGGATCGACAGCGCCGTGCACAGCGCCATTGACAAAAGGCTGCTGTGCGCAAACCTGCAGCCCCGGTGCGAGGTGCTGGGCGAGATCCCCGAGCAGCTGGATTTCTTTGACGCTATGCCGGAGTACGACGTGAGCCTGTACGCCAACAAAAAGCAAAAGACCACCCCGGAAACGGCCAAGGAAGCACTGGAAGCCCTGCTGCCGGTGCTGAGCGACGAGGCGCTGGATTTTGCAAACCGCGATGCCGTGTTCGATGCCTGCAAGGCCAAGGCCGAAGAACTGGGCAAAAAGAACGGCTGGCTGCTCTACCCGCTGGGCATTGCCCTGTCCGGCAAGCAGCGCACCCCCGGCGGCGGCACCGACCTTGCCTGCATGATGGGCCGCGAAAAGACCCTGCAGCGCGTGCAGGATGCCATTGCAAAGCTGAACGGCTGAGTAATATAAGTACAGTGATCTGGGAGGTGGAACCTATGATGTACCCGTTTATGACATTGGATGACGATACCGAGATCGTGCATTCCGAGATGAAGCCCGATGGCCGGGTGAAGGTGTACCTTGAAAAACCGGATGCAGAAGATTGTTTCCACTCAGCAGTGTGCTGGCTGCCGGGCTATGACTGGCAGGAGGTGCACGGCTTCACGCTGGAGGAGATCGCGCGGTATCAGAAGATCGTGGAGTCCACCGCGCATCTGATCTTGCAGTTCTCCCAAGAAGGAGGCGTGGAAAATGCCGCAGGTTTTTAAGGTTGGCTCCTACTGGGTCTACTTCTGGGCCAATGAGAACGAACCGCTGGAGCCGATCCATGTGCACGTTGCGCAGGGGGCGCCCAACAGCAACGCCACCAAGATCTGGATCACCAAGGCGGGCGGCTGCTACCTGTGCAATAATAACTCTCAGATCCCGCCCCGGGTACTGCGCAACATTATGGCAGTTATTGAAGCGCGCAGCGGGGAAGTGATCGAAAAATGGACAGCTTTTTTTGGCGAGATCCGCTATTTCTGCTGAACAGTTGAAAATACCCCCAAAGCCCTGCGGCAAAATGACGGCCGCAGGGCTTTTTTGCGTCTTTTGGGGCGGGTTTTGGGGCGGTTCTATGCACCGCGCCAAAAAGCGCCGCTGCCCCGCGTTACAGTATATGCAGACAGTGCGGGGAGCAGAACAAAAATCCCCGCCGGAAAGCGGGGAGTTTTTATGACAGAGCGGATGGGGTGTTTTATCTTCGGACGGGCGGTGCTTGCAGCCTTCGCCTTTGGCGGCACGGGCGATG
>ENA-OQHY01000931-OQHY01000931.1-human-gut-metagenome-genome-assembly--contig:-NODE-931-length-14183-cov-2.262877_pt1 | contig 14183 bp, 24 predicted proteins | sample MGYA00242570_ERZ504733 | MGnify/ENA primary metagenome ERZ504733 (study PRJEB26092, sample SAMD00036219) | human gut metagenome | host: Homo sapiens | study: EMG produced TPA metagenomics assembly of...
ATCGTAGCCGGCTTTTCCGAGGTGCTTGGTATCCATCTGATGGAAAACTTCAAGCGCCCCTTCCTCTCCCGTTCTCTCGGAGAATACTGGAGGCGCTGGCATCTGTCCTTAAGTTTCTGGTTCCGTGATTATCTTTTTTATCCGCTTTCCATCTCCAAACCGGCTGTCCGGTTCGGAAAATGGGGAAAGAAATGCTTCGGTATCCGTATCGGCAAGATTTTCCTGCCATGTTTGCTCTTTTCATCGTGTGGTTTTCCACCGGTCTCTGGCATGATTCCAGCTGGAAATACATTCTCTGGGGTGTTGCCAACGGTGTGATCCTTATGTCTTCCCTCTTTCTGGAACCTTATTTCCAGAAATGGAAAGCCTTTTTCCACATCCATGAAGAGTCTGGTGCCTGGAGATTTTTCTGTCTGCTCCGCACTTTCTTCCTTGTAGCGGCCCTGAAGTCTTTCCGGGCTCTCCCACCACCCAGCAGCCCGGTAAGTGCTGTTCCAGCAGCTTGTCCAGCGCGGGCGGCAAAGGGATAACACAACTGCGTGCGATCCGCAGGTTGAGCGAAGTGACCTTTTGCAGAGCGATGCACTGCCCTTCCCGCTGTACGAACTGCCCGCCACGCCCACGCGGTTGCCGACAGCAGTGGTCAGGTAGCCCTCAGCAAGCTCCCTTTCGTGGGTGTGCACCGAGCCATTGCAAAGGGTGTGAAATATCTCTTCTATTTGCAGCGCATTCAGCCTTATTGCAGCCAGCTTTGGAGGCAGCCCGGCAGTGCCGAAGCAGAGCATTGCCGCCCCTGTACGGTAAATGTGACCGCACAGCCAGTGCGCAGCCGCAGCTCCTGTATGCGCACTGCCGTTTGTACGGGCAGCTGTGCCAGCGGCGATGCAAGCCAAGCGGGAAGGGCTCTGATAGCCCGGTAATACTCGTCCACTTTGGTTTCTCCTTCCACGAAAGCTTTGTGCTAGCATTGTATGCGCTTTGTGCGTCATTAGAACCGGGAACCGGGAACGGGCAAACAAAAAAGCCTCTGCAACAGCATTGCAGAAGCTTTTGAAATTACTTGTATTTCGGCATTTAAAAGGGCGCTTTAAGTCGTTTCCTGTTCTGCCGGAGCATCCTGCAGCATAGCAAGAAATTCCTGCTCGGTCAGCACCGGCACGCCCAGCGCCTGTGCCTTGGTCAGCTTGGAGCCCGCCGCTGCACCGGCCACCACATAGGCCGTTTTTTTGGAGACCGAGCCGCTGGCTTTGCCGCCGTTTTTCACGATCAGCGCCTCGGCTTCGTTGCGGGAGAGGGTCTCCAGCGTACCGGTGACCACCAGCGTTTTGCCCGCCAGTTTATCTCCCTTCGGCTCGCCCTTCCACTGCATATTGACCCCGGCATCTGCAAGGCGATGCACCAGATCGGTGGTGCCATCCTTGGCAAAGAACTCCACCACACTCTGCGCCATCACGCCGCCAAAGCCGTCGATCTCGCTGATCTGCTCAGTGGTGGCTTCCCGGATGGCTTGCAGCGTGCCGAAATGTTCTGCCAGCAGCGCGGCTGCCTTATCGCCGATGTTGCGGATGCCAAAACCGAACAAAAGTTTATCCAGATTGTTCTGCTTGGAGGCGGTAATGGCCTGTAACAGATTGTCCGCGCTTTTCTCCTTGAATTTGTCCAGCTCCAGCAGCTGTTCCCGGGTCAGCGTGTAGATATCTGCTGCGGAATGCACCAGTTCCTTTTCCACCAATTGGGTGGCTACTGCCTCGCCCAAGCCCTCGATATCCATGGCATCCCGGGAGGCAAAATGGATGATATTGCGCAGTGCTTGTGCCGGACACTCCGGGTTCACGCAGCGCAGGGCAGCCTCGTCCTCCAAGTGCACCACCGGCGCACCGCAGGAGGGGCAGACCGTGGGCATAGTGTAGGGTTCAACTCCCTCTGCATGATGGGTGACCCCGATGACCTCCGGGATGATATCGCCCGCCTTGCGCACCTGAATGGTGTCCCCGATGCACAGCCCGAACTGCCGGATGAAGTCCTCGTTGTGGAGGGTGGCGCGGGCTACCGTAGTACCTGCCAGAAACACCGGGTCAAAGCAGGCGGTGGGGGTAAGCACACCGGTGCGGCCAACGGCAACCTCGATGCTGCGCAGAGTGGTCTCCTTGACCTCCGGCGGGTACTTGAAGGCGATGGCCCAGCGTGGGAATTTGTTGGTGGAACCCATCAGCTCCCGCTGCGCAAAATCGTTCACCTTGATAACAGCACCGTCCATGTCGAAATCAAGCTTGGAGCGGTTCTGCCCGATGTTCTCGATTTCGGCAATGGCGTCCTCGATATCATGCACCACATGGTAGCGCGGCGATACCGGCAGGCCAAGGCTCTTGAGGTAATCCAGACTTTCGGAGTGCTTCGCTAAAGTCTTGCCCCGGATCTGCTGCACATTAAACACAAAGATGGAAAGTCCCCGGCTGCCGGTGATGCGGGCATCCTTCTGCCGCAAAGAACCGGCTGCTGCGTTGCGGGGATTTTTAAAGGGTGCTGCACCCTGCAGTTCCTGCTCGGCGCACAGGTGCTGAAAGGCTTCGTGGGGCATATATACCTCGCCGCGCACCTCCAAAAACTCCGGTGCGTCTTTAAGGGTCTTGGGGATGCTGCGGATGGCACGCACGTTTGCGGTAACATCCTCGCCCACCACGCCGTCACCGCGGGTGGAGGCGCGGACAAGCTGTCCATTCTCATACTCCAAGCTGCAGGAAAGACCATCGATCTTGATCTCCACAACATATTCCGGTTCTACTCCGGCCTCGCGGACGCGGCGGTCAAAGTCCCGCAGCTCGTCAAAGGAAAACGCATCCAGCAGGCTTTCCATCTTGACGGCATGGGTCACCTTGGGCAGCTTGCTGCTGGCGGTGCCGCCCACCTTCTGGGTGGGCGATGCTGCTGTGATCAGCTGTGGAAACTGTGCTTCCAGTTCCTTCAATTCCCGCGTCAGGGCATCGTATTCAAAATCCTCCAGCTCCGGCGCATCCTGATCGTAGTAAAGCCGGTTGTTTTTCTCAATAATTGCGCGCAGTTCTTTCACACGCTTTTTTGCCTGTTCCAGTTCCAAATATTCCACTCTCCCGCGATATCATTTTACCGCCCGCCGTGCTGCTTGCCCGACAGAAACCGTGCTGTACACCGGACACAGCAGACGAGCGGCAGTCGTTTGCATTTGCATCTTCCTTAGTATACCACATCCATGGATGGTCTGCAAAGCGCTAAATACAAATCGTATTTTTAAAGTGCTCTCGTACGTTGAAATCGATATCAGCACACATCAAATGTTGACTTTTAATCACTAGTGCAAGATACTAAACGTATACTCATTATATTTTATAACGTTGATTCGTTCTGTTTTTCATTTGCTGGCTTAATCAGTAATTCTTTGCGTTGTGTTTTCTACGCAGTACGAACAAAAAAGCCCCTCCCGGTGCGGCAGCTTGTGCCATCCGGGAAAGGGGTACAGTTAAGTTTGCAGCTCAGGTGACCGGGATCAGCAACTGCTGTGCCTGCGGCAGACAGGCAAGCTCCTCTTCCAGCTGGTTTGCCGCAAGGATCTGCGCCGGGGCTACATGGAACCGCCGGGCCACTGCAAACACCTCCTCTCCGGCCTGCGCGTAGTAGATACGCAAGGCGATCTCGGGGTCGGTATCGGGCAGCGGGTCGCCAAGGGTGATGCTGCCGATGACCGGGCTGGTGGTACAGCCTAAAATCGCGCCCTCTGCCCGGACTGTAATCGTAGCTTCCAGTGTGCCGCCCGCACAGGTGCACTGCATGTTCTCGATGCTCAGCCAACATTCCGGCACAAGCACCGTTCCCTCCGGCGGCGTAATGGGCAGCGGGACAGCGACCTCCAAGGTTTTTTCGTAGCTTTCCAGCTCGCCGAGGGTATTCTCTGCAAGGGCAGTTACCACTGCTTTGGCGGCAAGCACCCAGCCCTCCCCTTTTTGGACGGCCTGCTGAGGCCATAGTGCACAAAACAGGCCCGCAGGTGCAGCATGACATTTGCCGTCAGCTGGGCGGCGGCGCTTTCTGCCTGCGACAGGGTAAACCCCACCGGCTCTGCCACACACAGGCAGCGGCAGTCCTCGGTGATGCCCTCTAAATCTATTACCTGCTGGAAGGGCAGTGCCGCCGCCTGACTTTGCAGGGCAGTGTCCCCTTCTGCCCGCCATGCACACTGCACCCGCAGTTCCCCCTTGACAACAGCTTTACCGGCAAGCAGCTTTACCTCTGCCACACAGCGTTGCCGGTAATATCCAGTACAGCCGCGGGAGGCTTTGCAAAGACAAGCTCTCCCTCTAAGGTAACAAGCTTATCCAACACGGCCACACTGCGCACGCCTTGCAGGGTGCGCAGCTGCTGCTCGATGCCGCCATCTGCCAGTGCGGTGATCACCTCGGTCTTGCACTGGGTGTGCACCGTGACCACCAGCCCATAGGCACCCCGCACCTCGATGCGGCGCGGGTCTGCCGCGCGGGTGTTGAGGTACTCTGTCTGCCCTTCCACCACGCTGTCCATGCCGTAAAGGTAAGCTCCGGCAGCTCCAGCTGCCGGGTGAAGGGCAGCTTTTGCTCGGTCTGGCACAGGCCTTTTTCTGCTTCGCTCTGGTAAAACACCGTGCAGCGCAGATAGCCCTCTAAGGTAAGTCTGCCCGGCTGCAGCTGCCGCTGCAGAACAACCGGGCGGACAAAGCACTTGACCAGCTTACCCACCGGCGGCAGGTCATCCGAGATGCGGATCTCGTCTCCAGCGGAAGTTCTGCTTTTACGGTACAGCCTGCCCCGCCCTGCGGCAGCGTGTCCCGGAATATCTTCAGTTCCATGTGCAGTGTGCTCCTTTCCCTGTCCGTTTCCGTAAGAGTGTATGCGGCAGCAGGCGGCGGTATGCCGACAGTAAAAGGCCGGTGTGCAGCAGCTTTGCCACACACCGGCCTTTTATGGATTCAGTTCTCTTTGCGGATGCCGAACAGCTTGCGCAGAATGCCGCACAGCGCTTTCGGGCTGCGAATGACCACTACCTGCATCTCCACCCCGCCTTTCGCTCATGTTTACCCCATTATAGCGTCTGACGGGCAAAAATGTTCCGGGAAGAGGTTTAATCTGCGATGGTCTCCACCACCACAAGCGCGCCCTGCCGTGTGCTGATGGTGATGCAGTCCGATCCTTCGGCATATTCGTTGCTCACGCCCAGCGGATAGCCTGCTGTGAGCACGGCATCCTCTAACTCATAGAAGGAGCCTTTTTCATACACGCCCTCGGCGCGTCCCTCCATGGGGAAGGCGGAGAAGTAGAAGAACTCCTCCTTGGGATAGCGGCGGCTCTCGCCCGGCAGCACAAAGGTGATGCGGGAGCGCTCGTCCTGCAAGGCAGCGCGGATGCCGTGCTGCTCCAGCCCAAGGCCGGTGCACAGGTTTGCAAGGGTGTGCTCCACCCGCTTGCCGCCCAGTGCGCCCAGCAAAAGCACCTCGTCAAAGCCCTTTTGCGCCGCGAGCTTTGCGGCATACTCGGTATCGGTGTCGTCCTTGACGTGGGGTAAAACGACGATATCGTCCGCATTCTGCTGCGGACAGGGAGCGGAATCAAAATCGCCTACAATGATATCCGGCTTGCAGCCCAGCCGTTCGCAGTTGCGGTAGCCCGCATCGCAGGCAATGATAAAATCATGCTGCGCAACAGGCGTTTGAGTTCCGGCTGCACCGGGCAGGCGGAAAGGATCACACAACGGGACATCTCATTCTTCCTTCCGTATTACACTTTCGGGCGCTGCCAGTCCTTGACATCCTTTACCTCGTCGTACATGGCGCAGTAGCTGTCGTACCGGGTCTGGGAAAGCTTGCCCTCTGCCAGCGCTTCCCGCACAGCACAGCCTTTTTCGCTGCGGTGGGAGCAGCCGGTAAACTGGCACTGTCCCAGATAAGGGCCAAATTCCGGGAAGGCGTGCTCCAGATTCTCCTTGGGGATGAACCCGGCACGATTCGCCTCCAAGCTGGCAAAGCCCGGCGTGTCGGCAATGCGTCCGCCGTAGGCTTCAAAGATGGTCACCTCACGGGTTGTGTGGCGGCCGCGTCCCAACTTCTGGCTGATGGCGCTGGTCTCGCGGGCAGCGTCCGGCAGCAATGCGTTCAACAGGGTGGATTTACCCACACCGGAGTTGCCGCAGAAAGCGCACAATCTGCTGTTGATCCACTGCTTTACTTCGTCCAGACCTGCACCGCTTTCGTAGTCGATACGGATAAACGGCAGGGTGGACTTTGCATAGGCATTTGCCAGAAAATCCGCCTCGGCAAGGTCACTTTTGGTACACACCACCACCGGCTGCACGCCCTTATCCACCGCAATGGCCGAAAGCTTATCCAGAACCAGCGTGCTGGGGGTAGGCTGGGTGGTGCTGGCCACAAGGAACAGCACATCCAGATTTGCCACCGGCGGGCGCACAAAAACGTTTTTGCGCGGCGCGATCTGCGCAATGACCGCTGCGCCATTCTCGGTCTCCAGCGTCACCTCATCCCCTGCCACGGGGGTGATCTTCTGCTTGCGGAAGATGCCGCGGGGTTTGCACTCCACGATGCCATCCGGCGTTTTTACATAGTAAAAGCCGCCAATGCCTTTTACGATATAACCGTTCATGCATATCCTCCGTCAGCCCAACAGCGAGGACCACCAGTCCAGAATACCGCCGCCTGTGGAGCTGCTGCTGGAGCTCGGCTCGCTGCTGCCGCCGGTGCTCTCACCGCCGGTAGAACCTTCGCCCGTGGTGCCGGAAGTAGTGCCATCGCCACCCGGCTGCTCCGGTTCCTGTACCGGTGCAGCGCCCGCGCTGACCACAACGTTTACGCGGCTGTTCAGTTTTGCGGTAGTACCTGCCGCAGGGTTCTGGCTGAGCACCGTACCTGCGGGCTGGTCGCTGTATTCTTCACTCTGGCTGCCAAGCCCCAGATGGTTCTGCACCAGCAGGGTGCGGGCATCATCCACGCTCATGCCGGTAAGCGAGGGCACCTTGGTGGTGGTGGACACCTGCGGACGACTGATATAGAGGATGACCGTAGAGCCTGCCGCCACCTGCGTACCGGCGGCAGGGTCGGTGCGGATGACCGCACCGGAAGCCACCGAGGTATCCACAGCCTGCGTGACCAGCACCGAAACGCCCAGTGCCTTGAGCTGCTGTTCGGCATCGGTCTGCACATAGTTGGTCAGGTCCGGCACGGTGACATACTGGGTGCCCAGACTAACGGTCAAAGTCACGCTTTGTCCCTCGCGGACGGTGCGGCCGGATACCGGCGACTGCTTATAGATATAACCGGCGGCGTAGTTGCTGTTGTACTCTTCTTCCATTCCGGGGAAATCTGGCCGGATGCGATTTGATCCGTGGCCATGGCCTGATCCTTGGTCATGCCGATATAGTCTCCAAGGGTGACATCGGCCTTGTTGTTCATCAGGTTGGAGGAGTCGTTCAGGATCATCCAGCACAGTGCCATGCAGGCCAGTGCAAAGGCAATGGTGATGCCGAACAAGGCCGGCAAAAAGACAGTGCGGCGTTTTTTGCCCGGCTTTCCCTTGCCTTTTTTGCGGGGTGCGGGCTGTTCGTTCTGACGGATCGCGCGGTTCTGGTTCATGGTACGTTTCACCACCTTTTCGGGCGCTTCTTCTGTAATATACTGATATTCAAACAGCACGGAGGGGTTCTGCACATAGGTGTCCAGTGCTTCCAGCATCGCCCGTGCCGAAGGGTAGCGGTTCTGAGGGAGCTTTGCCATGGCCTTTTCGGTGATCTCCACCAGCGCATAGGGCACTTCCGGTGCCAGTTCGTGCAGCGAGCGGGGCTCGTCCGAGATCTGCTTGATGGCAACCTCCACCACGTCATCGGCATCAAAGGGCAGATGTCCGGAAAGCATCTCGTACATCATGACGCCCACAGAGTAGATGTCACTGGTGCGGTCGGTCTCGTCTCCTTTTGCCTGCTCCGGGCTGATATAATGCACGCTGCCCATTGCCTTACCGGCCAGCATCTGGTTATCTGCCCGGGAAATGCGGGCAATGCCGAAGTCCATCATGCGCAGCTGGCCGTTATCCAGCAGCATAATATTCTGGGGCTTGATATCCCGGTGCACGACGCCGTTGGCGTGGGCATGCTCCAGCGCCTTGAGGATCTGGGAGATGAAGTGCACGGTCTCCCGGCTGGAAAGCTTGCCGCCCCGCTCGTTGAGGTACTCCCGCAGGGTCATGCCGTCCACATATTCCATAACAATATACTGCAGATGGTCGTTGACCGAGACATCGTACACCTTAACGATATTGGGGTGATTCAGCAGCGAGATGGCCTTGGATTCGTTTTTAAAGCGGCGCACAAGATCCGGGTCGTGCATATACTCCCGCCGCAGCACCTTGACGGCCACCACAGTCCCGGCGGGCACAGGGCCGTTCTGTCCCCGCATGACTGCCTTATACACGTTGGCCATGCCGCCGGAGCCGATCAGCTCCTGCACCTCGTACAGACCGTCCAGTCTTTTACCGATCAGGTTATCCATGGCGCACCTCCATCGGCTCTACTCCCACCAGCAGGGCGGTAATGTTATCCGGGCCGCCGTTTTCGTTGGCGGTACGGATCAGAACGTCCGGCAGATCGTAAAAAGACCCGCTGCGCAGCAGTTGCTCCAGCTGCTCTGTGGGTACGGCATTGGTCAGGCCGTCCGTGCACAGCAGCAGAACATCCCCCGCCTGCAGCGCTACGGTAGTGAATTCCGGCTCCAGCCGGTAATCCACGCCCAGCGCCCGGGTGATGATGTTTTTCTGCGGGTGATGCTCTGCCTGCTCCTGCGTGATGGTGCCGCAGTCCACCAGCTCCTGCACATAGGAGTGGTCGTGGGTCAGCTGCGCCAGCTTACCGTCCCGGTACAGGTAGGCGCGGGAATCGCCCGCGTGGCTCAGATAGGCCTTGCCGCCGCGCACCAGAGCGCAGACGGCGGTGGTGCCCATACCGGCCAGAGACTCCTCCCGCAGTGCCTTCTGGAACACATAGCGTTGGCACTGAGCAGTGCTTTCTTTAAAAAAGTCTCCTCTTCGCCGGGAATGCACTGGCTGTACTGCTCCTGAAAGCAGCGCTCGATGACGCTGCACGCACACTGCGAGGCTTCCCGCCCGCCGCGTGCGCCGCCCATGCCATCGCATACCAGCGCCCATGCTGCATCGCCGGGCAGTTCCCCGGCACGGTAATCATCCTGATTGTCCTGCCGGACGCGCCCCACGTCCGTTTTTCCTGCAAGTTTCATAGGTTTCTCCTCTATTTATGCCTTGCCGTTCATTTCGTCGCGGCGCAACTGGCCGCAGGCGGCACTGATCTCACTGCCAAGGCGGCGGCGCACCGTAGCGTTTACGCCAAGACTTTCAAGCTTTTGCTGGAACCGGCGCACATTGGCTGCATCCGTAGCGGAGTACGGACTGCCGTCCACTGGGTTGATAGGGATCAGATTTACATGCGCACCCATGCCCCGGATCAGGTCTGCCAGCTGCTTTGCGCAGACATCAGAATCATTGACACCGCGCACCATGGAATATTCAAAGCTGACCCGGCGGCCGGTGGTCTCCTGATACCGGCGCACGGTCTGGATCAGCTGCTCCACCGGGTAGGCATCGTTGACCGGCATCATACTGCTGCGGATCTGGTTGGTGGGTGCGTGCAGCGAGATGGAAAGGGTGAGCTGCAGTTTTTTCTCCGCCAGCTGGTCGATCTTGGGCACAAGGCCGCAGGTGGAAAGCTGATGTTGCGCATGCCGATATTGACGCCCTCGGGCGAGGTGATATTCTCCAAAAAGCGCATCACTTCGTCAAAGTTGTCCAGCGGCTCGCCGATGCCCATGAGCACGATATGGGAGATGCGCTCGCCGATATCTTTCTGGGCAGTGTAGATCTCGGAGCAGATCTCGCCTGCTTCAAGGTTGCGCACCCGCCCCGCCTGTGTGGAGGCACAGAACCGGCAGCCCATGCGGCAGCCCACCTGTGTGGATACGCACACGGTATTGCCGTAGTGGTAACGCATGACAACGGTCTCGATGCAGTTGCCGTCAGCCATGCGCAGCAGATACTTCACAGTACCGTCCTTGGCCTCCTGACGGCGCTCGATCTGCGGTGCAGCGATATAAAATGTTTCTTCCAGCTTTGCCAGCAGGGTCTTGGGCTGGTCGGTCATGGCAGAAAACTCGGTGACCAGCTTCTGGTGCACCCAGTGGAAGATCTGCTTTGCCCGGAAACCCGGCTGCCCCAAAGCTTTCAGTTCAGCAGTCAATTCTGCCAGCGTCAGAGAAGAAATACAGCGTTTTTGTTCCATTCTGTTCTCCTATAACAGGATACGACCCATAAAGGTCGTGCTTATTGTGTTCCGGTGGCTTTTGCAGCACGCATAGGAAAAAGCGTCCATGCCGGTACGGGTGGGCACCGAAAGGCAACCGTACTCCCCTGCCGTCATTCCGGCGGGCAGCGTACATCCGGTGCGCAGACCGCAAATTCCGGGTGGCGCTGTAAAAAGGCTGCGATCTGCTTCTGATTTTCTGCCGGGTCGATGGTGCAGGTGGAATAGACCAGCCGTCCGCCCGCCTTGAGCAGCGCCGCAGCGGTATCCAGAATTGCCGCCTGTGTGGCAAGCAGTTCTGCCTGCCGGGCAGCTTCCAGCTTTTTATAGCGCAGATCCGGCTTTTTTGCCAGAATGCCCAAGCCGCTGCAAGGCACATCCGTCAGGATGCGGTCTGCCATGGCAGTGCGGGGTTCGGCTTGGTGGCATCATTACAAAGGGTATGCACCCCAGTAAAGCCCATGCGGTCTACCGCGGTGCGGATCAGCCCCACACGGTTCTCTGCCGCATCGCAGCTGTACAGTATTCCTGTGCCCTGCATCTGCTCGGCCAGCAGAATGGTCTTGCCGCCGGGGGCAGCGCACAGATCCAGCACCGTCTCGCCGGGGGCTGCGCCCACGCAAAGGGCTGCCAGCTGGCTGGCCTGTCCCTCCACATGGTAGTAGCCCTGTCGGAACAGTTCGTTATCTGCCGGACTGCCCGCGAACCGTGCCAGCACGCTGCCGGGCACAATACCCTGCCGCACCTCTGCTGCGCCCTGCTCTGTAAGCAGCGCGCACAGCTGTGCAGCGCTGGCCTTGAGGGGGTTTGCACGCAGACTGGTCAAACCTCCATCGGCCTGATAGGTCAGGATGCCCAGTGCCTCGTCCGGGTAATTTTTGTGGAGGAATTCCGCCACATCCCGCCCGGCAGAGCCTAAAACCATCAGGCGCTGGATCTCGTCCGTAAAAACGGCAGCGTCCAGATCATAGCCGCAGGCCTTGCGCAGCACGGCATTGACAAGGCCGGAGGCGCTGGATTTTTTAAAGGTACGGGTCAGCTTGACTGCCTCGTTCACGCTGCGGAGGCAGGCACCTGCATATAGCGTGCCTGTGCCAGCGCGGCGCGTAAGATTCCCGCACGGGTGCATCCAGTTTTGCCAGACCCTTGGGCAGAAACTGCTCCAGAATATAGTCCAGCGTGCCGCAATGCTCCAGCACGGTGTAGAAAATGGCACTTGCAAAAGCCTTATCCCGGCCTTCCAGCTTCTGGCACTTGAGTTCTGCGTCCAGCACCAGATTGGAAAAACCGTCCTGCTCCTGCCGTACCAGTGCGGCGACTGCCGCCGCACGCGGATTTGCGGCCATCAGAGGCTATCCCCCGTTTTCAGGCGCAGACCCGCTGCAAAGGCAGTGCCGTCCATGGGCTTTTTGCCCTCCGGTACGACCTCCAGCAGCTGGATAGCACCCTCGCTACAGGCTACGGTCAGGGGCTTTGTGGCCAGCACCGTGCCGGGGGCTTCGCCATGAGCGGCAGCCACACGGCAGGACATCACCTTGAGCTTTTTGCCGCCGGAGGTGATGAACCACGCACCGGCCAAGGGTTCATGCCGCGCACCCAGTTATGGATATGGGTGGCAGTGTCGGTCAGGTGGAACTCTGCCATCTCCTTGTTCAGCATGGGGGCAAGGGTGGCGTTTTCGTGGTCTTGCGGCACAGCCGTCAGAGTACCGGCAGCGATCTGAGGAATCGTTTCACACAGAGCTTCGGCGCCCACAGCGGTAACGCGGTCAAACAATTCGCCGCTGGTCTCCTCGGGGTCAATGGCGATTTTTTACAGTACAGTACATCGCCGGTATCCAGCCCTTCGTCCATCTGCATGATGAAACGCCGGTCTCGGCGTCACCGTTCAGCACCGACCACTGCACCGGGGCGCTGCCGCGATATTTCGGCAGCAGCGAAACGTGCAGGTTGATGCAGCCATAGCGGGGCATTTCCAGCACGGACTTCGGCAGGATGCAGCCATAGGCCACCACCCACGATCAGCTCCGGGGCGAGGGCACGGATGTTTTCATCCTCGCTGCCGTCCCGCAGGGTGCGGGGCTGGAACACAGGTGTGCCGTGCGCCAGAGCCACCTCCTTGACCGGCGGCGCGGTGAGCACCTGCTTGCGGCCGACGGGCTTATCCCGCCGGGTGTACACGGCACAGATATCATGCCCGGCAGCATACAGGCTTTCAGGCACTCGGCAGCAATATCCGGCGTGCCCATGAACAAAATGCGCATCAGTTGTTTCCTTTCGCTTCGCGGGCAGCCTTTTTGCCTTCCTCGGTATCCTCATAGAAGTACTCGCTGGACTCCATGATGGTGATGCCGTCCAGATGGTCGTTCTCGTGCTGGATGCAGCGGCCCAGCAGGCCGTCAGCTTCCAGCTCGAACCATTCGCCGTTGCGGTCCTGTGCACGCACCTTGACGGCAACGGGGCGGGTCACAGCGCCGTTGTGCCCCGGGAAGGACAGGCAGCCCTCATAGGCGTCTCTTCCTCCTCAGAAACAGCAAGGATCTCGGGATTGACGAAATCAATGAACTTGTACTCGTAATCCTCGGGGATCTCCTCCGGGGCATCGGTGGTGTCCCACACCACGAACAAGCGGCGCATCATGCCCACCTGCGGACCGGCCAGACCTACGCCGTCGGCGGCGATCATAGTCTCGCGCATATCGTCCAGCAGGGTGGCCAGACGGTCGTCAAAATTGGTCACAGGGCGGCAGACCTTGTTCAGGATGGGGTCGCCTTCTTTAACAATGTTACGGATAGCCATAATGGTACCTCCAGTTTTATCAGATGTCTCCGTCCGAGTGCAGGTCTACCACGACCGATGCCTTAGACGGCAGTTTTTCTTTTTCATACAGTGCCAGCGTGCTGCGCACAAGGTCGCGGAAACGGCGGTCGTTGCGGCACTTGACGGTGAGCTTGTAGCGGTAGCTGTCGTTGATCTTTTCAATGCTGCCCGGCGTAGGGCCCAGCACCCGCAAAGGCAGGTCGGGCTGTTTTGCCGCCTGCTGCCCCAGCAATGCCGAGAATCGGGCGGCGGCCCGGGCCACTTCGATTTCCTTTGGCCCGGCAAAGCCGATGACACACAGCCCGCAGAAGGGCGGGTACAGGCCCAGTTTCCGGTACGCGATCTCCTGCTCGAAAAGGCGTCGTAGTCCTGTGCGGCGGCAAGGTTGAGCACCGGGTTGTCGGGGTCGGTGGTCTGGATGATGGCAAAGCCGGGTCCTTTGCACGGCCACTGCGGCCTACTACCTGCGTGATGAGGCTGAACACGTTCTCGTAGGCGCGGAAGCCTGTGCGAACAGCAGCGAGTCGATGCCCAGCACGCCCACAAGGGTCACGTCCTCAAAATCGAGGCCCTTGGCCACCATCTGGGTGCCCACCATGATGTCGTACTCGTGGTTTGCAAACTTTGCCAACAGTTTTTCGTGAGCGTCCTTGGCGGCGGTGGAGTCCTGATCCATGCGCAGCACCCGTGCTTCCGGAAACAGCCTTGCCAGCTCTTCCTCAGCTTTCTGGGTGCCGAAGCCCCGGTATTGCAGCTTGCCGCCGCAAGTCGGGCAGACCGTGGGCGGCGGGTCCATCTGGCTGCCGCAGTAGTGGCACAGCAGCTTGTGGGCTGACTTATGATACACCATGGGCACGCTGCACTTGGGGCATTTCAGTACCTCGCGGCAGTCCTCGCACTGGGCCATGGTCTGGTAGCCCGGCGGTTCAAGAGCAAATGGTCTGCTTTTCGCCTCCAGATTGCGGCGGATGGCATCTTCCAGTGCAAGGCTGA
>ENA-OQHY01000935-OQHY01000935.1-human-gut-metagenome-genome-assembly--contig:-NODE-935-length-14135-cov-1.634709_pt1 | contig 14135 bp, 21 predicted proteins | sample MGYA00242570_ERZ504733 | MGnify/ENA primary metagenome ERZ504733 (study PRJEB26092, sample SAMD00036219) | human gut metagenome | host: Homo sapiens | study: EMG produced TPA metagenomics assembly of...
ATCTCATTCTTCCATGTCTCCAATAAAGGATTCACGGACACGTTCCCAAAAACTTGTGTGACTAGCGCTAGCAACAAAAGAAATCTTACGTTGGTCAATCGAAAATTCTACCTTTTTCACATTCCGGTTGATATAGGTCTTATTATCAACCGACAGAGTGTAGCTCCCCATTCGAGTAGGATAGACAGTAATCTTCTCATGTTTTGGCACGATAAGTGGACTACCTAAGGTACGGTAAACACGATTATTAAGACTAGCAATTTCTGTCAACTGCAAAGCCTCAATAGTGGGATGAAGTACCGCACCACCCAAAGATTTATTGTAGGCGGTTGATCCTGTAGGCGTTGACACCGACAACCCATCTCCACGGAAGCTCTCAAACAAGACATCATTAAGGCAAACATCTGCTGCCATGGTTTTCTCATTACGCTTAATTGCTGCTTCATTGAGAGCAATTGACGTAAAAGAACGACCATCAGCCAGGTCAATTTGACATTCAAAAGAGGGTAAGAAATCTTTGCACCACTATCTTTTCGAAGCGTCTCGATTAATTGATCCACTTCACTGTCCAAATAATCCGTATAAAAGCCTAGATGACCCGTGTGAATCCCTACAAAACGCACACGCGCAAGCTCTTTTTCATACATATGAAAGGCCGATAGCAACATACCATCACCACCAATTGAGATGAGCACATCTGGATTTTTCTTGGTCAAATAAAAATCAGGATCATCTCGAAAGGCATTAAAAAGTTTCGAGGCAACACGCCTACTTTGGGGTTTGCCATTGGCAATAATAGCTACCTTCATCTCATCCGAAGAGGTCTTCATCTGTGTCATCACTATTTCCTACACTATCCTTCAAAGTTCTATTAATTGGATCAAAGAGCAACTGGGCTTCTCTAATATCATCACGTATCTTCCGCATTTCTTCGTCAAGCTCATAAGCCATGCGGGCCGTAGTTTCCAAGCGAAGTTTAATTTCCTCAGGAAAATTCCCCTGATACTTGTAATTAAGAGAATGTTCAATGGTGGCCCAAAAGTTCATGGCCAAAGTCCTAATCTGAATCTCTGCAAGAATTTCCTTACGACCATCTATGGTATCAACGGGATAAGAGATAATAACATGATAAGAGCGATAACCCGAATTTTTTACGGTTTCTGATATAATCTCGCTCTGAAACAATCGTCATATCACTACGATGACGAAGCAAATCCAAAACCTCAATCCACATCATCGACAATTGGACCAATGACTCGGAGACAGCGATATCCTGCATATCTTGAGCCAAATTTTCAATCGAAAGACCACGAAGGGCGATTTCTCCTCAATGGAAGCCACTGACTTCACACGTCCCGTCACAAACTCAATAGGCGAGTGACGGTTTTGCTTACGAAATTGTTTACGAATGCCTCGGAGCTTGATTTTGAGCTCACCTACGGCTGAATATAGGGGTCTAAAAATTGTTCCCAATCCATGGTCAAGATAGGATTCCTCCTTGTCAAAAGCTTTAGTTTTTTATAAAATAAATACAATCTGTTATATTATACCACATTTAAAAGAACAAGGGAGGACACACATGAACCATTTAGAGATAGAGTACAAGACTCTGCTCACCAAAGACGAGTATAATCGTTTAGCAGTGCTTTTCTCCCATGTAACACCTGTTACGCAAACCAATTACTACATTGATACACCCCAAGGTGACATGAGGAATAAAAGGTTGTCTTTACGTATCAGAACCCTTCCCACTCATGGTGAGTTGACCTTGAAAATTCCTGAAAAGGTCGGAAATATGGAATACAATGTCACCATGGACTGTTCAGAGGCTAAGGCTATGACCAAGTCTCTTGACTTCCCTGAATGCCAAATCAAGTCCATTCTTCTAGAACGTGGTGTTAAGTTAGAAGATCTAACCATCCTTGGACATTTAACCACAACTCGTCGTGAATACCAGACCAATATTGGTCTCATGGCACTTGATGTCAATGTCTATGCTGATAAGAAAGACTATGAGCTTGAGTTGGAAGTTTCAGATGCTAAGAGAGGTAAAGACGACTTTTATGCCTTTCTTAAGGAAAATAATATTAACTTTAAGTATGCCAAGAGTAAGGTTGCAACGTTTTATAGCAACCCTAAAGCGAGATAAAGACTAGTTGGTGAAATGTGAGTTTATAGAAATTCTGCTAGTCATTTTTGATCCGTTCTGAGGCGGACTCTCCACCGTAAAAACGTCTATAAAAACCATTTACTTCATTTTAAGACAAGGATCAACCCTTGTCTTTTTTATATATACAAAAACAATTTGGTACTTGTGGCAACTTCCACAATCTCTCTTCTGTCTAAAAACGCATACAAAATGATTCAGTGATTTATGGTTCGTCAATTTTCATCAATATCGCTTTCTGAAGGCTGAAATTTCTATTTTTTTTTGTTAAAATAGAAGCATCTGTAGTTTTATTATAATAGCCCTAATTGGGCTTCGCATCTTATTTTTTTAAAGGAGTCACCATCGTCATGGTACATCAAAAAGCAAACCCAAAATTGAAATTGTTCTCGCTCAGCTCAAATCCAGAAATTGCTGAAAAAATTGCTGAGAATACCGGATTGCCACTTGGAAAAGTATCTTCACGTCAATTTTCTGACGGTGAAATCATGATTAACATTGAAGAGTCTGTTCGTGGAGACGATATTTACATCATCCAATCTACTAGCAACCCTGTTAACGACCACCTTTGGGAATTGCTCATCATGATTGATGCCTGCAAACGTGCCAGTGCTAACTCTGTCAATGTAGTTATGCCTTATTTTGGTTATGCACGTCAAGACCGTATTGCTGCTTCACGTGAACCAATCACTGCTAAATTGATTGCCAATATGTTGGTTAAAGCTGGTGTCAACCGTGTCTTGACGCTTGACCTTCACGCTGTCCAAGTTCAAGGCTTTTTTGACATCCCCGTGGATAATCTCTTTACTATCCCTCTTTTTGCTGAATACTACAACGAAAAGGGTTGACTGGTGCAGACGTTGTCGTTGTTAGCCCTAAAAATTCTGGTGTTAAACGTGCTCGTAGCTTGGCTGAATATCTTGATGCTCCAATCGCTATTATTGATTATGCTCAAGATGATACGGGACGTGAAGAAGGCTACATCATCGGTGAGGTTGAAGGAAAAACAGCAATCTTGGTTGATGATATCCTTAACACTGGTAAAACGTTTGCTGAAGCTGCTAAAATCCTTGAACGTGGTGGCGTTAAAGACATCTATGCAGTAGCTAGTCACGGTCTCTTTGCAGGAGGTGCTGCTGAAGTCCTCAACGCTGCCCCAATTAAAGAAATCTTGGTGACAGATTCAGTTGCAACTAAAGAAAATGTTCCTACAAGTGTTAAATACCTTTCAGCAAGTGAGCTTATCGCTAATGCTATTACCCGTATCTTTGAACGTCAACCACTTAGCCCACTTTTTGCATATACTGCCAACGAGGAATAATTTATGGTTTATTTGGATAATGCAGCAACTACTCCTTTGAATACTGCTGCTATCTCAGCGATGACACATGTCATGACTGAAACCTTTGGAAATCCATCCAGCCTACATGCTTATGGTCGTCAGGCTTCTAAGGAACTCCGTGAGGCTCGTGAAGAAATGGCCAAGCAATTTCAAGTTCCTGCTCGAAAACTCATTTTCACCTCTGGTGGGACTGAGGGTAACAATACAGCTATCAAAGGTTATGCCCTTGCCAATCAAGCTAGGGGGAAACATTTGATTACGACTGCTATCGAGCATCACTCTGTCCTTCACACCATGGCCTACCTGGAAGAGCGTTTTGGTTTTGAGGTTACTTATATCCAGCCGGTCAATCAGTCATTACAGCCCAACAGATTGCTGAGGCCTTACGGGACGATACTATTCTGGTTTCTGTCATGTATGCCAATAATGAAACTGGTCAGTTACTTCCTATTAAGGAAATTGGTGACCTGCTCACCAACCACCAGGCTGCTTTCCACGTGGATGCTGTTCAAGTTGCAGGAAAACTTCCAATTCACCCAGAAGAACTCGGTGTCGATTTTCTCTCAATCAGTGCTCATAAATTTCATGGACCTAAAGGTGTCGGCCTGCTCTATCATAATGATTTGCACTTTGACAACCTACTCCACGGTGGTGAACAAGAGGAAAAGCGTCGTGCCAGCACTGAAAATCTTGTCGGTATTGCAGGCATGACCGCAGCTTACAAACAAGCTAGTAAAAACTACCAAGACAATTACAAGCATGTTGAAACGATCCGTCAGGTGTTCCTTAATTCTCTCACTGTTCCTTACGAGATTAACAGCGTAGGACCCAGTCTACCTCACGTTATCAACATTAGTTTTTCTGGCAAGGAAAATGGGCCTCTCTTAACCCTGTTAGACTTGGCTGGATTTGCTGTCTCAACTGGATCTGCTTGTACTGCTGGAACTGTTGACCCAAGCCACGTCATCCAATCCCTATATGGCAAGGATTCTGACAAGCTTAAAACAGCTATCCGCGTTAGTTTATCAGAGGAAAACACTGCTGAAGAACTTCAGTCCCTAGCAGAAAAACTTAATCAAATCATAGGAGACTAAGATGGCATTTGAAAAAAGCATCCATTTGGCTGACTGTAAATACCGTTACACCATCAGCTCTAATGTCAAAAAATTCACCCTTCGTGATACAACTTTTGTACAAAATAAAATTGGAAACTACGAGTTACACCGTCTACTCGAAAAAGTGCCTAACTCAGGTGAAGGTTTCCCACTAAAGATCACTATTAACAAAGATTTGACAGGTTTCAAATTGTCAATCACAGACAAATCTGGCCTGTAACATTAATATCTTTAAAAATGAAGACCACCATATCTTACAAGAAAAATTCTACTTCTTGATGCAGAGTTTAGTAGACCGTCAAGTTTTTGAGCAAGAAGAGGTCTAAACCATTTTTAGATATATAAATAACCTATCCTAGTGATAGGTTATTTATATCGCATCATTTATACTATTTTGTTGCAATCTTCACAAACCTTTCCTAAAATAATATAAATGAATCATATTAATTCAAGAAGGGAAAATGCGATCAATACATATGAGAAAAAACATTCCAAACGCTACTGCTAAACGTCTCTCTCTCTATTATCGAATTTTCAAACGATTCCATCGTGAAAATATCGACAAAACAAGTTCCAAACAAATTGCTGAAGCAATTGGAATTGATCCTGCTACAGTGCGTCGTGACTTCTCCTATTTTGGTGAGTTAGGTCGTCGTGGTTTTGGTTATGACGTTAGTAAGCTGATGACATTTTCGCAGAACTCCTTAATGATAATGCGACAACTAAGGTGGTCCTTGTAGGAGTAGGAAATATCGGACGTGCTCTTCTTCACTACCGTTTTCAAGAACGTAACCGCATGCAGCTGGTTATGGCTTTTGATACAGACGATAACGAACTGGTTGGAACTCAAACCGAAGACAATATTCCTATCTATGGGATTTCCCAGATTAAGGACAAGATTGCCCAGGAAGATATCAAAACGGCCATCCTGACAGTGCCATCAGTCAAGGCACAGGAAGGTGGCTGAGCTTTTGGTTGATGCTGGAATTCGAAGGCATCCTCTGCTTTTCCCCAGTCAACCTCAACCTTCCACGCCACGTGGTTCTCCAATACGTAGACCTGACTAGTGAACTACAAACCCTACTCTATTTCATGAAAGAAGAAGAAAAGCAAGGAGAAACAATGACTAAACCAATCATAGGTATCACAACTAATGTAAGAGACTAATCCAGCCCATGAAGATATCAACCTGGTCTTATGCCCCATCTGGTTTTGTGGAAGGAGTTCAAAAGCTGGTGGTCTAGCAATCCTTCTACCAGTATCTGATCCTTCGGAGGCTAAAACCTATATTTCCATGATTGACAAGCTTATCCTCATCGGCGGTCAAAACATTGACCCTAAATTCTACAACGAAGAAAATCATGCCTGTGAGGATGACTTTTTCCTCGAACGTGATCTCTTTGAGATGGCTCTAATTGAAGAAGCTACCAAACAAAAGAAACCGATTTTTTCAATCTGTCGTGGAACACAACTCATGAATGTTGCCCTTGGTGGTAGTCTTCATCAAGATATTGAAAGGCACTGGCAGGATAAGCCTTCCGATTACCTTTACCACGAAATTATTATCGACAAAAACAGTAAGTTAGCGGAGATTTACGGTCTAGAAACCTCTATCAACTCTTTCCACCATCAGAGTATTAAACACTTGGCCTCTGACCTCCGTGTTATTGCGCGTGATCCTGAGGATAATACTGTCGAAGCTATTGAATCAAACACACCAGATCTTCGTTACCTTGGTGTTCAGTGGCATCCAGAACTTCTCCTACACAAACGTGAAGAAGACCTCAAACTCTTTGAATACGTTGTAAACGAACTTTAAAGGCTCTTTGTCAACTGTAGTGGGTAGATGAAAAGCTAAATTCTTGAGAGGACCAGTTTGGTCTTCTCTTTTTTAATATTTACTGCCATCAAAATCCGTTTCTTAAAGTTTTCAAAGTTCCTGAAGCCAAAGGCATTTCGCTTAATGACCTTGATGAGATTGTTCGTTGCTTCCAGTTTTGCGTTTGAATACGGCAGTTCGAGGGCGTTGATAATCTTGTCTTTATCTTTCAAAAAAGTTCTAAAAACTGTCTGAAAGATAGGGTGTACGCTGGAACTCGTCTCTTCAATGAGGTCAAAGAAATGGTCCGAGTTCTTCTCTTGGAAATGGAAAAGTAAAAGTTGGTAGAGTTCATAATGTTCTCTCAGTTCTTGAGAGTATGACAGTAGCTTTTCTAGGATTTCCTTGTTGGTTAAATGCGCACGAAAAGTCGGACGATAAAAGCGTTTATCGTTGAGTTTGCGACTATCTTGTTGGATCAGTTTCCAGTAGCGTTTCAGGGCACGATATTCCTGTGACTGACGGTCCAAATGGTTCATGATTTGAATGCGGACGCGGTTCATAGCACGACTAAGGTGTTGCACAATGTGAAAGCGATCAAGGACAATCTTAGCGTTAGGGAATAATTTTCTGGCGATGTCGTAATAAGGGCTAAACATGTCCATAGTGATGACTTTAACGCGATTTCTATCCTGTCTGGAATAGCGTAGGAAGTGGTTTCTAATCGTTGCTTGCGTGCGTCCGTCGAGGATTGTGATGACTTTTAATGAGTCGAAATCCTGAGCGATGAAACTCATTTTTCCCTTCTTGAAGCCGTACTCATCCCAGCTCATATTCTCAGGCAGCCAATTCCAGTCGGTTTTAAATTGGAACTCATTTAGCTTGCGACTGACGGTTGAGGTAGAGACGGCAAGGCGCTTGGCAATGTCGGTCATAGACTGTTTTTCAATGAGCAATTGAGCGATTTTCTGATAGACGACGGTTGCGATTTGGTGATTCTTCTTGACCAGAGAAGTTTCCGCGACAGCCATTTTTCCGCACTCCTTACACTTGAAACGGCGCTTTTTCAGGCGAATGAGAGTTCGGTAGCCAGCACACTCCAGATACGGGATTTTAGAGGCTTTCTGGAAGTCGTATTTGCCCATCTGTCCCTTGCAGGCAGGACATTTAGGAGACTCGTAATCCAAGTAACCGTGAAGTTCTTTGTGCATTCCCATATCGTATTCATTAGTGATGATAATATTTTTGTCTTTTATTCCAAGAAAATTTGTGATAAGATTTAGTTGTTCCATATGAGTCTTTCTAAATGATGGTTTAGTCGCTTTTCATTATAGGTCATATGGACTTTTTTCTACAATCAAAAAGGCTCCATAATCTCCATAGAGGATTTACCCACTACAGAAATTATAGAGCCAAATAATGTTAATCCCCCTAAGCTTTTAGGGGTTTTGATTTATACAAAAAATATAAGGAAAATTATGAAAACTATAACAGTGGTATTGATCTTTCTTTTGGTTTTTACTGTTATTAAGTTATCAGCTATTGTTGAAATTAGTAAACTGATGAAGCCAAGTGAAAAACAGATCGAAGAAGCTCGTCAAAAGCGTATTCAAGCCCAAAAAGAGGGGAAGGATACTTTTGAAGTCTGGGATGAACGAGACGATGATAGTCTCGTGTAAAAGAGAAACTCATCCTCAAATAAAGATAAAAAGAGTTTGGAAAAAATCCAAGCTCTTTTTGGTTATCTGTCAATATAGTGCAGTTTTCCACGAAAGTCTTCAAGAGTTTCGTAACCTTTTTTTTTGCCATGATTTCTTTAAGTTCTTTAGTGATGCGATCAAAGATAGTAACACCTTCTTTTTGAAGTGCAGTACCTACTTGCACCATACTTGCGCCACAAAGGATGTGTTCAAAAGCATCACGACCAGATTTTACACCACCAGTACCAATAATTTGGATCTCAGGTTTCAAACGTTGGTAGAAGGCATGGACGTTTGCCAAAGCAGTAGGTTTAATGTAATCACCACCAATACCACCGAAGCCATTTTTTGGTTTGATGACAACAGATTCATCTTCAATGTAAAGTCCATTACCAATAGAGTTCACACAGTTAACGAAGACAAGAGGGAATTGGTTGAAAACAGCAGCTGCTTGATCAAAGTGAACAATATCAAAGTATGGTGGTAATTTCACGCCAAGAGGTTTCGTAAAGTAAGAGAAGACTTCAGTAAGGATATCGGTTGTGGTTTCAAAATCGTAAGCAATTTGAGGTTTGCCTGGAACGTTAGGACATGAGAGGTTGAGTTCAACGAGTCCCTCATAGTCACTTTTTTGAACTTTTTTAAGAATAGTGTGTGTTTCTTCTTGTGAGAGTCCCACTAGTGAGAGGAAATGGTTTTTTGTATTGGGTTGATTTTGCAATTCAATGACATAGTCAAGATAATATTCAAAACCGTTATTTGGCAAACCCATTGAGTTGATTGAACCAAGGGGTACATTGACATAACGAGGTTCTGGATTACCAGGACGGGCCTCAAGTGTCCCTGTTTTTGTGACGAATGAACCAGCAGCTGAAGCTTCAACCTCTGCCAGCTCTTCTTTGGTCATGCAGTAAACACCAGCAGCATTCATAAGACAGTTATCAAACGTAAAGTTACCAACTTTTGTAGCAGTGGAAACCATAAGATCCTCCTTAAGTATCACAAAGTAAAATGTTACTATTTTCATTTCATTTTAGCATGAAAGAAGGCTTAAAACAAGGAAATAATGGATAGGTATAAGCTTCTGACTTAAAAATCTGATTAGTTTTAATTTGCAAAGGAAAAGGAACAGTAGAATTTTACAGAATTTTGATATTTTGCTAGCTTTTTCAATGTTTTTTGGGTAGAATATATAGAGTAAATGGGTTTAACCCGAAATAAAAAGGAGACATAACTAATGGTAAAATTGGTTTTCGCTCGCCACGGTGAGTCTGAATGGAACAAAGCTAATCTTTTCACAGGTTGGGCTGACGTAGATCTTTCTGAAAAAGGTACTCAACAAGCTATTGACGCTGGTAAATTGATTAAAGAAGCTGGTATTGAATTTGACAAAGCTTACACTTCAGTATTGAAACGTGCGATCAAAACAACTAACCTTGCGCTTGAAGCCTCTGACCAACTTTGGGTTCCAGTTGAAAAATCATGGCGCTTGAACGAACGTCACTACGGTGGTTTGACTGGTAAAAATAAAGCAGAAGCTGCTGAACAATTTGGTGATGAGCAAGTTCACATCTGGCGTCGTTCATACGATGTATTGCCTCCAAAAATGGACCGTGATGATGAGTACTCAGCACACAAAGACCGTCGTTACGCTTCACTTGACGATTCAGTAATTCCAGATGCTGAAAACTTGAAAGTAACTTTGGAACGTGCCCTTCCATTCTGGGAAGATAAAATTGCTCCAGCTCTTAAAGATGGTAAAAACGTATTCGTAGGTGCACATGGTAACTCAATCCGTGCCCTTGTAAACACATCAAAAAATTGTCAGATGACGAAATCATGGATGTTGAAATTCCAAACTTCCCACCATTGGTATTTGAATTTGACGAAAAATTGAACGTTGTTTCTGAATATTACCTCGGAAAATAAGCTAAGAAAAGTAGATATTAAGAACAATTAGAAAAGTTGACTTTGGTCAGCTTTTTTGTTTTTCTGAAAAAAAATATAAAAAACGGTCAGAAAAGTCAGTCAATTCAGTATTTTTTCCTTGACTTTCGAAATTGAAAGATGTATCATATAAAACAAGATACATCGAAAGGAAATAAATCAGATGACATTCGCAACTACAACTATCTTGCTATTGCGTAATGAGGGCTAGTGCAAAAGCATTAGTCCTGTTTGGTTTACCAAGCGGGAGTTCAAAACATCTCGCTTGGGTTTCCGAGTGAGATGTTTTTTTACTACTATTGTTTTTACTTTTAGAAAGAGGATTGTCTATGCGTAAAGTGGAGTTTCTTGATACAAGCCTTCGAGATGGGGAACAAACACCAGGTGTTAACTTCTCAATCAAAGAAAAAGTTGCTATTGCAAAGCAACTTGAAAAATGGGGAATTTCTTCAATCGAAGCTGGTTTCCCTGCAGCTAGTCCAGATTCATTTGAGGCTGTAAAACAAATTTCAGCTGCTATGACTACTACAGCAGTTTCTGGTTTGGCTCGTTCTGATAAAGTCTGATATTGATGCTTGTTATGAAGCTATTAAGGATGCAAAATTCCCACAATGTCATGTCTTTATTGCAACAAGTCCTATTCATCGTGAATTTAAGTTGAAGAAATCAAAAGAAGAAATTCTTGAGATTATCAAAGAACATGTGACTTATGCGCGTGAACGTTTTGATGTTGTTGAGTTTTCACCTGAAGATGCTACTCGTACAGAGCTCGATTATCTCTTGGAAGTTGTTCAAACAGCAGTTTGATGCCGGTGCGACTTATATTAATATTCCGGATACAGTGGGTTTTACAACTCCTGAAGAGTTCGGTCATATTTTCAAATATCTCATTGAAAATGTTAAATCAGATCGTGAAATTATCTTTAGTCCTCACTGTCACAATGACCTTGGTATGGCTGTAGCTAACACACTTGCAGCTATTAAAAATGGTGCTGGCCGTGTTGAAGGAACTGTGAATGGTATCGGTGAACGTGCCGGAAATGCAGCGCTTGAAGAAGTGGCAGTGGCACTTAATATCCGTGAAGACTACTATCAAGCAACAAGTGATATTGTGCTTAATGAGACAGTCAACACTGCTGAACTTGTATCTCGATATTCAGGTATCGCTATTCCTAAGAATAAAGCTGTTGTTGGTGGGAATGCCTTTTCTCATGAATCTGGTATCCACCAAGATGGTTTCCTTAAAAATCCTCTTACTTATGAAATCATTACACCCGAGTTGGTTGGGGTTAAGAAAAGCTCACTTCCACTTGGTAAATTGTCAGGTCGCCATGCCTTTATTGAAAAATTGAAAGAACTTGAGCTTGACTTTTGTTGAAGAAGATAATCAAAACCACTCTTTGCTAAATTCAAGCGCTTGGCTGATAAAAACAATGAAATTACTGATGCTGATATTCGTGCACTTGTTGCTGGGACTAATGTTGAAAATCCAGAAGGCTTCCATTTCCAAGATCTTCGCTTGACAACTAATCCTGATGAAACAATTACTGCTGCAGTTAGCTTGGTAAATGAAGACGGGGAAGCTGTAGAATTTTTGGCAAATGGCCAAGGATCAGTTGAAGCTATCTTCAATGCTATCGATAAGTTCTTCAATCAAACAGTCCGCTTGATTTCTTATAATATCGATGCCATAACTGATGGTATTGATGCCCAAGCACGTGTACTTGTATCTGTAGAAAATGTGGACACAGATACAATCTTCAACGCTTCAGGTTTGGATTTTGACGTCTTGAAAGCTTCAGCAATTGCATATATTAATGCGAATACGCTGGTTCAAAAAGAAAATGCTGGTGAGATGGCACGAAAAGTTTTCTTACCGTGACCTTCCACAAACTTAAGAGGTGTTAAACATGACAAAAAAAATTGTAACACTTTCTGGTGATGGTATTGGACCTGAAATCATGGCAGCAGGTCTTGGAGTTCTGGATAAAGTAGCTTCAAAAATTGAATTTGATTATGATGTTGATGCTAAACCTTTTGGTGGTGCTGGTATTGATGCTGAGGGTCATCCACTTCCTAAAGCTACTCTAGAAGCTGCTAAATCGGCAGATGCTATCCTTTTGGCTGCTATTGGCGGACCTAAATATGATAATGCACCAGTCGTCCCGAACAAGGCTTTTGGCCATTCGTAAGGAGTTGAATCTCTTTGCTAATATCCGTCCTGTTCGTATCTTTGATGCTTTGAAACACTTGTCACCTCTTAAACCGGAGCGTATTGAAGGCGTTAGATTTTGTCGTTGTTCGTGAGCTTACAGGTGGTATTTACTTTGGTGAGCACATTTTAGAGGAAGATAAGGCTCGTGATATAAATGATTATTCAGCTGATGAGATTCGTCGCATCATGCGTCGTGCCTTCAAGATTGCCCAAGGTCGTGGCAAAAAGGTTACTAGCATTGATAAACAAAATGTTTTGGCGACCTCTAAATTGTGGCGTAAGGTTGCTGATGAAGTTTCTTTGGAGTTTCCAGATGTAACTCTTGAACACCAACTCGTTGATAGTGCCGCAATGATTATGATTACCAACCCAGCTCGTTTTGATGTGGTTGTGACAGAAAATCTTTTTGGAGATATCTTGTCTGATGAATCAAGTGTCCTTCCCAGGAACTTTAGGTGTTATGCCATCTGCCAGTCATTCTGAAAATGGTCCTAGTCTTTATGAACCTATCCATGGTTCAGCACCAGACATTGCTGGTCAAGGTATTGCTAACCCAATTTCAATGATTTTATCAGTAGCTTATGATGTTGCGTGAAAGTTTCAATGAAACTGAAGGGGCAGAATTGATTGAAAATGCTGTTGATAAGACCTTGAACCAAGGTATCTTGACACGTGATTTGGGTGGTCAGGCTTCGACTGCTGAAATGACAGCAGCTATTATTAGCAATCTCTAACTCATGACACTAAAACTAGTGTTACTAAGCGTTTTGTTGGTATGGAATCTCCTTGTTTTATGTGCTTATGGACTTGATAAAGCAAGGCCATTCAACATAAAGACGGATTCTGAGAAGGCATTATTATTGCAGACTCTGATTTTCGGTGGTATTGGTGCCTTTCTAGGTGGGAGACTATTTAGACATAAAATTAAACAATGGTACTTTAAGTTCTGCTGGCTTTCAGGGATTGTTATAGATGTCGTTCTTTTATACCTTATCCTAACGAAGCTTTCGGATTAACCAATCCTTAGATTATAATTGGAGTATTTTATGAGCGGAAAATCAATTTTCGATAAACTTTGGGACCGCCACGTAATTACGGGTGATGAGGGGCAACCCCAACTTATGTACGTGGACCAACATTATATTCATGAAGTGACTAGTCCTCAAGCTTTTCAAGGTCTTCGTGATGCTGGACGTAAAGTAAGGCGTCAGATCTGACTTTTGGGACCTTTGACCATAATGTTCCAACTGTGAATATCTTTGATATTAGAGATGCTATTTCTAAGGCACAAATTGATAAACTTGCTGAAAATGTCATTGAGTTTGGTATTGACAATGCGTCACATTGGTTCGGATAAGCAAGGAATTGTACATATGGTTGGTCCAGAAAACAGGACGTACGCAACCAGGTAAGTTTATTGTTTGTGGGGATAGTCACACAGCTACCACGGTGCCTTTGGAGCTATAGCCTTTGGTATTGGAACGAGTGAGGTTGAGCATGTCTTTGCTACACAGACACTTTGGCAAGTCAAACCTAAAAAGATGTTGGTAGAATTCACTGGGAAGCTCAGAAAGGCATTTATTCAAAGATACATTCTCGCCTTGATTGCTAAATATGGGGTTGCTTGTGGAGTGGGTTATGTTGTAGAGTACCGCGGTGAGGCAATTGACCGTTTGACTATGGAAGAACGTATGACAATCTGTAATATGTCAATTGAATTTGGTTCGAAAATGGGAATTATGAATCCAGACCAAACAACATATGATTATATGCGTGGTCGAGAATGTGTTCCTGAGGATTTTGATGCAGCAGTAGCTGACTGGAAGACAC
>ENA-OQHY01000936-OQHY01000936.1-human-gut-metagenome-genome-assembly--contig:-NODE-936-length-14128-cov-1.329334_pt1 | contig 14128 bp, 16 predicted proteins | sample MGYA00242570_ERZ504733 | MGnify/ENA primary metagenome ERZ504733 (study PRJEB26092, sample SAMD00036219) | human gut metagenome | host: Homo sapiens | study: EMG produced TPA metagenomics assembly of...
CATCACGGTCACCATACGTTGGCGGTCGCCGTAGACGGCTATCGCCTGATCCTCCACCACGTCGGTAGCCACGTCCACGAAGTCGAGATGACGTATTCGGTCGAGCTCCGGCGCGTTCGGCGTTGATAGTCTTGCCTTTCACCGGCACCACCTCTATCTGCGGGTCGAAGTTGGTGAAGAGCGATGCCACGAGGTCGTGAAAGCCGTTGAACACGCTCAGCACAATCACCAGTGCATCGTGCCTACCGCTACGCCTGCCACAGATATGAAGCTGATGACATTGATGGCACCCACGCTTTTCTTCGCCACGGTATCCACCACGACGGTTGTTATCGCGACCACGGCCACCTTTGCCACCTTTGCCACCTTTACCACCAAAGCCACCACCTGATGGTTTAAATGGCAATGGTTTTTCACGCGCAATTTCTACTTCTGGCATTGTCTCTGGATCTTGAACGGTCAAGCTCAAGATATAAAGCGCCAATTCTTCAGGTGTGAATTCTTGAGCCAATTTAACAGCATCGTCCTTAAACTTGTCAAAGTTAGCACGGATAGCTTCATCCGCAAAGTCACGTTCAATTTTCTTAAGGGCAACTTTCTTCTTAGATTGGAAGGCTTCTTGAGCTGTTGGTGACTTAAGGCCTTTCATGCGTTTCTTAGTCAAATTTTCGATGATGCCCAAGTAACCCATTTCGTTTGGAGAAACGAACGTAATCGATTGACCTGATTGGCCTGCACGGCCTGTACGTCCAATACGGTGAACGTAGCTTTCTGGGTCTTGTGGAATATCGTAGTTGTAGACGTGAGTAACACCTGAAATGTCAAGACCACGCGCCGCAACGTCTGTTGCAACCAAGATATCGATTTGGCCGTTCTTGAAGTCACGGATAATACGAAGACGTTTGTTTTGGTCAAGGTCTCCGTGGATACCTTCTGCACGGGAACCACGAAGTTTCAAACCACGTGTCAACTCGTCCACACGACGTTTGGTACGTCCAAAGACGATTGACAATTCTGGTTGGTCAACGTCCATAAGGCGAGTCATGGTATCAAACTTCTCTTGTTCCTTCACTCGGATAAAGTATTGATCAACGTTAACATTGGTCAATTCCTTAGCCTTGATTTTCACATGCTCAGGATCTTTCATGAACTGAACACCAATACGTTTGATGGCATCAGGCATAGTTGCTGAGAAGAGAAGGGTTTGACGTTTCTCTGGTACTCGACTGATAATTGCTTCAATGTCTTCTAGGAAGCCCATGTTAAGCATTTCATCAGCTTCATCCAAAATCAAAGTCTCGATATTGTTAAGTTTAAGGCTTTACGTTTGATAAGTCTAGGAGACGACCTGGTGTCCCTACTACAATGTGGCACCTGAACGGAGGGCCTTGATTTGTTTCTCGATGCTAGAACCACCGTATACTGAGCGAACCTTAACGCCCTTATCACGGCCAAAACGGAAAAGCTCTTCTTGAGATTGCACTGCCAACTCACGTGTTGGGGCAATAACAAGGGCTTGAATTGTATTTTCTTCTGTACGAATTTTATCTAGGGTAGGCAAACCAAAGGCAGCTGTTTTACCAGTACCAGTTTGTGCCTGACCGATGACATCCTTACCTTCAAGAGCAAGTGGAATTGTCAACTCTTGGATAGGTGATGGTTGTTCAAAACCGGCAGCTACAACAGCTGATTGGATGTCTTCTGATAGGTTTAAATCTGTAAATTTCAAAGTATTCTTCTTTCTATTGAAGGTAGTGCGAAGCTACCTTATGAGACTTGGATGAGCAGATAAAGCATCAGCATCTGCTTGTATTTTATAGTCGTTAATTTAACAACTTATCTATTTTATCATATTTAAGGATAAAAAGACAGAAAATAATGTTTTAAAACCGCCTCCAATTTGAGAAGACGGTTTCACTCACTGATTATTTTTTATGAACCAACCAACGCAGATAGCGGGCCAAGACCAAACAAAGAATGATACTACCAAAAACGATGAAAATCCAGGCTGGACTGACAGTCATAAAAGGTATAGGAACATTCATCCCAAAGAAACCGGTAATGACGGAAAGAACTCCCAAGAGTACCTCGATAATAGTCAAATTACTCAAGTTATTATTCAGATTGTTGTTTAGGATATTATTATAAGAACCTGATAGTTGTTGTAAGACCTTTGAAATAAGATCCGTCATGGCAACCAACTGCCTGGCTTCAATCATAGCATCATCAAACTGCTCTTTTTCGACCTCATTGAAACGACGATAAATGGCATGCCCATTAATGTATTCCAAAAGGAGACGGTTTTGTGTAGCTGCGGTCACCAAATAGACCATGCCTGTTTCCAAATCTGAAAGATCATAAAGATTCTTACTTGTCGTGGTCTGCCTTAGGCGTCGACTAACTTCATCTTTTTGCTCATCCAAGCGTTCAATAACGGGATAATAAGCATTTGAAATCATCTCAAGTCCTGCAAAAAGCAATTTATAAATAGATAAATCTTCATGGTTATCCACATAGTCTTGCATTTTGCTGATCACATAAGCATTATCCTCATTACTAATGGTCACCAAACGCGTATCTTGTACAATAAAAGTCAGAGGGATAGTCTCATAGTATTCCTTGTCCTTTTCAAGCGCCAGAACATTATAGATAAAGGTAATTGTCCCATTCTCACGGTTGTAATCCATGTGGGCTCGTTCATTTTTATCCAAGGCATACTCTACGGTTTCTTGGTCAATATCGTACTTAGTATAAAGGTAGGATTGCTCAGATACAATGTCTGAGTCAATATTAATCCAGTGACGCTTGTAACCAAGTTCCTTTTCAATAAACATAGTCAACTCCTCTTCACTCTAGCACTGCTGTTGCTAAAGCTTGCTGAATTTCAAAGACATTATTATCGCTCTTAAATTGAAGCACTTCTGCAGGCTCAAGTGCTGATGAAATCCAAATCTTAAGTTCAGCATCTAGGTCAAAGTTCCCCGAGCTTTCTACAGTGAAACGAGAGATTGAGTGATAAGGGATAGATTTATAGGAAGTCTTCTTTCCTGTAACACCTTGCTTATCTACTAAAATCAAGCGTTTCTCTGTAAAGACAATCAAGTCACGAACAAGGACATAGGCTAAGTCCACCTGTTCACCTGGAATCAAGATATTCTCCAATTGACGCTCAACCTTGTCATTATCTTTCTTAGACGCATTGCCAAGCAATCCTGAAAAAATTCCCATAGTTGTTGCTCCTTTTTTTAACTTTAAAGATAGTTCTTGCTTTAACTATACCACATTTTAAGATTTAATACACTTGCAGAAATTGGTTTCTGGTAGTACAATAAAAGAGTCACAAGAGGAGCAATTGCTGAGAATGGCTAGCTTGAATCTTTTCTTCAAGACTCGCCTAAACTCTTACCACCTGATCAGGTTAGAACCTGCGTAGGGATGTGTCTCAAAATAGATTGAAATAGACTTCTATGATGTCGTTTTGATGTGGCAAAAAAATAGCCAATCAAGACGATTGGTATAGGAGGTTTTTTATGTCGAAAACAAGTATTCGACCAATGATTGATATCGCCCTTTTGGCGACCATTGCTTATATCCTGGACCTAGTTACCCAGCCAATATCCCTAGGCCCTTGGATTTCCCTTTCCTTTAAAATGGTGCCTATCTTTCTCCTCAGTTTTCGCTGGGGGCTTAAAGCCGGTGCTATGGGAGGCCTTATCTGGGGGCTTCTCCAAGTGGCGACGGGACAAGCAGCCGGTGGTTGGCTAACATTAACACAAGGTTTTCTGGAGTATTTTGTCGCCTTTAGCCTTATTGGGATTAGTGGTGTGGTCAAGCCAGCCCTAGATAAAGCCATTAAACAAGGCTATAAAGTTAAATCTCTGATGTATATCACTGGGGGGATTCTGCTTGGTAGCTCTGCTCGTTACCTCATCCACTTTATAGCTGGTGTCATCTTTTGGGGAAGCTATGCTCCTAAAGGGCAAAGCCCTTATCTTTATTCATTCATTGTCAATAGCTCATCTTTCCTAGGAGAAACATTGGCAAGCCTTATTGTTTTCTTCGCCCTGCAACGATTCCTAGGCAGGTTACTCAATACGGAAAAATAAAAGAAACCATAGGACAGTCTTAAGTGGAAGTCCTATGGTTTTTCATGTTTTTATGAGATATTACGACACGAAGTCAGACGAATCGATATTATTCGTCTGACGTAGTTAGTGAGACGCTAGCTAGCCACAAGATAGCCGCCAGTGTCAAAAGATGAACGATTTACATAAACTATACATAGTTGAGATATAGTTTCTAACAACTAAACAAATTATGCTAATAGCTACATGCCACAATAGTTAATTTGACACTCCATTACTCGTCTTTTCCTTAAATTCTAACTGAGAGTATTATTATCCAACTAAGATAACAATGATTCCTTCGCAAACTAAAACAACCAATAACAACAATTTTTGTTTCTTCATATGAATTACCTCACTTTTGTTTTACTGTATTTTATGTTAAGATACAAAAATACATATTCCCATATATGCAAACTGGAGGCTTCCATGAAAGAATTTGGAGCAATTTTTAAAAAATTTCGTAAATCAAGAGGGATACGATTAAAAGATGTCGCAAAAGCTGGTATCTCGACATCTCAACTGTCTCGTTTTGAAAAAGGACAGACAGACTTAACCATTACAAAGTTTATGTTAATATTAGACGAGATTAATATGCCTATTGACGAATTCATGTATGCTGTCCATGATTTTCATCGTGATGATCTGAATGAGCTATTATCAAAAATTCGACTTTTTGTATCGACTCATGATATCGATGGATTAAAGAAGTTACTCAGTTCTCAATTAGAATCAGAACCTAAACGAGAGAAGTTTCATCACATTAATACTATTTTATTAAAAATTCGCTTGCAAGATTTATCTGGAGAAAGCTACTATACGCAACAGGACCTAGCTGATTTAACCGATTATCTATTTAGTGTCGAGTACTGGGGTTATTATGAATTATTGATTTTTGCAAATACCTTAGATGTGTTGAACCATGAGACTCTTATGGTTTTGGCAAAGGAGATGTCTAGAAGGTCTGATTTTTACAAAGAGATTCCTAATAATCGACGCATGATATCAACCATGTTATTAAATGTTTATATTACATGCATAGAAAGAGAAGAACTCATTGATGCACTGTATTTTGAAAAAACAATTAAAACCAATGCTTTTTTTATCGAGACTGAAATCTATGAACGATTGGTTTTTCAATATGCACAAAAATTATTATCAATATAAAAAAAGAAGGAAGCAATCAGTCTATAATCGAAATGAAAGAAATGTGTTGATGCCATGAAATTGGTAGGGAGCGAGAATATTGCAAAGACTTATGAAGCACATTTGAAAAAATTGATAGAGGAAAATAGTTAGAAAGCATATATGGGAATTTATTAAATAAGATTATTATTCTTGTAAAATTATTTTGTTTAAAAAATATGTGAATCCAATTTCATTTCCAGATTTGGTAACCAATATGGAGAAACGATATGTCTAAATCCTTTCTGAAATTACTTCTCTCTCAATTATTTGCTAATTTAGCTGACATTTTCCTCAGGGTATCTCTCATTGCAAATATCTACGTCATTACAAAATCCGTTATTGCAACTTCAATGGTTCCCATTCTAATCGGATTATCAGCTTTCGTGGCAAGTCTTCTAGTGCCATTGGTGACTAAAAAACTAGCCCTAAATAGAGTTCTTTCATTCACTCAATGTGGAAAGACTTTTTTATTAGCAATACTCCTTGTAATACTCATTAAGGCTCAATTTGTTCCAGCCTTGGAAATGTATATCTTTGTTGTCGCTATTTCTATCTTAGATGGCTTTGCATCGCCCGTATCTTATGCCATGATTCCTAGATATGCCACAAATTTGGGAAAGGCAAATGCTGCCTTATCAATGAGTGGTGAGGGAGTGCAATTGATTGGTTGGGGACTGGGAGGACTCCTTTACGCTTCGGTTGGCCTATTTTCTACAATGTTGATAGTCCTATTTCTTTATCTTCTTTCTACTTCTGTGATGCTCTTTCTCCCTCAGGCTAAAATAGAGCAGTTAGAGGCGGAGACTAATCTGGATACTCTAGTAAAAGGATGGAAGTTAGTTGCAAAAAATCCTAAATTAAAGTTATTTGTCCAAGCAAATTTATTAGAGGACTTCTCCAATACAATCTGGGTATCATCTGTAATCCTTGTTTTTGTAACCGAGGTGCTAAAACAAACTGAAAGTTACTGGGGCTACTCAAATACAGCCTATTCCCTTGGTATCATTTTAGGTGGAATAATTGTCTACAAACTATCCGAAAAGTTTTTAGCTCATAAGTGGAAAAGTATTCTCTTTCCACTCTTAGCAATGGCGACCATCACAGCCAGTATCCTCTTTTTTTCAAACACACAAACATTTTTAATTTTCTCAAGTTTAATCGGCTTCTTTTCTCAGTTAAAAGAAGTCCCTGAAAGTGTCTTTCTTCAAGAAACTGTGGATTGAAAATCAGTTAGTACATGTTTATTCTGTATTTGAAGTTCATTTCAACCCTTGCTTTTTCAGTTTTCGTCTTTCTGATGAGTTCTATTACTGAAAGTTTTGGAATTACAACAAGTTTCTGGCTATCAACAATTTGCATACTTTTGGAAGATGGCTTGATTTATCATAATCGCGATTATCTAAAGTAATTAATCATAGCTATACTTGATAACTATTAGGGTTATAAAAAATATAGGACTATCTGATTAGATAGTCCTATATTTTGTGTTATTTTAGAGACGTGGCGTAGATATCATTATTAAGATATTACGACACGAAGTCAGACGAATCGATATTATTCGTCTGACGCAGTTAGTGAGACGGCTAGCTAGACACCTAATAGGGGCTAGCGTCAAAAGATGAACGATTTGCAAAAACTAAATAGTCATCGTGTTACGACATGAGAAAACGGAAACGATGTTTTTTCCGTTTTCGAGTTAGTAAGGGACTTAGCCACGGTCCCATAGGACGTGGTGTAGATTGCTTAAGCTATGAAATAGCCAAGCAATCTTAGTACATTACATCTTCTCTTCCAATGTTACATCTGGGTATTTATCCGCAAACCAACGAAGGGCAAAGTCATTTTCAAAGAGGAAGACTGGTTTGGTCAAAGCGATCTTTGGCCAAGATGTTTCGGCTTGATGACATGCGTTCGTCAAGATCCTCAGGTTGAATCCAACGTACGGTCTTTTTACCCATTGGTGTCATGACGACTTCAGCATTGTATTCATTTTCCATACGGTGCTTGAAAACTTCAAACTGAAGTTGACCAACAGCACCAAGCATGTATTCGCCAGTTTGGTAGTTGGTGTAGAGCTGGATGGCTCCTTCTTCACCAATTGTTCAATTCCCTTGTGGAAAGACTTCTGTTTCATAACATTTTTAGCAGAAACTTTCATGAACAACTCGGGCGTAAAGGTTGGTAGTGGCTCAAATTCAAACTTATTTTTTCCTACAGTAAGGGTATCACCAACCTGGTAAGTTCCTGTATCGTAAACCCCGATAATATCTCCAGCCACAGCATTTTCGACATTTTCACGGGACTCGGCCATAAACTGAGTGACGTTAGAGAGCTTAGCTCCTTTACCTGTACGGGTTAGGTTAACACTCATACCACGCTCGAATTCGCCAGACACGATACGAACAAAGGCAATACGGTCACGGTGACGTGGGTCCATGTTGGCTTGGATTTTGAAAACAAAACCTGAGAAATCCTTGTTAAGAGGATCAATCTCATCACCATCTACTGTCTTATGGCCATGTGGTTCTGGCGCGAATTTGAGGAAGGTATCGAGGAAGGTTTGAACCCCAAAGTTTGTAAGGGCAGAACCGAAGAAGACCGGAGTCAATTCACCAGCTAAAATAGCTTCTTCAGAGAATTCATTTCCTGCTTCTGTCAAGAGTTCGATATCTTCTTTAGCTTGCTCATAGAATGGATTGTTGGCAAATAGAGTATCACCATCTTCAATCTTGGCAAAGCGCTCGTTACCCTTGTAAAGCTCCAAGCGTTCGTTATAGAGGTCGTAAAGTCCTTCGAAGGCTTTCCCCATACCGATAGGCCAGTTCATTGGGTAGCTGGCAATACCAAGCACTTCTTCCAACTCTTCCAAGAGGTCAAGTGGCTCACGTCCATCACGGTCCAATTTGTTCATGAAGGTGAAGACAGGAATACCACGGTGTTTGACAACTTCGAAAAGTTTTTTGGTTTGGGCCTCAATACCTTTGGCTGAGTCAACGACCATTACGGCAGCATCAACCGCCATAAGAGTACGGTAGGTATCTTCTGAGAAGTCCTCGTGCCCTGGGGTATCAAGGATATTAACACGTTGCCGGCATAGTCAAACTGCATCACAGATGAGGTTACTGAGATACCACGTTGTTTTTCAATATCCATCCAGTCTGATTTGGCAAAATTTCCGGTCTTCTTACCTTTTACGGTACCAGCTTCACGGATTTCACCCCCAAAGTAAAGCAATTGTTCAGTAATTGTTGTTTTACCAGCATCGGGGTGAGAGATGATGGCAAAAGTACGGCGTTTTTTGATTTCGTCTCGAATGCTCATAGTTTTCTTTCTTCTTTAAAAATAATCTTTTTGGTACTTTTCCTTAGTGGTATCGAACGTTAGCAGCTTCCTTAGGAATCGCAAAACTTCTACGTTCCATAGCTACTGACAGTAATAGGTTTTAACCAGATTGAAAAGTAAGATAGTTGTAGCACTTCTTTCAGAAAATTTCTGTCTTTTAAAAGCTACATTTGTTGTCGAGGCTTGCAATAATTCTCGCAGGCATAACTCTTTTATTATATCCAAATTACAGTGTGAAAGCAATTTTGAAAGCGTTTTGTGTTAGAATAAAACAAATAAAATGACAAAACATGCTATCAGCTTTCTGATGGCGTGTTTCTTCATTTATTCAATACTTATCTTCAAAATATTCCAGACTCTTTTTCATAATTATCATAAGAATAATCAAAGTTGCTGAAACAGCAAGGTATTTGACAACTAAGGAGGGTCCCATAATAAATGGCGTGTGTTTAAGCATCCCATAGTTTCCACCGATGGTCTGATTAACTATTACCAGACCTAGATTTAGTAGGAAGGTAGCCACCACGATTAGTCCTAGGCTGATGGATGGTTTTATAACTGTTAAAAATGACATTCAGGCTATTGACGAGTAGGGCATAGTGACCAATTAGGAAAGAAAATCCTGTGATATGAGGAAACTCATAGGGATCAAATACTGGGTAAATCAATGCACAGTAGGTTCCGACGACTCCCATAATAGCGAAGTAGGTCTTTGTCCTACTATTTTCAAGAGGAGAACAGCAAACATGGCCATACGGCAATGGTAAAGGGGCAGACTAATAAAAAGAGGAAAGCCTTGCCAGAGGTACCAGGTGTAAAGGGCAAAGAGTTGAATGGCTTGAATAGTGATAAAGGTCCAACGCCATACATTATTGTTATGCCAAAGCCAACTCAGGTAACTCAAGAGTACCATCGCCAAGAGCATAAGCAAATAATAGGGCAGAGGTATATGGGGGGGATGAGTTTGGGGTCATTGTCAAAAAATCCTTCATTCTCTTCTCCTGATGAAATTGCTATGCCTGCTATTATATCAAATTTCAGGGTAAATCAAAAACCTGCTTAGAGAGCAGGTTAGAGAACTTAATTCTTAGCTTGGAGTTCTTCCACGACCTTGGCTAGGTTCATAGAGTTAGAGCCCTTAAGCAAGATTTGATCGTATTCGCCTAGACTTTCTTTGATTTGTTTGACCATAGCATCAAATTGGTCTTCATCAGATGTCTTCTTGAAATAATAAACATGACCAAGTGGGAACATTTGACTGGCAAGTTGTGACAATTCTGCAATGTCTTCACCATAGAAAATCACCGTATCAATAGCTCTGGTGTCAAGGCTTAAAATCATCTGTGTATGAAGTTGTACAGACTGTTCACCGAGTTCTTTCATATCAGCTAGGACAGCGATTTTCTTGCCTCCTTCATTCTTAGGAATGGCTGAGAAGGTCTCCAAAACGAGCTTCATAGCTGTTGGATTGGCATTGTAGACGTCAGAAAGAATATCCGCTCCATTAGCCGCTTTTTTCCATTCGGTACGGTTTTTTGTGAGTTGCAAGTTAGCAAGAGCTGAGAGGATATTTTCCTCAGTTACACCCAAGTGTTTTGCGACATAGGCAGCAACCATGGCATTTGTGGCATTGTATTTTCCAGTGACTGGCAAGGTAACTTGTCCGTCGAGGAACTTTGTTGAAAAGGTAAGATGATCCTTGTATTCCGTCAACTCAGAGACTGTAAGCTCTGCACCATCTCCAAAGCGTACCACTTCAAGATTGCTTGGCAAGAAAGGATCAACGATTGGATCACATGGCACAAGCAAGAGACTACCATCAGGCATACCGTCTTGCATTTGCATTTTACCTTGAGCAATCTTGTCACGGCTACCGAAGAATTCCAAGTGAGCTTCTCCGATTAAGGTAACAACGGCTGTTTTTGGCTTAGCCAAGTTTGACAAGAGATGAATATCTCCCATATGGTCTTGCCCCATCTCAAGGACAATTTTCTCCGTATCATCAGGCATGTGGAGGGCTGTATAAGGAAGACCAATCTCATTGTTGTAATTGCCTTGTGTCTTATAAGTGCGGTAGGTCGTTGCCAAAATGTCATGAATCATGTCCTTGGTGGTTGTCTTACCGTTAGAACCAGTCACAGCAATAACATCAACACCAGTCTTTTCAAGATAGTAGGCAGCTAGTTCTTGGAAGGCTTCAAGAGCGTCATCGACTAGGATGTGGCTTGATCAGCCGGTAATTCTTTTTCTGTGAATGTCGCTATAGCACCGTTGTCAAAGGCTGTTTGGATAAAATCATGCCCATCACGCGCACCTTTGAGCGGCAAAAAGAGATCCCCCGCTGTGATCTTACGGCTGTCAAATTCAATCTGGTTTAGGGCGACATCTTTATAGGCAGTGACATCATTTTTAGCACCAACAACCTTGGCAATTTCATGGAGTGTCAGTTTCATCTTAAAATCCTCTGTTTTATTTTTACAAGTCTGGCAAGAAATAAGATTTTTCTTACCCTGCAAATCACTCCCAATTATATCACAAATCAGGCTAGCTTTTTCTTGGAAGACGAATTTGTTACAATGGTTGATGAAAGGATTAGGCATGACAAAGAAAAAATTAATCAACCTCTCTAAGGGAGAGGAAAATATAAATAGCGACTGCCAAAGTATCGAAGAACCTAAAGGATGGCGTTTTAATTGGAGAAAGATAATCCCACTAGAGCCAACAGCAGAATTGATTATTTTAGTGCTACTGGCACTGCTTTGGGGTGGCTTTTATTATTATGATCATTATACAGTCAATGAAGATAACATATATGGTCTCTGGCAGTCTGATCATCATAAGTTAGCGATTTCCTATAAGCATATTCGGAAACGAGGAAATATCGACTGGCAAGTCGTACAGGATGGGAAGTATATTATCTATGCTGCTAGAACTCGCCCGGTCAAACGGCTTAATGACGGAACTCTTCACATGGAGCTCTACACTGTGGAAGGCTACCTAACAGACCTCCCCACCAAGAACGGCTTCAGTTATATGGATTTCTATCTTCGTAAAAACAATTATATTACCTATGATGGCGAGTTCTACAAACGAATAGACTCCGGAAACAGGTCCATCACTTGGAAAGATGATTCCACCAGCCTTATGGTCAACGGAAAACCACTATAGATGATGTTTTTGAATCCTTCTATTTGATACTTATTGGTATTTGCTCATTTCTTATCATTATAGAGGATCGGCAAAAGAGGAGAGAGAAGCTCAATGAGACACCAAACAAAAAGAAAATACGCTGACCGAAAGAATCTCAATCGAAAATATCATCCACAAAAAGCATATCGGAAACAACAGAAACGCAAAACGGGATGGCGAGCACGCTGGGATAAATTTACAGACCGTTTAGCTAACATTTTTGGCATAGATTTCCTAATCCTCTTACCTGTAGTCATTATCTATGGTATTTTCTTTGGTCATGACGTTTATAAAGACAATATCTACGGTCTTTGGCAATCTAAAAGCCATCAGCTTGCCATATCCTACGAAAGAGGTGGCGAGGGAAGTAAGATTGATTGGGAGATTGTTCAAGATGGAAATGTCCTCATCAAAATGCACGCATTGATGAGATTGAAAGCTTTAATGGACGGCACCCTCATTGAAATTTATGCCAGGGAGCACCTTCTTTCAGACCTTCCCGCTAAGAATGGCTACAACTATTTGAAGATGTATGTTCGTAAAGACAATTATCTGACCTATAATGGCAAATCCCACAAACTAGTGGATGATAAGGACAAAAGTATTACCTGAAAAGACGGTTCAAAATCCCCTTATGTCAGTGAAAGAACCTTGTTTGATCGTCTGAGACCTTATATCGTATTTGGAATGTTGGGTGGCTTTCTTATATATGTCCTTTTCGTTGAATGGAAGATCAAAAGAAACTATAAAAACAAGTAAAACCACTCCTGCTTCTAGCTAGACTAGATATAAGCAGGAGTGGTTGTTTATTTTTATTAAGCAAGACTTACCTCTCTAAGAGGGTGTCGGTCTTATTTCACTTGGCCACCTTCAACAACGAGGTCATCAGCTTTAGCAGCATCACCGTAAGTTGGGTGAAGTGTTTTTTCATAATCTTTGTGGAAGAAATTCTCTTCGCCAAGTTTCTTAATGTCTTTATTGATAAAGTCAAGGAGTTCTTTGTTACCTTTTTGAACGGCTGGAGCGATAGTATCTGGGTCACCAAGTGATGTGATTCCGACTTCATAGCCTTTGTTTTCTAAAGCCCAAGCAAGAACTTCTGTATTATCTGTTGAGAAGGCATCGCCACGACCATCAAGGAGTGCTTGGTAGGCATCGCTATATTGATCATACTTTTGCAATTTGATATTTGGGTAGTTCTTTTCAAAATAAGTTTCAGCAGTTGTCCCCTTAGTAACAATCAAGGTCTTGCCTTCAAGCTCTTTGACGTCCTTAATGACCTTGTCTTTAGGTGACACTACACCGATTGAGACTTTCATGTAAGGAAGGGCGAAGTCCACTTGTTTCTTACGTTCATCAGTTACTGTAAAGTTGGCAAGCGTAATATCTACCTTGTTTGAAATCAAGAATTCTGCACGGTTGGCCGCATCTACTGAGACGTATTTCGGTTTAACACCCAAGTCTTTGGCCAAACGGTTACCAAGTTCAATATCGTAACCTTGGTAAGCACCCTTGTTATCTACATAACCGAAAGGTTTCTTGTCCGCAAAGACGGCGATACGAAGCTCACCACTCTTCTTAATTTCTTCAATAGTACGTGCTTTGGCTGTTGATTTACCAGAGCTACTGTTACTTGAGCAAGCAGTCACTGCCACCAAGGCAAAGACGAGGGCTAATAGGGCAAAAATTTTCTTTGTTAATTTCATAAATATCTCCTAAAATATTATATTTTTACTAAAAACAATGGGTTACAAATAGACACCAAACTGACTGAAATCAAAGACATTGAGGAACTCTTGAGCCCGCTGTGTCTTTGGATGATTGAAGAATTCTTCAGCAGTACCTTCCTCAGCGATGACACCCTTATCCATAAAGATAATACGGTCAGCGATGGCACGCGCAAACTGAAGTTCATGGGTTACAATCAACATGGTACATCCTTCTTGAGCCAGGTCATTGATTAATTCCAGAACCTCACGAACCATCTCAGGATCAAGTGAAGCCGTCACTTCATCAAAGAGGATAACTTCAGGATGCATGAGCAGGGAACGGACTATGGCTACCCGTTGCTTTTGACCACCTGATAGTTGTCGCGCAAAGCTGTGTCTCTTATCCAAAAGTCCCACACGGTCCAAGAGTTCTCAGCCTCTGCAATGACTTCATCCTTGTTACGCCCTTGAGCTTTGACTGCCCCAAATCAGGTTTTGCAGGATATCCAAATGCGGGAAGAGGTCATAACTTGAAAGACCATTCCGATTTCTGACGAATCAGGTGGAAATCCTTTT